>Ga0209782_1000263_pt1 | contig 21154 bp, 11 predicted proteins | sample WorMetmaBAHAMAS1_FD_187390 | JGI IMG/M metagenome (GOLD analysis project Ga0209782, IMG submission 187390) | Marine gutless worms symbiont microbial communities from Max Planck institute for Marine Microbiology, Germany - Inanidrilus... | ecosystem: Host-associated > Annelida > Digestive system...
GCATATCTGGGTTCATGTTTCCCCAGGTAGTGCAGAGACACTAGCAAGGGGAGGTGGGATAACAAATCACCATTTAATAGCGTACTCACTCAGCAACATCTCTGCAAAAAAAAATACCAAAATCGGTTAATGTGCGTTGAAGTTATATTTTGCTACATCATTGTCGTTTTTTGAGACACGGTGTAGTGATGCGATAGTCAAAGAGAAACCAGTTTTTATGACAGTGACTTGTTATTGTGACTTGCTAGTAAGCTGTGTATTGGCAGGTTATGTTTCTCATCGCTCTTGCCATTCATCAAGAGAAAGAATCTCTGACAGACGCTGACAGTGATGCGGATGAGGACAAGACTTTCAGTTTCAGTCAGCGTGCAGCAGCTGGTGAGTTGCGTCCTAGCCACCGTACTGTGCTGCTGTAATGCTGTTAGTTTGGCAACATTGCACATCCTTCTCCAGCAGTCTTCAGATGTTTACCCTTACGATGCTAGTTGTCAGATTTGGGGATGGGTTAAGTACTTCTGGAATTTTGTTGTTTGTTATAATTATCCAACAAACTTTCCTCTTTATTGGACAGCCAGTGTCTTCTTTGTTTAAACATCAACACAGAATGTGTATTAGTTATGTGGCTTCAAATTTAATTATATTTTTGCAGCATTTGTTATCACTCAGTCACGCAGTTGGTTAAAATAGGAAGGTTAAGTAATTGGTATTTGTGAGTATGGTCACTGAGTGATTATTATTTTATTAGTTTACATGTTTATTTTTGTCACTGTGCTTCAACCTGTAGGTGGTCAGCAGAGCATCTGTGCTCTTCTTGAGAACTTGTCAAATCATACCAACGTTACACACCAGGGACAGAAAGATATGATTCATTACATACTCAGGGTACATATATCTGCTGATATTTGCTTGATGCTGTTTCTATAGTTGTCATGTGTTAGAGCTGTTATGTCGTGATTGTGTTACATCAGCTCTGTCATTCATCGTGTTTTATCCATGTTTGCCGGTAACTGTTGACTCAGTACGTTGGCTGCTGGAATCCCAAGCTGCAGCTGGTGAATTTATAGTAGAATTCACTGATGTCAACTTTTCTCCATCAAATGTGTGGATAAGATGAGATATAATGTATATTTTTGGAGGAAATTGATCTCTTTAGTGTGCATTTTCTGTGGTGAATGGAATAAGTCACCTAGAGATGTATTATGTTAGTGTGACAATATATAAAATCTATTTCGAATACAAGTTAAGTCAGTTAGCGTGCCAGATTATATCTCTTATTGAACTGTAAGAGAAGCCTGTTTATATTGAGTTTGGCCGTTAATTCACAGTAATTTTAAGTGATACTGAAATCGTTGTCATTGATTGTTTGAACACGAGTGAACTGTCTGTCACTGTCGTATGTGTACTTGTATGGTCAGTGATTGTTTAGGTAACACTGTTGAGAAGAACTCCAGCACTTTCTTACTAATCTGAATACCAATGTTGCTATCAGCAAGGGCATGTCGACAGTAAAACTACACTCCAATACAACTCTCCAGTTCTCAACTTGCGATGTTTATTAATATAATTTGACCTGTATAATGTCTGTGAAACGTTTATGTTTTGTGTGTGTACTTGCTGTAATGAAAAGTTACTGGAGGAGGTTGGCGGACTGCAAAACGCCGATGGCGATGGAACTACGGTGACGCCGTCGCGATGTCTGCAGCGGGGCAGCAGTGTTGAGGGCAAGCTGGAGAGAGAGAAACGGAAGAAGATGGAGTTGGCGGCGAAGCGTCGTGAGCGCATCATGGCACAGATGGCTCGCATGCAGCGGAATTTCATTCGTGAGAACAGAGAACTGTTTGACACAACACCTAGTGACACGCTTACTCCCAGCGATGACTCGAGGTGAGAATGTCAAGTTATCTTGCACTGTTAAATTATGTCCTGTTTCATTGGTCTACAATTTTATTGGTCTACATATTTACATGTATGAGGGTCGTTCTGTAAGTAAGTTCCAAAGTTGAGTTATGCTGTTAATTTTAAAAATGTAAAAAAATTTAAAATATACTTGTAGGGAATTTAACTGTGAGTACTGGCTGCAAATTATATTACAGTGATGTCATCTGTGATCCCATATGGTTTGTGAGTTGCTGTAGTAGCGAGGCTGGGTTTTAAACTGCTATACTCCATTTACATTACTTATTGAGAGAACCTTTGGGCATAAGTGGCAAAGACATTTTACAGGCTGAGTGTTCTTTGTGGCAGTTCGAGTAGTAGTAGCAACATTGGTCATGTGAGTGAAGTTACTTTGTGTCAAATGTATACGAGGCAAGGTGCAGTAGCAGTACTCTTTTGCTGAGAAGATAGCTCAAGCTCTGGTGTAACAGACTCAGTGGTATATCGACCTAAGGGCTCAGCAGCCTGTGCGTCGTCGTAAATTGTGACATCATTTATAATACAGTGATGTTACTGTTAAATCATCCTGTAAAGAACAGCATTCTGTTGTTTGTTCTGTGTGGGCGCAAGACTTGGCACAGATGCCACTTTACTCACGATATGCGTCAAGTGAATGGTAACAAATATTTTACGTGACTAGCAGTACGTGTTTAATGTAAGGTGTTTGTCCATGGCCGAAAAAGTGTTGTTGGTGAGAATGACCTGGCTGTGTGTAGTTTAAATGACCACTGCCGTGATTGCAGCAATCAGTTTTCATATGTATAATAAGATGGAAAATTAGAATGTATTTAGCTAAACCAGTTAGCAGCAAGTTCAGGTTAATTAGTAAATAGTTATATTTTTGTGTTTGTTTATTACAGTCAGCCTGAGTTGTTTGATGTTACTGGAGCTCACGGTGGCAGCCCTGTAGCGTTGGGCACCAAACGTTCTGCCAGCAATCTGACTTGTATGCCACAGATGTGTATACTCTGCCAGGAAGAACAGGAATTGACGCATACTGGCCGTTCTTTGGTTTTGTGCGCTTACATTCAAAGGTATGACTCTATAGACAGCAGACAGCTTTGAAATTTTGCTGTTCTGCATTGATTGCTTGATTGAAATAAGGTTTAACGTCCCACTCAACTCTAAATAGGTCATATTTAGACTCTGTTTTTCTCGTCTTACCAGCGCACCAGCGCATTAGAGGCTTTGCGATTATGCGCTATATAAATCTACGATTGACATTGACATTGACATTGACATATTGGAGACGCTTTTTTAAATTCTTGGCCTAGTCCTGAGAAAATCAAAATCAGAGCCGGGAGAAAAACCATATGCAGTACAATAAATCGGGTAGCTAGCTAGGCTAACACAAAACTAAATCGACAACCACTAAATCAGCGAAATACAAATCATCAAACACAAAAATACAACAATGTAAAGTAAACCAAAAACAACCTAAAATTAGGTTTAGTTACCTCTTACAGCATTCAGCCCAGAAACACAGTGGCTTTATTCTCAGAGGAAAAGATAAAGGAGAAGTGAATAAGAATGGAAAATATAAGCAAGGAGAAAAAGGAAGAAAGTTACAAGTGGTTGTGATAAGGTAAACAAACACACAAACAATCTATATAGTGCCAAATGTACAATATTTCTGGGGTGCTTTTTGCACCGGCACCTGCACATTGTTTGCTGCTGTGCACTTTGATGTAATAACGAGTTGGCAGAACTTAGCGTGAATGAATATGGCTGTTCACTACAGCAGTTAGTTATGCTGGAATTTCACACAATATTACTGTCACTGGCACTATTGGCTTCTGTGTGCATGTAGATCAAAGTGTGCACAATAGATCAGCATCATTTTAATGCCGGTTTATTTATTGGCCTTTTTGTAGACATTGGTTACAAGTAGTTGAATAACCATGAACCATTTATGTGGCTTATAAAACTCTCCATGTTACTGGCGTCCATAATATCCATAATTTACACTTTGTACTTATCCAGTTTGAAACGAGATGGTGTATATTTTTGTAACAGTGATTTATTTCACGTGGTTGATTGTATGACAGGAAGGGCATCCAGCCTGTAATATAGTGTTAGCATGTTACATGCTCAATGTTGTTGTTTTATTTGTACTGTAATTATTATTATGGTTGTTATTATTGTCTATTGTGACTCCTACTGTTATAATAGTCTCATTGAGCTATTTTACTGTACAATAGTTTTGTGAAGGAGGAGGAATAAGGATCATTCCAGCTAGCTTGTTTCTTACAGTGCATAGCAAAATTTTATCATCCCTGTGAATAAATTACCTGGATCAAAAAAATTATGATTATAACAAACCGATATTTCAAACATGGCAACTAACAGAAAACTGTCCCAAAAGCACATGCAGTGACGTCAACTGTAAACCATCCACAAAAGAGAAGTTTTCCGCAACTGGCCAAATTCATAATATTATTTATAATATCTTCCAATATGATAATATGTACTAATGTGTGTGAAGGTCAACAGTGCTGTCGAAATGCCGTCGTAAATCAGCTGATCTCATCGAGCCGTTGTTTATGCCTCACCATCTGCCTCAAGGCTCACATATCAGTGCTTGTGGTCACGTCATGCATGCTGACTGCTGGCGAAGGTTTGTCTTTTCTTCTGAACCTGTCAATGACTTGAAAGCAACCATTTGGTTATTTCAAAATCAGTATTATGTGACAGTTTCTTTTTATTGTAATGGAATTCATGTTCTTGCAAGTATGTGGAAGATTTTGTGGAGATGTAACAATTAGTTGTTTGTGATAGATTCTTTGATGCACTGCTGGCAAAGGAATCACGTCGTAGTCAACGTTTCCGAATGCAGATGTCTAGTTTTGACATCAGTAAGAATGAGTTTTTGTGTCCGCTGTGTGAGACAATCAGCAACACCGTTCTGCCGCTGATGCCATCTCTTCAGACTCTGAACAAAGACAGGTAGTTAGTTCAGTTGTCGTTTGGGTAGCTGCTGTTTTTTTCGTAGTTTTAATACATTGGAAGGACAGCTGTAAAGAATTTTGAAAATGGATTAGTAAAGTAAAAATATTCAGCATTTGATGAACTGTAATGATAGAATTACTGATCAACACCGTATAAAGCATTTAGGGGAGGTATCATTACAAGAACTTGTCGCTGATCATCTGAGTTACATTAAGTGATGTTAAACACCTGCACTTAAGGTAAGGAAGGTAAGGAAGCGTATAGCAGTTTGTGCTACAAGCACCACACCGCTACGGGAACTCACGTGCCATATGGGATCACACAGTATTACCTGCCACCCAGCAGAGGTGACATTCCCGATTTAGCGACCCCAGAGGGATGCAAGGCTGAGTTGACCTAGTTGGCTTGGTTACATACCGAGGTGGTATACCCGCCCAAAGACGGTCACCCATCCCAGCACTAGCCGGGCTCAACGTTGAGCAACTTCGTTCGTGCGACGAACGACGCTACCACAGCGCTAAACCACCAACATTACAAGAACTAATAACCCGCGGCTGATGTTGAGCTTGCTGTGTTGATCATACGTAAATGTCGGCCGTGTTTGTATACGCGCAGTGCAAGTGCTGTGGAGCCGATGCTGAGTCTGTCTGACTGGCTCGATGGAATACAGAAGACAGTGAAGCACAGTATTCAGCAGTGTCGTGATCCTGAATCTCATGGTCAGACTTCATTCAACAAAACTACCGTGTTTAGATTTATGAGCATCGCAGTATAATTAGATTAAGTATAATTAGATTAAAGATTAGATTCAGCTTTGCCTGCTGATTGCATATTTTATTAGAGATAATCTGCTATTAATCGTAGTGCGTGGCCAACATCGGTTGTAACTGGCACTGTTCTGTATGGACTCGTTTTGTTGGTGTGTTGTGTCAATGCAGAGGAGTCGTTTCTGTTTGTTCCTTGTCCTCTGTCAAGCGTCACAAAGATGATGACCGACAGTGTTGCTCGCAACTTTCAACTTCTCTTTGATTACGTCTGCGATGATGATGCAAGGTTTTTACTCTGTTATGTCTTGTGACGTCAGATTGTTTGCAGTGGCATAATGATAGGATGTAGACGTTCAGCAGCAACTGCTTGAATTCTGTTAAATTGTGTATAATTTGTTGCACGATGCCACCACCACAGCATCTGTTTTAAAGGCAGTTTTCCAGGTGTACTTTGGTCATTCAATTGTTACCCTATGGGAATGTCACCTCTGCCTTATTGCAGGTAACACTGTGTGATCCATATGGTATGTGATGTGCTATAGTAGTGAGGCTGGGTTTTAAACTGCTATACTCATTTACATTACTTATTGAGAGAACCTTTGGGCATAAGTGGCAGACTTTTTACAGGCTGAATGTTCTTTGTAGCAGTTTGAGTAGTAGTAGCAACATTGGTCATGTGAGTGAAGTTACTTTGTGTCAGATGTATACCAGGCAAGGTGCAGTAGCAGTACTCTTTTGCTGGGAAGATAGCTGAAGCTCTGGTGTAACAGACTTTGTGGCATATCGACCTAAGGGTTCAGCAGCCACTGCAAGAGGGATGAACATACCACCTACACTTCTCAAAGGACTACGGCGTCATTCGTCTTTATCTTGCGTGTCCTTGGTGTCCAACTAACATTGTCGAAAATCACCAACTTTGACCAGTGGCTTGGCCTCATTCTTTCTGTGTCCGTGTGCTATGCCAAACTGTCGTCACAGCAACGTTGGGTACATCAACTCTATGTTGGGCGCAGTTAGTACTGTGCTGGGTGATCATCTCTGGGACGGCACACCACCTCATATGTAACGAGCCACTCAGGCCCACACACACGGCCTCCTACTTTCATTAAGACAGGAAATAAGTACTGGCTGACGTGCGATGATACTCTGTGGCTGGGAAGTGAAGGCAAGATGGCAAATTTCATTTGTGAATAAACATGAGGCTGGAAGGTTAAAATGGTGTTGTGATGTATCTTACTTGAGCACATTAGTGATGTGTCTGACTCATAAGGCACTATTTATTATCGTTTTGTTGACTTTAACAATGTATAACTTTCACTTAGACCTAACTTCACTATAGAACACCAATAGGAAGTCATATCTTGCTAGTCAGTTTCAACCATTAGCATGCTGCTCCAGTGATGAGAAGTACCTAAACTAACACCTATCGACTTTGGCACAGTGATGCAGCTATCACCTGCATTCTAGTCTCAGTTGTTGATATTTATATTGCCACAGCGACTGTTTTTGTCATGATTTTTTGCCATTAACAACATTAGTAGTACTATCAGTAATGACTAATTTATGTTGGTTGTTTTGCAGTGCGCATTTCTCTGACAGCATGGCTGAAGTTTTGCGGAAATTCTGCACTGATGCATACTCGGTGAGTGTGCTAGCTTTCATTGTAACCGTGACATATGCAAAAATGCTGCAAGCTCTTGACATGATGCAGAACTTGCAAGACATTTGACAATATTTAAGTTGATGTTACTGATCGATAACGGCTGGAAATCATTGGTGTGTGATGTATCTATACAGACTGGCCTTGGTGTGCTGCCTGATGAGCGAAACATTAACGTCCCGGTGATGGTTTGGCGCTCGTGTGCTTACACCGTCATGGCTGTTGGTTCGTTACAGCATTTCATTCTGTATTCTGCATTTTTCTGTAATTTGAAGATCACAAGATACTGAGAGATTTCCTGAGCTGGTTGTGTTGTTGTATATGGTTTTTGGTACGAAACACAGAATTGACAGTGTATAACTGATGCTGAGGACATGTAAAAATGGCCCAGCTTAACATTGTTCTTTCTGAGCTCAGTGGATAATTGACGTCTTGAATCGTTGGTGAGCTTACCTTAATCTTATGAACGTGGGCGTCCCAATTCCCTTTATGCTTTTTTGTGCTTCACGTTTGCTTTCTGTTGACCATGTGCATGTGAATTTGCTAAGACGGTAAGTTGCATTGGTACACGTCATCAGCAGTGGTACTGATGTTGGTTGACAGAGCACAGCTTGCGTAATGAAGACAAGCCATTGTTTGGAGGACTTGCGTCTCGACAGTCGGACTGTGTCAGTGCTCTGGTGCGGCTTGCTGCCGTCGCTGGTCATGTGAGCACTCCGGCTGTCGTGAAACAACACTGCGTCACTCTGCTTGCAGGTACCACGTTGTACTGTACTCTTTCTCTGCATCTCTGTGTCGCTGATGATGATAGTAACTGCAACGATACGTGTTGTGATGATGGTACAGTCGTCTTGTTGGATTGGCTACTGTCAGTGAGTCGATGGTTTCTATATTGTAGATGTTTATTGTTGTTCTTGTGGTTTTTGATACAGTGTGCGTTCAGTGTTTTGCCAGCTACACAGCATAACTTCTAAGTCTCCCGAACTTTAGTCAGTTTATTGGAAACTAGCATCACTAAGAACAAGGCATTTGAGCTAGCACACTTTGCCTTAATGCAGCAGCATGATATAACCGTAGCCAGCCACACGACTGGCATGCCTAGGTTGTCACATTGCCACACTTCCGCTGCTAAGGAATCTATCTACACTAGGGTTTTATGCTGTTTTTTCATCACTTAGGAATGCATGAGACATCGTGTGTAAACCAGTAGTATGTAGCATATTGCAGTGTCTTGACTGGAGGACTGAACTACGACCATAGGTAGCATTTTCAGAAAATTTTTTGAAGTCAGGACATGTTTTTTTGAGATATGCGAACAAACAGACATATGGACACATTGGTTGCAATATTTTACAGCACTGCCTGAGGAGAGTAGTAAAATTTTTTGTTGGAATTCTGGATGTAGAAATGTGGTTGTTTTTATGCATGAGCCACAAATGCCCACAAAGCAAAGCACGGAAGATGCCATCCTATTGCTAGAATGTTGTCTGTGTTCAAAAGTCATCATTTTTTTACAGGTGTCTGGTTAATGTTGAAAGCTATTGACTGATCTAATGAACCTTAGAAACTTGTTGTTAGCATGTTCTAAGGTACTCTCAATAGAAATTTATTTGCTAACTAACAGTACTTAAATGCATTTAAGTACCGTATCATGAAGTTGCAAGACAAGCAGATGTTTTCTGTTGGTATCAGAAAATGAGTCCATACTGATACCGTAGACAGTGGCTGCACTGTACTTGATGCATGATGTAATGGTGGCGCATGTACAGCGCTGGTGTGCGGCAACAGTGACGGCCAGCCCAACGAGGCCCGACATCGCTGCGTCCTCGACTTTGACATGTTTCATCACCTCGTTGCCCTGTGTTTCTCACTGCCAGCTCTCTATGCCGACGATGATTCACCTTCGGCTGATAAACAGCTGCTCGTTGCCACTGGCGGACTCAATGATCTCCACGCACTGCACCTTGTTTTCACGGCTCATGTCGTCCAACTGCTTCTTGCTGTTTGTGTCAACCTTAAGTCTGAAGGTAATCTGGTCATCGGTAGTTATTCGCACCTCACATACAGACACCATTTTAGCAGCCATCCAGACCTAGGTTTGCTGGTTTGATTTCTTTTTTAGCGCGAGATGTAATATGTACATCTCGCGCTTATGCTACGATGTCAGTGTCCATCTGTCTGTGACGGAAGTGCATTGGCGCATTATAGCTAATTTAGGTTTCAAATTCCGATCCCAATTTACCGCACATTGCGGTCGCGGACTCAAGGTGCATGCGGGCATGAGCACTGAACTATTTATAATTCAGTGGGCGCGAGGGAAGGGATCATCACTGGGAAGAGTGGAGGGATCATCTCGCGCTATGCTAGCCATCTTGTTAATTATGCTGGAAGAGCATCCTTGTTAATAACTGGAAGACTTTCTTGTTATACGGACTGGTTTATATGGTTTATATGAGGCTTGTAGATGAAATCAGTCTTTTTACAACTCTGTTGCTACATTCATGTACTCATTATGAAGTTTCTATGTTATTAAAATGCTTCCAATATGTATATATCTATCATTAAACTATACTGAAGTGTTATCACTCACTGGCTAACCTATGTACTGTAAAAAATATCTATATCCACGGATATTTTGTGGCAAGTTTTCCATACCGGGGCCTTCATTATTCTGTTGATTTACGGATGCAAACGTATTATACAGGACCGGTTCCATCAAAATACAGAAAACTTACCACAAAATATCTGTGGATATACTGATAATTTTTTACAGTGTGGACTCCAATATTGAAGATTGCAAAGAGCTGGAATTTGATGCTCGGACATGTTTCGATGCTCCCAAATGATAAGTTAGGTCATGTGACTCCAAGTTAAGCTCTCTTGGCTGAGTACATAATTTGACTGGTAAGTCTTGCAGCCGACATGCCGGATGGATAAATAGCTCCGTTCGTGCCCCTTTTTGATATTTCTGGAGACACTGATTGAGGTCATTTGAGAGAGATGCTACAGTCCAAGCCAGTTTTACATCAAGAGCTCCAACGGTGATATTTCTGGGGTAAGACATGCCAAACTGTAAAATTTAATTTTTGCTGTAGCACTTAACTGTTGTTGGTAAGATGTTCTTTCTGACCATCCATGTTAGTTTGAGTGTGGTGGTACCTGGTTAGGCATGTCAGAGAAACGTGAATATGCGATTGCCGCGTATTTGGCACTTTACCGCATTTGCCGCATATTTTAGCAAGGTGCACATATCGCCTATTTTTTCTGCATATTTTGGCATTTTCGGCGGTATTAAATATTTGTTGTAGTAATTTTAGGCCTATTTGTGTGTCTGTCCATGTGTCTGCAGTGAAATACAGTTAAGCAAGCAGTGTGCAAGTAGCACGAACATGCCTACATGTACTTTCCAGCTGTGCTATAAGCTATAACGGCTGTGCTATCCCATCCCCCCCAAAAAACGTACCATGTCAGATTTACGTGAATATGTAGTCTCCGCCTATTTCCGCATATTTTTGCTGCATATTTCACGATTTTATGGTTTGCATATTTTGGAAAAAAATTGCCGCATTTTTCTGACATGCTTACCTGGTTTATCACCTCAACCATTCAGAGTATCGTTAATACCGGTATAGTTCACATTTCTAACGAAGTGCAATATTTTGTCAATTTTGTGTCTGGAATGAATTTGGTTAGTTTAACTGCCATTGTATTTGATTTCTCACATGACCTACAAACATAGTGTACTCGTAAATAGTTCTTTTTAACTGGTAAATGATTTTGCTAGAAGTACAAAAAGAGATGGAAATGTTTTAAGTAACACCATTAAAAAGACCTTTAGCATCTTCTCTGTGATCTAAATCATTTGTTGCCAGCAGATGCCAACTAGAACAGTTTGACCTGCATAATAATTGTATGTGCAAAAAGATGACGAGAGTGGTAATTTTGTATTTACAACTGCACTATATACTTTATTGTAATGTTTTATTGTTTTATGATGGCTGCATACAGATGTAATGGAAACAGAAGAGTCGGTGAATGAGAATGATGCTGACTCTGTCTACACCATTTATTTGCAGATCATGAATCAGTAAGTATTTTCGTTTGCTAATTCTATTGAATAAGTGATGTACAAAGTTTACAGAAACATGCTTTCCAGTATGATTTTTGTTACATTGTAAGTGTCAACTCTGTATACTGTACTAAAACATTTAAACCTGTTTTCGTCTAGGATCTGCCGGTAGATTTGATTTTTCTTTGCTGCCTACGTGAAGAATGCAAACTGAACTACAGGTTCACCACCTGGAAAATGCCAGTAAAATTGAGGTAGAAGATCTGGGAAATCCAGCAATGAAAATGATCGTGTTAACAGAAGCCATAGTTTGTCGTAAAAGATGTGATTATTTATGCTGATTGTGTGTGTATGTGTGTGTTAGTTATAGCATGCCACTCATCTCTCTACTGTGTGGTTATTGTAGGGTAAGTTACGGCACACCACCAGTCTCGTCACCGTGCCGTCTACTCACGTATGTACGTCATGCAACTCTGCCGTTTCTTCGGGCGTCTGCAATGTTCTTTCACTTCCTGACGAATGTTACTCCGCCGTCCGTGCTCATGTCAGGTCTGCTTGTCTTTTAACATTTGATATTCTGGTAAGAAGAATCAAACCATTGCAACTAGGCTAGCATCCTAGAAACGCTCGTTACAGATACTTATTTATTGTCTTGAGTTGGTTGTCAGCTAGTGTATATACTGTCCAGCTGTGCCCATGTGTGCAGTTGTGGAGTAAATTGTCGGCAACTGTGTGGTTTTTAATGTCAGATGTTGGTGTTGATGACCAGTTTGATATCCTCTGTCAATATCTTGGTTTACCAGCATCACTTTCCGTTCTTTTCTCACAGTCGGATGTTCTGCGACAGCTCGTACCAAGGTCTGGCATGTTATTGTGACGTAACTTGTTACCTCTGCCACAAGTTGGCAGTGGTAATATATTGATCATGTGTGTGTGTGTGTTTTTGTGTCTATTTTTAGATGAAATTTAGGAAATGTAACTAGATTTTGAACTAGAGAAGAGTTGGTTAAGTTTTTAAAGGTTAGAATTAGAGCTAGAATCAATGCATATGCACTGAAGCAGAGGATTTTAGTATTTTAATTGTATTACATTTCGTAGATATTTTAGGAAGCGATCCTTAATTATATTTGCACGTGATGTGAGTACAGTTTTGATTAATGTAATGTAGTAATTTGATTTGCTGTATTTTATTTTAATTAAATATTAAATAAGAAAAATTCGGCCTACATTTGAAAACTTATTGGATCATTGTTGATCTGTAATTTTTAAAATTCAGTAACTTCTCAAGCATTTACAGAATTTTTGCTATTCTGTCATCTGTTTGTTTCTAACATTGTTGATTGGGTGATAAAATCACATCTGACCAGCAAAAATGTGCTCCATTGTCTGAAAGATCGCTGTTGAGGTCCAGCCTAATTTGGGGTAACTCTGGAAGGGCTGTTACATAAAACTTATTTGCGTGTATGTGTGGATATTCAGCAGTTATTCATATACAAATATTCTAATCCAAGTAACTTTTGGATGGAAATTGTGTGGACATATAAGTTGATGCAGTTCTGTTGTGAAACATTTGTCTGTCATCAGCTGGTGCATGGAGCCAACGATAAAGCTGAAGTTGATGGCAGCACAGGACAGTAAAGTTGGCATCACGTTGCCGTGTCCACTTGCTGTCAGCCAACTGGTCTCACTGCCTACTGACTACAGCCAGCTTATCAATCAACTGTCGACTTTCTCGTAAGATTTTGAATTATGTGATTTCCTTCATGTTCCACTGATTTGAACATAACGTTAATCAGTCGATGTTGCTCTTCGTTGACAAGAGCCAAGATGAAACTGCCATGGATTTATTGTTAAGGCAGTGGATAGGACTCAACGCGATATGAGATTTTGTGGCTGCAATGTGGACCACAAAATGAATGCCTTGTTGCAATATTGGCAGTTTTCTGTGAAGTTTCTTAGTATTTGTAATTTTCTTATCTCTTTGTGTACTTTCCCAGTCTTCTATATTTAAAACTTTATTTCTGAAAGCTCTTTGTTGAATGTGTCTTTTATGCAGTAAGAAATGATTGCACTGATTTTGTTAGAGGTAGAAAACTGTTGATTTAAACTGAAAACTGCTGCTAAAAAATTAACAGTCTGCATCTTTCAAAGCTGCCAGTTAATCATGAAATGATTGTTGCTTACATTATTGATTGTGATGTGCTGATAATGGCCGTTGGCAGTACTAAAGCATTTTTGTTTGAAAACTGGCAGGAACTGGCTAATGCAGGTCACTGTGTAGAATGGCCGCTAAGATGGTGTGTGTGTGTGTGTGTGTGTGGATGAAAACAGGTGTCCGCGATGTAAACGAGAAGACAGCCGAGTGCCTGCAATGTGTCTGGTCTGTGGCGAGGTGGTCTGTTCTCAGAGCTATTGCTGTCAGACTGAAGTCGATGGTGTGATGGTCGGCGCTGCTACGGCACATGCCAGTGTATGTGGCGCTGGTGCTGGCATCTTTCTAAGGTAGTCACCACTTCCTCGTTACACAACGGAAACTCATTTGCCAACTAACAATACTTAAATGCATTTCCATTAAGTTGCAAGACAAGCAGATGTTTTCCGTTGGTATCAGAAAATGAGTCCTTATGATTTGGTTATGAAGGAAGATAAAATTTTTACTTAAATTTTCGGTGATTAATTTTCTTTTATGTTACTAATTGTTATATTAAGTATGGCATCTATTTAGCTTGTAAATCTTGGAATTTTTTTTACCATTACTGTTTTATTATGTTAGCTCATACATTTCTTTGTGTAATAATTAGACTTTTATTATATCAGTTATTTACTCCTTTCGTTGAATAAATTTCAATCTTTGGTTTCTGTACAGTTGTTTTAATCTGCCAGTGTACAATTCTGGCACTAACTGAAGTTGCCTATCATAAGTTCTGTAAAGCTTATTATGGCTGTGAGTGTCATTGTTCAATGAACTGGTTTGCGACTGACAGGGTGAAGGAGTGTCAGATATTGCTGTTGACGAGTCAGACTAAGGGATGTTTTCTGCCACCTCCATATCTCGACGACTATGGAGAAACGGACCAAGGACTAAAGTATGGTCTTTTCTCTATCTGTAAAAATTGTAAATAGCAGTACTAACAGATGAGCAACAGATGAAGACGAAGGGCTAAATCTGTCATGGTGTGAATGTTAGATAAAGCTTGTAAACTGGACAGTTGTGCAGCAACTATAAATGTGCGATATGTGATAGTAATGTTACTAAGTTATCTGTTGTTGACTTTGCTATATGGTTTTATACATAGTGTTTGTTATTACATTTTGTACATGTATTCAGTGCCAAGTTAAGAGATTGTCTGGGAGATCATCTCCGCTGAGACCTATTTTGTATCAAGTGGGACATAAAACCTTAACTTAGTCAATTTTGCATATGCAGTTTAAGACTTCAGATCTTTTTGAGACTTTTTGATTGCATAATATGTTATTGCATTGTCGAGTTTCTTTGTGTTTGAAAATTTACTCAATGTTGGTTCACAAGTCAAGTGATGCTATCGTCATCTCTTACCTTTGAAACATCATGTTTGAAAAATCATATTTACTTTCTTTACTAAGAAAAGAAATAGCTGTTAGTTGTGCCATTTATCATCTTACTTTTTTACAGATTGATATGTCGCGGACAGTTGGTAATTCTCAATACATTTTAGGCAATACAATTACAATGTTAAATAATATTTTATAAAATGGAAAAGATAAGTGACTTATCTTGATTTTAGCCATATGTTGAGTGAAATGTCGTCTTGTACGTTGACATGCAGGCGTGGCAATCCACTTCATTTGTGTCATGAGCGTTATCAAAAACTACAGAAGCTCTGGATGTCTCACGGAATCGCTGAAGAGATTGTCCATCTTCTTGAGTCCAACACGAATCTGATGTCGTTCGATTGGCAAAACATGTGATCCAAATGTCATGCGAGGATGGGCTGCATGGTTTTGAGAAGTTTTGCATTGTAGGCGAATTACATTTGAGAGTTTTAGGCAGGTTGGAAACTTTCACCATTATTCAAGATTGAATCAGTAAATGATATCTTGTTGATTGTGTTTGTTGTTACCGTTGATAATCCCAGGTTCATATTTTTATATCCTTACCACTACGACAAGATGAGGAGTTCTTGAGTCATCTAATGCATGCTGTTTTTAAGTGTGCATCCTGTATTTATTAATGCATTATAAAAACTATTTCATTGTTTTATTTACTAGCAGCATAGTGTAAATACCTATATATACCATATCGGGCAATAATAAATTATATATATAGCAATTTTTTCACTCTACATACTGCAAAACTCAGTGAGTGGATAGTATTAGTAAATGTTATACAGTTATTAACGTAATAATTTTGTAAGATTAGCTGCAGTCGAGTGGACGGTCACTTTGTTGATATATCTCTGCCAAAACCCATAAGTCACTCATGGCATTAGGAAGGGCATTTGGCTAAAACAAGTTTTGCAGAAAAAAAATCACCGGAGTGATAGTCATGTATGAGCCTTGTGCACACAGAAAATGTTCATGAACGTGAACGCATGTGACGTGAAATGGCTTCTTTATGGATCGTTTTGGATATTTCTCACCACTAGGTGGTGCATTACTGCCACGCTGATGGATGTCTGGAAAATTACTGGGTATTTTTTCAAGTTTTATATTTTTCATTTGATTCAGTTTATGTCAAGCACTGCTATATGATAAGGTTAATGAATATGGTATAAAATCTAGTAAATGGTAGTGTATAATTTATGGTGGTTTTCATATACTTGTGGTCATTAACTCTTTCTGTTTCTCATTTTTAAACCATTTGATTTATTTATTTCACTGCAAAGCATGTTTTTGCCGCTGGTGTGATTTGGTGTCTGATGAATTGTCATCTGTGATGACATGCCGTTTAACTTGTGTAGCAGTTTTGGTGTGACTCTGTTGCTCGCCAGTTTATAATCACGATCTGTACTCGTGTTATTTTATCACTAAAATATATTAGAGATTATTGTATGCATTTTCTGTTGTCTAATGAACATTTACACTAGTAGTTTTGATCTTGGACTTGCCATGGGTTTTGTGTGAGTGCTGTGATTTCCATTTCTCCCCAAACATTATCAGTTTGTTTATTTGTGATACTGATACTGTAACAGAACTGAGGCTTTATCATTTCTGTGTCATCATCACCAGTTTTGTGCAGTGCAGTTGAAGCTCATTGGACAGGGTTCTGTATGTTTCGTGGCAGAAAATATCGTTTTATATTTCTGCTTGTGCAGCTGATTAGAAACAATGGCAGGTCAACTCGCTAACGTAAAAAAAATTTGACTTGTCAACAACAAAGAGTCAACTTACTGACTAGTCGAACACTCTTTGCCAGGTCTGCAAATGACAACTTGTAATCACCTTTTTATTACATCAACAGTGTATTTGATGCACACAGCAAGGACACACATGAAGCCCTACTTATTATCAAAATCTGTGCACGAATAATGTCATGGAGGGCTGACACCATCGACCAAATACTCTTGCACATCATGGTTTCCTGCTCCTGCATATATTAGCCGCTGTCTCCATTTCAGTGAAGGGCAGTTTATACATATGCAGATGCGGCTGTTATCAGAAACTAGTCTGCTCTGCTAGCAACGATGACAGTAGCACCAGGAAAAGTGCAAGCTGAATACACTGTGTGTCAAGGCAAACATTGCACGATGTCCAGTTGAAAAATTTTTTATATATATTATAAAACACAAGTAATTCATAAATAGAAATTTGCCATATTTTTCACATGGCTTTAGAATGGTTTATAACACCATAAAACTTTATATTAAATTTTGAAAATTTTCAGATTCTGTGTTTAAAGATGGAAGACACAGGACTTGGTGCACACAGCCAGCTTCTGCTTCATTTTTATTTCGGTTAAATGTGATCGTTAAAATGCATTTAGTACATCAAGGAATCTGATATCAGACTTCTACAGTTGACAATTCAGCAAATTGACTTTCCTGGTGGCAAGTTTGCCAGTCGACGAGTTGACTTGTTCGCAATTTGTATGACTTTTTGTGTCAGAGAGTTCGCATGTTGGCAAGCTGTCCATGAAGCATTAGAAAATGTGACATTTTAAAAAGTGCTGAAGACACTGAGTAATGGTAAAGCAGCTGCATCTTTAAACTCCGTTTGCTGATATGGAGGCTTCGGTCGATTGATTCAGATGAGATTTTATGTTCCATTCAACACAAAATAGGTTTTATCAGCTACATTATTGTCAGATACTCAACACCACAAAACCAAGAAATACAACAACAAAAAACTACTTGCTAACTGGGAAAATATAGAATGTTGAACTTAAATAAAGCTACGAACGTACAGAAGATGAAACGTAAACTTAACAAACATGCAAATTTACAAACTATGCACATTGGTGTGCATATCATTTGGATAGTTATTCCTTATTGCATTATGTTTGGATATCTTAATTGTCTTTTGTATTTCAATAACTGAAATTCGTACCTTTAAGGTGCGATATCTTTCCTGTGTGAAAGCGCTGTTAAACCCCAACCAACCAACCTGATTATCTTTTCGTCATAGCCTTCAGACGAACATCATAGCTCAGATGCCACCGTCTCTTGGAGAGGAGGAGGGTAGAAGGCTTTAACATTTCATGTTGATATGGAAATTCATTGTTTAGGAGAAATTAGATTAATGATGGCATGCCTGCACTGGATGTGGTTTAGTGATGATGTTGGTAGAAAAGTTTCAGATCTGTTACTGTCTCACGTTGTGGCAAGCGTGCTTGTGTTTTAATGAATGTTCACATTCTCATTTTAGCACTCTTCCAAATTAGAGAAATATTTAGAATAACAGTAAATATCTTATGTGTAGTTAAATGTAGCAGTTTTTTTTGTTGTTAACATCAGTCAACTACATACTTTAGTATTCTGCTAATGATTATGATTCATTAATACTAATAATAGTTATAATACTAATAAATATAATGCACACAAAATTCAGGTGCTGATGAATAAGTTTGTTAAATGTAGAACAATATGAAATTCCTGTTTATGTAAACAAATTTCACACATGTAATGTGATCAGACTATGGAGAACATTTCACATTTACTGTACTTTTTGTGATGGTCTTTTTTCTGTCAAAATAATTTACAAATTGTGAATTTCCATACATCCTTTTTGCTACAAAAACAACAGTGATTAATACTGATCACTGGTTGAGGTCACCCATTTCGAGTGTTGAGTCCACAGAAACACGAGTGCAGTAACATGTAGGTTTTAGATCACATGTTCATTGCAGGTTTTCACAGAAGAACGTTGAAGTAACAATTTGTTTGTAGTTCATGATTTCATAACAGTTAAATTGAAGAGTCCTGCCATTGAGTTTAAATCTGTGAGATGACATTCAAAAAATTTTCAGTTATCATCGAATGTGATGTGATGCTAGTTGAATCCAAAAATACAGATTTAGTCCTAGTTGATTATGTGGTTGGACTCAAATACTACATCACTGACATGGATCACTGTTTTTTCTCAGTTGAATTTACTCCAAAGATTAGTTTGTTAACATGCATGTGTTGCCATAGTATTTTCAGTGTTTGTTTGTTGTTGTTGTCTTGACAGTGTTAAATCCATTCTGTACATTTTTAAGTAGTAAAATGTCAAAGAGACAGATGGTAGAGATGTGACGAAGTTCACATTCGACAGCATTCGAACTTCAAATGTTTTCAGCATATTTGAAATTCAGCAAATGCTTTAAATGCCTTTTCGTGTATTACAAATTTGTGGGAAAGTAGTTGCTAGTAACAGAATCAAACAAGTCATTTCTGACAATGACACAGCTGGTCATCGGTAACTAAATGCAATGAATTTTTGATTCTGACCAGTTGTTAGGCACAGTGCAACTGGTACTTACGTCTGGTTTTAGGCCTTATTCACATTTGCATTCAAACCGAGTTGGAAGTTGAAACTCGCATTAGCTGAATACACATTTTGATGAGCTCTGCCACATCATTAATAAATAGCATTTGCTGTTCTATATCTGCTGTTGATCTGTATGCAAGATAGTTTACTTGTAACTGGTGTCGATAAGAAATGCAGTCTTTCAGGTTTGCAGTAGATTGTTATAGCTGATCAGGAGCTGAGCATGTTTAATGATTGTGTTTATCCTCGATTGAGTGCTGTCTGCTATACAGGGTGTGCTAATAAAAAATAGTCCCTTGGAAAAAAATCATTTTTTGTGTAACTAGCAAATTTTTTTCACTGAATTTACGGTATTAACTAGAGGACTCAGGCCATATTTGCAGCAAATGTTGTTACAATATTAAAATTACAACTATCTCCACTTAAATGAGTGAGCAACTAATTAAACTCAGATTCTGATGTAAAAATATCTGCAAATGCACCAGATGGATATACCAATGGATTATCATGTAATGGGGGCATGCTGGAATGCTATCAGAGATACACGACAAAGCTGACCAACATTTACTAGCTGAAAGACAGTTTTGTTGATGATATGGAATGATACGCTGCAAGAGTTTGTTGGTAAGGCAATCGTATCATTTTGTAAACTTCGATCATATGTTGCTGCAGCTGGTGGACATTCTGATCACTGTTTAAATACTGAGTAAGCTTACATTCATAACTGAAACATTTGAACTGTTGATAAAAAGCACTACAAAGGTTGATTTATTATTTGTGAGTATTCATCATGCAGCTGCATGTTCACTTGAAAAGTGAACTTTAAAATTTAAACTGCTGTATCTGCTGATCATTATCAGTTGTTTCAATAAAATTTGTATGATATGTTGTATGAATAAATATAGTCTAAAAATTTGGCCCAAATCTGTGCTAACATTGCTGAAATACATGATTTTTCTAGGGGATTTTTTATTGGTGCACCTTGTACATTATTGCAAAACTTTTCTTTGTTATTAATGCACAAATGTTGTTGGATGAGCTTAGTTTTTAATTACCCCATATAACAGTGTTGTGTGGAGGATGTGCAAGATTTTTATCCATGCAACACTCGGTTTGCTTGTACGCTATGGCCGGTCTGGCATTTATCATAAGTTGGAGTTTGAAGCAGATAATAATACTAATAATACGAAATGAATGAATGAATGTATCCCACTGGTTTTTGACTTAATTGTTATTTACAGCAATGTCAATGATTCCAATGATCGGAAAGCACATTGCTCGAGTCAGTAAGCATTAAAACTACCACAAAACAGTGATCTGTAGCCCCGACAAGGACAGGGATAGAGATGTTAAGAAAAAAATCAACACAGAAACGTTTTTTCACACATGCACAGCATCATGGTGGGCAAAGCAATTCCAGCTACATTTTGCACATTGATATATTTGAAACCACATCAAAACTGTTTCATGAGTATGGAAGGGGTTGGGGTCTGATATCTGGGCTCTCCCATTGACTTTAGCATTGCCTTGTAACACAGTGCTCATGCTACCGTGCATGTGATAACATTGCCGGTTACACAGTATGTGAAAAAGGAACCTCTGATTACAATATACACCGTGTCTCAAAAAAAACGACAATGATGTAGCACACTATAACTTCAACGCACATTAACCGATTTTGGTAATTTTTTGCAGAGATATTGCTGAGTGAGTACGCTATTAAATGGTGATTTGTTATCCCACCTCCCCTTGCTAGTGTCTCTGCACTACCTGGGGAAACATGAACCCATAAATTTGGTCTTTTCAGTCATGCTGTATACCGAAAAT
>Ga0209782_1000264_pt1 | contig 21141 bp, 12 predicted proteins | sample WorMetmaBAHAMAS1_FD_187390 | JGI IMG/M metagenome (GOLD analysis project Ga0209782, IMG submission 187390) | Marine gutless worms symbiont microbial communities from Max Planck institute for Marine Microbiology, Germany - Inanidrilus... | ecosystem: Host-associated > Annelida > Digestive system...
GGTATACCGAGTCGTTTTTGATGACAACGTCGGTATACCAGTCACGTGACTACCATGTTTACATACCAAACACCTACCAGACACGCCCTGTTAGCTCATGAAAAACGCCACTATAGTTATTAACATCTGGAAATCATTTCCAGAACATTTTTACCGAACGACGCTATGTTAGCGCGGTGTATGACATCGTTGTCGATATGATACATTACGATAAAGATTAGAAATACTGCGCTCAAAAGCTGATACAGCCAGCTTAATCTACCGCATGTGACATAACTAAAAAGGTAATGGGAGAAACTAAAGACAAGTATGTAAGTTTAATAAAACATACTTGCAGCTATACAATGTGAAAGCTGAATAGATAAATACAATACAATACAATATGCCTACATAATAAAAGCAGCAATAATACAGTAATTAAAAATGAATCATTAAAATGGCGATAACATGATATAATGTGATTGATATGATACTAATCAAAGAAAAATCAACAGGCAAATACAGACAACAGTAAAGCAACTATTGGTAATGTTTAAGTCCATATTGTATGAAGGAACAATAGCGCTTGGTACGGGTGTAGACTTTGGGACAGGTTTGGGAAGATCTGAGCCTTGAGGTAATTACTGAGGATCTGGGTGGAGGAAGGAGACTGTGGAGACAAGAGGCAGGATCCATGATATTACAGAAAAAACACGAGACAAATTTTCTCTATGAGAAGCCAGCGAACTGAGATTTGCATAAAATAGCATAGATAGATATGGCATTCTGTGGGTTGAGTTGTAAATAATATGGATGGTACGCTTTTGGACAGCCTCTATACTCTCAGACTGGGTTTGTGTTAATGCATAGTGCCATACTGGCACACAATATTCAAGTACAGGTCTTATCACTGTTATATAGAAATGAAGTAAGTGTGTGTTAGACAAACTGGATCTTTTAAGTTGTTTTAGAAAATACAGTCTTGTAGTTGCTTTTTTAATGATGTGGTCAATATGGATGGACCAGGAAAGGGAAGAGTCAGTCAATGTGTATGCCAAGCAGTTTGTATGAGGTGACTCTGAGAAAATCTCAGAATTACCAGAATCAGTCAGAAAACCATGGAGTCAGTCCTGAGTTAGGAAAAGTCTATGGAGTCTATGGTGGGAATGATTTGTTCAAAAGATAGGCTTGGGGCACATGTAGAATACTAGCCGGTGCTGAAAATACAAATTACAGCTGCTGTCAACAGTTTATAGGTTATCAAATGTATTGTCCGTCATATTAAATCATCATCTGTTACCTTCATCAAACTTATTATTCAATTTGATGAACATTTTAACTTTGCACATTCAGTATTTACCATTGCAATTCACCGTTGTGGCAAAATGCACTCACTGTTCTTATGCATGTGAATTAGTTCGTGTACTGGAATTAATTAAGTAAGTAAATAAGTAGTGAATTTTGTGATGTTGCAATTTCAGTTAAATTTTTTTAAAGGGATGGGGCAAGCCCCTCCACAGACCCCATCCATGGTCCGAAGAATTGGTTACAGTTGACATTTTCTTTTCCAGTAATGATTTTGTATGTTTCAATCAATCAATCAGGTCACCTCTTAATCTTTGTGCAAGTGTTTCAGTCCCAGACTTTTGTCATATTGCAATCTCTTGTATCCTGATACAAATCTGGTTGCTCCTTTCTGAATGTTTCTAATTTATCAATGTCTTTTTTAAGTATGGTGACCAAGCCTGTATCACACATTCTAAGTGTTGATGGTTGATGTATCCTTTATATAAAATTAGAAATCCTCTCTTATGTAGGTTTTTAAACTGTCTATTAACCATTCTTAATATCCTGTTGGCTACAAGTACTACTGCTTAAGTACATTGCTTCAAAACTTTGAGGTTAGCTGATATTGTTACTCCTATGTATTTGTCTTCAGCTACTTCCTGAATGTGCCTGTTAACTGAATCTTGTCTAATGGTTGCTGGCCTGCATTTTGTCATTCCTAAAATAAACGACTATTGATTGGTTTAAGCAGTAAGGTGTGGATTACTTTGCCAGGGTTGAACCTCAATAACCATTTCTCTGACCAAGAACTAACTGCAAAATGCATTGCGTTGGCTGACGTGTATGAGTAAACAGATGTGCTGTTTCTTTATAGTTGATGAAATTTGAAAAAGTGTATGTACCAAAGTTGAAGGATGTTGTTGTGTACCGGTTCATTGCTGTTAGGTCTTTGCAAGTCTTTTCTAACTTTTGTTATGTAGCATTTAATCCAAAACTTTTGTTGGCACATTTTGTTTGTTTACAGTTGAGTGCGGTAGTAATTTGGTAAGCACTAAGCTGTTGTTGTGTTGTGTTGTTTTGAAGTATTAAGTAAGTAAGTACTAAGTATATATAATTAGTAAATGCACACAATTTCAGCCATAAAGCCAAATATAAGGCACAAGAGGAAGGCATTAAGTGGGTTGGAGGGTTTGCTCCGAAATAATGGGTTTTGAGGTGATGGGTGATCACAGGAGGTGTCAGGGTTGGTACACATTTGCTGGAGGGAGAATTCCAGATTGCATTAGCTGCAATGCTGAAACTGCGGGCGTCAAACGAAGTACAGACATATGGGATGGAGAGCAAATTGTTATTTGACAACGTAAGAGAACGATTGGAATGACAACCATGCAAAGCTGACAGTAGGTAAGCAGGTTGAGAGGAATGGTGAGTGTAGAAAGTGATATTGGCTATTTTGAAAATTTTTGAAATTTTTATAGTATTCAATGGGGAGACCGTGAAGCCATTGGAGGAGATTATTTGAACTGGACTGAAATAAGCCAGTAGCCAGTGACAACATGTGCAAGGAGGTTCTAGGCACTTTGGAGTTTATAAAGTTTTTTTTTCTATGAGTTGTGACAGTTGTCAGTTGTCATTGTTGTGCTATATAATATGGAATTAGCATTTTCAAGGCGAGAACCAACGAGTGTGCAGGCTATCATTTTGGCCATGTCTTCAGATATGGAGGGATGGATATGCTATGAAGCACAGATGTGGTAGTGAACAGATTTGCTGACAGAGTTAAGCTCAGTTAACATGGTTATCCATAGGTAGGTTGTTGTCGAGCGTCACACCAAGAAGTAGTTCGCAGTCAGCTTGTTTTCTGTTAGAATTCTGAATTTTTTTGTGGAGGGGAACAAGTCTGGGACAAAAGTGTCAGAGCATATCATTTCACATTTGAGCACTCACCAACTCGCAGTTAACACGGCACAGTGTGATTGTGAAAACAAGAAGCATTTGAAAAATGTTGGGCCCATTTGCCACTGCGAGCCGCCGCACGCCCATTCATCAGGTGTCGCTACTGTCACATGCCATCGCACACCGCCTGCGCATCGATGTCCACGACAACGACAACAACGGCAACGCGTGACAGGGGACCGCTATGGCCCCATAGAACGGGCCCAACCAATGATGTGCAAATTCTAATGTAGTAGTTTATGTTTGTTGTAGCACAAAGATGTTTGCTAATCTGAAGAAAAAGCTTGAGGAAGGCAGTGCTGTGAGTCCTGTGGGAGCTGAGAGGAAAGCTGTTACGGGTATTGCCAGTGGTGCTGCAAAGGCACAAAATGCGTGCTATGTTCATGGAGAAGGTTATTTTTCTGTTTTCATGCCTAAACTTGCTTTGTATTGTTAATTTGATTTTAGTTATTGTCATAAAAAGGTTGTCATTTGTGATCTGAGATATGATTGGAGCTATTTTCTCCATAATATGCCCCTTTTTGACTTCGATCAACTTGCAGGCGCATTTTACTTGATTAATTTAGAGATACTTATTGCTGACACTATGATATACTATACTGTTGTGATAAAATTTGCCATTTTGTAATGAACATTGCCCTATTGAGTTTTGTTATTGGATGTTGTTTACTAATTATAAAAGTATGATGTCGAATTACTTTATGTCAGTAATATAAATAACTCATTGTTAATGTATCGGTAACTAAAAGAACTATCTTACTGATTTGTAGTTCACAGATTCTTATCCATATGCAGAATCATTTGAAGAAATTCAATATTGCAAAATGTCTCAGCTGCTAGTGGTGATTTATGCTTCAATTGAGAACTTTACTTCTCTATTTTAATGGAAGATATTCTGCATATATTACCATGCTGTTAGATTAATTTAGATAAATTTAGTGAATCAAACACTTCAACAGTGTACAGTATACTCTTTAAGTAATGGATGTCTAAGATGGTTGTATTTGATGAGTGATTTGTTTCAGATGTTGTGGCACAGACAGTGCCTCAAACAAAGCAAAGTAGTCTTTCAAGCATCATATCAAATCAACCTGAACCAGCGACGAGTAGCCACACTACTGACTGCACTGATGATGTATGCTTTTAGCCTGTGTTTGTTGTAATTTTGTTTGAAATTTTGATTTGAATACATAGTAGACATTATACAAAAAAAAATATTTTATTTTTTGGTGCACCGTGTCATTCTATTGTCATATGAATCCGAAGTTTCACTATTGTGAGGCATCTGTGCAAAATCTGAATGTAGTATAAATTATTGCCATTTGGCATTGTGATTTATGATTGTTAATTGTCATTTTATCTGCAATTTTCCTGTCTTAATAGGCTATTAGTAAAGCCCCAATATATAGAATATTCGAAAGAAAGAAGCACCAAAGGTAAAAATTATAAACTGAGAATTATGATAACATTGAATGCAAGTTTTTTTTTTATCTGGCATGACTGCATGCCCTTAATGTCATAAAAGATGAATATTACTTTCATCCTGAGTTTGTTGGATTTAATTATGTTATGTTTTCAGACGTCAATCCATTACGTTAAGTGCATTTGGCTGTCGTTTGTGAAATCTTACAGTAAGGGATGTTTTTTTTTTGTGATTTGTGGGCTGTTATAATGTGTTACTTTTTACTCGCTGATCAGTTGAGTTAGGAAAGTGCCGTTATCTTCTGTCTTGTCGCATGATTGGCATGTGATACAGATGGGCATAGGTTATTTTTTTACACGTTCGCTGATGTTTCTGGCAGCTTGTCTCAGCTCATAACAAGGACGAACTGATGGAATTGCTGATGAAACGGACTCGACAGATCAAAGCTATGGAAGCCAAATATTCCGGTACATTCAGTTTTTGTTTGCATGACCTATATCCCTCGACTTTCAGCTTTTGCTTAATTCTCACAGTTTAATCAAGGTTTTCTGGTAAGATGGGTCTGCCAACATATTCGCTGTTCCACTGTGTACAGTCAGCCAATATGCAGATCTTTGCATCCCTGCTCTTCACTAATGAAGCACTCAACCTCAGCCTCGGTCTGTCAGACATTGCATTCATTTACTGGTCTTTTGATGTCATCTGCCAATGCAGTGCTGCCACCTCTCTCTCTTCATGGACAATGAGGATTAGATATTGTCGGCCATGCAGCAGTTGTTTTGGTATTGGCAGATATCTGTTAAAGGTCACTGTCAGTGAAGTCAAGTGGTGCATGATAAGCCATATTGAGTATTTGCCAACTCTCATTTTCTCTGTGCATCGTGAATCGATGAACGTATGATGCACACCATGCACATTTTAAATATAATCTTGTTACATTAGTCACAGTTATTGAGATCATGCAAATATGGAGTGTTTTTTACTAGAAAGGTAGAGGTTGTTCCCATTTGTAATTAGGGCTTTGCTGTTATGATGTTTGTTCGTTCCATCAGGGGTGGCTAAGCTGTTGGCAGTCTTGCGACTTGCCTCCGTCCAGCCCAGTGCGCATGCTGTTATGATGTCACTTAGGTGAAATTATGTCTGAGAGCTAGATCTATGGACACTTGTACTTGGCTGGAAATTGCTGTAGAATAATTAGCATGAGTGTTGTGTGAATTGTTTATAGATTTATCGTCATTAATGAAAGATAAGTTACAAATGATTGAGAAGCTTGAATCGGCCCTGGAGAGACAACAGGATGGTAAGTTACCTTCAGTTGGCCTTACCGACTCACTAGACATATCAGTCGTCATAGTGATGTGCTAATAATAATAATAACAAGATTGCTTAAAGTTATTTAGGAACAGGCTGCATCGCCACCAATGCCTCGGCCGACCCCATGCACCCAAACCGCACCTCCGACAGTTCACACACTTTCGCACAGCTATGCCACAAACTCCCCATTGGTGCCTCACATTTGCTCCCAAACCCAATTACCTGCCTCATCCCTGGACCCATCCAATCTACCATCCCCAACCACATCCATATCCAATCAGCCGTTTTGCCACAGTGCACTAGTCAGACAGACACCCAAACCAGCAGATGGTTGGAGGGAATATTCGTTGACTATAGGCTGCTTCAGCTCTGTAGAGAGCCGCTGCCTGATAATAATACTGTTGTGCAGAACAGTGCCACATCGGTGCTAGTCTCAGACTAACCAACCAGTGAGCAGCGTGTCTGTTATGTCTCCACACATCACCAACATTTAGTATTAGTGTTACTCAGCCAGTTAAGCTAACTGACACGAGTTACGTGATGTATTAGTTGGTTGTCTCAATGTTGCTCGCACGTTGTCCTGGTGACAGCAATTAAGATCGTGCAGAATTAGCCACTTGTACGGCAGCGGTATTTATAACCTCTGTGATATTTTGTTATCTGTATGATTACAGCGTAGAACAGTTCTCAACAGCCAGCAGTTGTAGTATGAAAGAATATGTTGTGTCTGCGCCGAGTGTAGTTCATTGCCAGCGAATGACCGAACTGAATGAGCGTTACAACAGCTGCCGTGCTAAAACAGCCGAGTGCGTTGCCGCGGCTGTCAAGCGTAAGGAAGATGTAAGTCATCCAGTACGTGTGTGTCTGTAGGTTTCACACATCACCGTATGCCCTCAGATGAATGAATGTTGTCAAAGTTTGAGTTTGCTGTGGCTGGCAATGGTTATTATGACTGTACATCTTCAGAAAGCCTGAAGAAAGAGGACTCCACTGACATATTGTGCAAACAGAAACCTTATCAAATTCTCTCACACGAATCAAGGACATTTTTACCAACAACACAATGGAAAACCCCATAGTAATTGATGGACAAAAAATTTCTCAAATTTGCCTCAGGCCCACCGGTGATGTAGACCCCATCTAACGCACTGTTCCTTGGCCTGACTACCCATAATGGCAGCTTATGGCACAGCAATGCCACAAATTCCCCATTTGTTATAATGGGCTGCCCCATGTCAGTGCCCAAAATTGCCCCTTTCCAATGACTGATCAGCACCCTTATCCAAGAGACACATCCTTGTACCCAACCAGTCCACCAGCCCAAATGGCATCCAGATCTATTCAGCCAATTTTCCACAAATCACCGGATACACAGACCGACAGGCACAGAAAAAGTGCAAAAAATGACCTGTACTAATAGGCTGTTTAAGCTCTAGCATGACGACGCGGCCTAATAATATGTCAGTTTGTAATGCACACAAAATCAAGCGTGCTCGAAATGAAGGCATGACACAATGGACACAATCAGTGTCAGTTTAACAATTATTTTCTGCTACACCTGGTTAGACTATCATTTGAAACAGGACACCATCTGTAGAATTCTTCATACATACAGGACGTCATAGTTTCCTCAGCTGTAAAGTGACTCCTGAATGGCAGGATGTCTCTGTGATACCTGTACTTCAAGAATGACATTTGGTCATAGTTGCCGTATTTATCCGGAAACATTTGCACTTTTCAGATTGGCATTATTAGGGCTGCAGTGATATGTGTCATGTGTAATGATTATTGGTATCGTTGATTGAAACCTGTACTGCTGTAGGAAATGAAGAAGCAATCTAAAGAACTTGAAACTGTGAGTACTGATGACATTTTCATTATATTGGCTATTTCTTCACAATTAACTTTGGCTGTGTTGCTCATTTTGTGAGTGCTTTAATTAGTTTATGTTCTGTTTTTAGGATGACGTTTGTGATACAGTCGGTGTAATTTGCTTGTTTTCATAGCAAATTTGTACATATTTATGTCTTCAGACACGACTGACTTTAGAGAGCTAGATGAATAGCACCAAAAGTATAAGCAGTAGTTTAGGCTTAGGTCGATAATTAAGTACCACGCTGCAGATTGTGATTATGTTGTATTGATAGGCAAAGCTGGAGTTGGAAGTGAGAGTGGCACAGCTGGAGAAGTACAAGGACCAAGTAGCAGAACGGCAGGACGTGAAGGAGGAGATCGAAGCGTTTTCCACTCAGGAACTCACCAAAGTCAAACACTTGGTTGGTGTGTGTGTGTGTGTGTGTTTGTTTTTAACTGCGTAAAAGCACACACAGAGAGTTCATGGGTAACTCACCGACACAAAAAGTCACTGACGAGACAGCTTGCCCACGGAGACGATAGACGCAAACTTATGTGTGTTTCACTGTCATGTGTGTCAAACACGTGCTCTTGACATAGAAAGAAGGTCACAGGCGATCATCAGCAGATCTGACTACAAGTGTGTAACTCGACTCGTCTGCTAGATGCCTTCACTTTTGGCGAGCGTTTGTTATCATAAGCACAGAAATCAGTTCAGCAAGGATCTGACACAGAACACTCAGCATTCCACAATCATATTTATATCCTCAAATCTCAGCATTTCTACACTAGGGCATTCATATCATACTGATGTTATCTTGTTACTGCTTCTTCAGTCACTCTATCTGGTGGCAGGTCAACTGGCTGAATGGTTGACTCGTCAGCGAGATGACTTCACTTTGATGATTTGTCAAGTTGACCTGCTACCAGATAGAGTGACTAAAGGAACAGTAGCAAGATAACATCAGTATAGTACACCTTACAGTAGAAATTCTGAGATTTGAGGATATAAATATGATTGTTGCATGCTGCGAGTTCTGTGTGAGGTTCTTGCAGCTGCTGAATTGATTTCTGTGGTTATGATGACTGCCATTAGAATCGATAGCTACAAGTTACGTGTGAGTTGTGTACAATTATCACGGGCGAAATCACAGTGAAAAAATTTATTGCTTCCTCTTTGTTAGAATTTTAATAGCATTGTACACTATGTCGCAGTAAAAACTGGAGTCTCATATTTTTGCACTAAGTTCGTCAAATTTTAACCAATATTGATAGTATTTGGAAGAAATGTTGCTAAGTCCTTCGTTATTACAAAATATAGCAAAAAATGTTCAGCATAAATAGGATACTTACCTACTTGTTTACTTCCTTAATGGCCACCCGTTATTGATGTAATCAACAAGTTACAGTTACTGTGATCATTAAACGTTGTGTAAACAATAACAAAGCATGGTTGTAACTATGGAAGATAAAATTTTCATTAAAATTTTGAAAATTGAAAAGCAGTGTTGGGGAAGTTTGTCAAACAAATTATTAAACAGAAACCAATTTGTCATCTTTGAAATAAATACTTGTTGAATAAGATCAAGCAAACTGAAGGTGCTATGTTGAAAGTCTATATTTTCATGGGTTTATTTTAAATGCTAATAAAATTGATGTTGCGTATTTGTCTGAACTGTCTTGGCTGTTTGTTTCAGAGTTTATGTTTCTAAAATTACAGACATAACTGACATGTCTTTGTTGAATTACAGCAATTTATATTGGGGTCCAGTGTTTATTGACACACCATGTAGTTTTAGCACAACATAATTAGTAAAGTGTAACTAGCTGCTCTGTGTTGTATGCTTATCTATCATAGTGTCTCTGTGTCTTTTTACACAATGCAAAATTTAAATCATGCACCTTTTACGGCAGACTTTTTCCTGATTGATTTGGCATCAGCGAGTGTTTCTGAAGTCGTAGACGGTAGTACACTCCAGCAATTCTGCAGGTATTTTTGAAGACCACATGGAGCTGAACTTAACTGATGTTGATTAGCGATTGATAGTGGAAAATGTACCAACTAAACAAAAGCAAAGACAGAACATTGTGTTTGGCACAGCTGTTAAAAACACAAGAAGAGCTGGAGCGATTACGTGCTGAGAAACAGCCGCTGCCAGCTGACGCGTTGAATGAGTTACAAGATCACAACACGTCTCTAATCAGTCGAATGTATGACAAACGTGGCTGTGATTTTTTTAATATTCTATATGTTGCATGTTTTGAATTTTTAAGTGTAATGTATTGCTATCAATACAATATAATGTAGTCGTTTTAATCGAACATTACAGTACGCAACTGTCGACGTACGGCGACCGAGCTTTTCTGGTTACTGCCTCTCGAGTTTGGAACAGTTTGCCACACTACATCACGTCTGCACAGTCGCTGCTTGTTTTCTGCAGTCGTCTGAAGACACAGTTTTCCTTGACTATTCTGTTGTGCCCGCGAAGTGACTCTTGTCATTATGGACACATTAATCGTTCTTACTTACTTAAGTGTGGTAGTTTCATCCACAGCTGTGGACAGTTTAGCTGCTAGTTATGTTCAGCATTTTATGCTTGAGTGCAGTCGGGTAAAATCGAGCCAATATTGCTATGCTTCACGGAACAACATTGGTGGATGCTCATTTCCTTTTCTTAGGCCATTGCGATCATTGAGTCTGTGACACATCGGCAATGCAATGACAGACCTGCAGTTACCTTCCCAGCTAAAGTCTGCCCATCGGCCATTACTCATACCAATGAATCATCACCCATATTAGAACTAACCGGGCTTATAGTAGAGTAACTTTGTTCTTGTACAATGCTGTTACCACTTGGTTGAACTGTCTACCGATAGTTCAACACTTTCACAGTTTTTTTAAGTTCCACAGCAGGCAGATGCATTACTTGTACAGGCTGCGATGACAATTTGGAGTAGTACGACATGCACCGTTACTCACAGGCAAACTTAAACCCATACGGAATGAGATAGCCACTTAGACAGACAGGTGAGAAAAAGGAACTAGTGATGTTGACAGATCGGAGTTGGAGTCGGTGAATGGTGAACTGAATGAACGTTTGACGTCGTTGAAGTCGGACAGTGACTCACTTACAGCACAACTCAGTGGTGCCAATGCTGCACTTGCTCGTGTAATGATAACAAACACTTTACCTGCTGTTATTGCTGCTGTATTTATTAACAACATCCATTTAGCAGTCTCTCTCTTGGGACAGTCTATTTTCATTATTTTTTTTTGCTTAAATTCACTGTTTGTTCGCAAGCTGCAATTTGCCAAGATGGCAACTGTACATGTAGCTCTTAGTATTAAATGAGTAAAATATCCAGTTCGTTATCCGGCAGCTTGCAGCTGGAACCGGATATCAAAATGGCCAGATATATAGCAGACTTTGGTGGTACATTCTTAATTTTAATGAAGCAAAAGATGATTGGTGATGGTGACGTTTATCTGGATTATATGCAAATGCAGACATGACCATGCCAGCACCTCATGACTCAATTTTTTTACAAGTAGGATGTCCTTTCTGAAGCTCAGCAAAGACTGCCAAATCACTGGAAGCAGTATTGCTGTATTTATTAATACGTTTTTAATGTCTTTTACTTAATTTTTAACAAGTAGCTGGTTCATTAGTTTGTTCGTTATATCAGCGCATTAGCTGCATTATGCGATTTTGCGCTATATAAATGTACTTAATAATAGTAATTATAATAATAATCAGGGGTGGCGGTAGACTGTTGGCAGTCTTTCGACGTGCCTTCAGCCACTGCCATCGCTGAGGCCTAGGCCTGGCCCAGTGTGCTCACAGCACTGCTGCTCAGCAAGAGCATTAGCCCACTGAGCCACGGAGGCAGGTAAAAGTAGCTGGTTAATGTTATTAAATTTTGTTGGTAATAATAATAGTGTTTATTTGATCTATGAGGAAGTTTATATAGTTCTAGTCGTATTTTTAAATCTTGGTATTTTCACTGACTTGACTAGCATCTTGGCTTTTTTGTGCTTGTTGACTAAACAACGTTAGAATAATGACGAAAGAGGAGGAAAGAAAAATTAGTACTTGTGAGAGATGGGTGGTTTTTGATGTTTTTGGTACTGTATTTGAGTATCTGAGGCATAAACTCTGGCAGGATCCAAATTTTGCCCAGCTTGAATTTAGTAGCTTAGGTGACAGATGAAGCATTGAAGTCCACCAGATTAGTTTTTGTTATTTTATAAATGACTATATTTGAAGAAGAATCTATTGGTAGTGATGATAGCTGTGGCTTGAAAATAATAAGTATTATTTTGCTATTGAAGTCATCAGTGTAAAATGCATAACAGGTGTCAGGAAGCGAGGATGAGTGGTTAGAAAAGCAGATTGAGAGTGAGAAATCTATTTCTGAGCTAGAACACCAGATACGCCAGCTGAAGGTAATTATGCACATTTTTCTGACAACTAAATTTGATAGCTTGCAATTAATATTTTTTACTGTACATGCATTCATCATTTTCATTTTTGTTTGTAGTTTTGTTACAGCAGTGTATTGTTTTCTTCATCATTTCTTGTAAAACAGTGGTCTTAATAGGAGCTTTGTGGCATTGTTCTTGTGATATGCTTTTTGATTTATAACTTGGCTTTGGTTCTTCTTCAACCTAAGGTCACTATAAAACACTAACAGCTTTTGGGTCAATCAGAACTGTCATCTGCTGTTCCAACGTCCAGAAGTGCCCGAAATCATCTTTCGTACCTTGTGACTTCAGCCGTTGACAGTGGAATGGCGACACAACTGTTACTCATGTTTGGTTTTTGTTGAGTTTACAGAAGTTGCTTTTAACAACGTGTTAGTGGATGCACATATTGCGATGCAAAGATGTAAGCTTTAGGTTGGCACAAAAACTGGTCCATGTAATTTGATGGCCTGTAGAGAATAGACGGAGTACAAATCAGAAATTATCTATATCATGCATGTAGAATGGGTCACTCTAGTCAGCTGGATAAAATACAGTGCTTTGGTTTTGTTGCATTTAGTTAACAAGAAGCATTTGAAAAATGTTGGGCCCATTCGCCACTGCGAGCCGCCGTTACATTGCCATTCACCAGGTGTTGCTACTGTCGCACGCCAGCTATAGCTATAGCGCAGGCGGTGTGCGATGTCCACGACAACGACGACGACAACAACGACAGCACGTGACAGAGGGGACCGCTATGGCCGCATGGAATGGGCCCAATAATAAAAGTAACGTACGTATTTCTGTTCTGTCATGAAGTTGTTGTGACTGCAGAGGATGTGTGTATTGCTCTAGTATGTTTGGTGTGTGTATCTGAATGATTCAGGCCGAGATATCACAGCGTGATACCAGCATACTCTCACTGACCCAGCTGGTGGACAGCAGAACGGCTGATCTCAATTCACTTCAGCTCTCAGTATGTACATCTCTGCTGCTGCTGCCGTATCCACAGTTTAACCACTCGAGACAGTTTTCCAACTTGTGTATACCTAGGTATAAGAAAAATCCCAGACCAATGTACGGAGGTATGATTTTTCAGCATTGGATTTCTATGCTACATCACCATCCCGATTACACTGGTCACTTGATGGATCATACCTGCGGAAGTTGGTCCACATACATAGATAACATAGAATAGCAGAAGTGAACAAATGCAGTTGAAGTTGCATCACTGAATATCCTTACACTATAGCTGTATTCACCAAGCTCTATGTTGAAGAAAAACTTGTTTTACTTCTGTTGTAAATAGTATATTGCAAAAAAGCTGTTAATTTTTCTAAGTTGCTGATTTAGTCCTTAGTTTCTGCAATGTTAAAAACATGCATGGATTATGAAGTTGAAATTGAAATACCAAGTGGTAGACCGTACTTCACTAACCAGATATCTCTGAGATGGCATGGAGAGAAGGCTGTCAGAACAAACAAGAATGATGCTGTGAATCATAGTAAATGGAAGAAATTAATTAAATATTTTGAATAAATCCCACAAATATGAATAGTAAGTGAATGTTTTTCTGGTACTGGTTCGCGTGAATAAAAGCCCCTCGTTGTTCATGTTGTTGTTGTTATATCTGTATCATGTATTGTTTTTGCGAGTCTTTGTACACAATATGTCTGTGTGTTGTGTGTATAGTTGCAAAGCAAAGATCATGAGGTTGCGAATCTCAAAGCCGACATGGAACAGAAAACAGATGTTATTAGTGCTCTTGAACAGCGCAGTCAGCAGTCGACTGAAGGTAGCTGTCTGCTGGTGATTAACGTCTATCGGCTGATTCTCTGGTTTTTACTGCAACTCACTCGTGGAAGGAACCTGTATGTAATAGATGCACCGCTAATATTGTGTGATTTTAATTTTCATTCCAGTTTTTATTTTTTGTCGTAAGCTGTTGGATGATTGATATGGCATGTTATGCACATGCTGCAGAGTTACGACGCAGTGCCAGCCACTGTTGATGCAGATGCCAGTGAATCATTTGTATGTATATGAATGTCTGTAACAGAATGTCATCAGTTACAACAGCAGCTTGCCGACACAGCTGCACAGTTGTCAGAATGTCGCAGTGAGTTGTCGACATGTCAGTCAGATTTGACAGACAAACAGAGGTGTTACGATGGTCTCATCACAGCAAGAGACGAGTCTATAAGCCAGCTTCACAGAGACTCTGCTCTGCTTCAGCAGCGGGTGAATTTTGCATCTCCAGACTTCACTGATTAGATGTCTCTCAGATATCATCCACTGTGGTTGTAACTCTTGTAATCATTAGCATTAATTATAGAGGAATTTCTAGTGTACATATTATATAATAGAAATAAATACATGCATAGGCACTGAGACAATGTGTGATCTGCGTTAACAGCCACCACGTTCAGAACTCATGATTCACCGATGTTTTCCTGTCACGAAGGCAGTAAAACTGATCTCCATATAGTCCAGCTAATGCAACTGCCACCGCATCATATCTTGCTTTGTTAAAATCAGAATGATGTTACCTTTCTGGTATCTTACCCAGGTCGTCTCGGAAAAGATTGGTTATTAGATATTAGATATTATAAGTTATTAGATTGGTGTTAGTTTTAGTGTCACTGTGAAGCCATATTTTAGTAAGCAGTTGGTGTGATATATGCTCGGTGTAGTTAGACGAACTGGAACAGCAGAGAGAGTCATTAGCAGCAAACATTGAAGCGTCAGTCAACGACAGATTTCAGCAAGATATCCGGCACTTAGAAGACCAGCTACAGGATAAAAACAGGGTTTGTATATGACTACCAATATGTTTGTATGTGAGCCTGACCCCTCTCCTCTGATAGACAACATCTGAGCTATGGTGTTTGTCTGGAGGTAAGAGGGGAGATTATCACAACTGTTCTGTGCTGTATTGTATACGACAGTTGTGCACAATCATAAGCACACTCAGATGAGCAGTTCTTACAGTTCTCTGGATTGGGTTTTGTCACACCGGGTGCATTTCACTGTGCATATAGCCTAGATTTATTTGTGTTTATCTGTGTGTATTTTGTGCTTTTGTTTTTTATACTGCATATATGTTGTGTTATTGTCAGCACAGTGGGGTGGACCTAATGGGATTGAAGCCTAGTTCTTAGAACCTTTCTTCCTTCAGTGCTTTGACACTGTTGGTTGGATCTTTTGACCTATAAAACCCGTCCCCGATATGACCTATGTGTTTGGTGGGACGAAGGCCTTGGCCTTGGAAGCCGAGTTCTTGTCCTTTTCACTTCTGACCTTGACTCCATGTTTGCTGAATTCTTCAGTCTACATTTGTAGAAGCTGTGACCAAAATAACGGGGTTGTTCTTTTGAAACACAGTGTAAAATATTATATCACTTGTGCGGTGGTGGTTTCACACGTTCCTTGTTCACCCGTAATTGTACTTCAGTACGAAATGCCATCTTGCTTACTCTCCACGCGATGGTTCAGGTTCTGCGAATTCAATACAAGCTGCTTATTAGCAATAATCTCTGTAATTTTCTCTTACTACACTGAAGTGGCCTGCAGCCCAAGTTAATGTAACGATGTTGAATGGAATAATTCGTTTAGTGCCGTTATTGTCTCAGCAACTGGAGAAGATGTAGATGTAATGCCTTCATCATTGCCTGACTATTAGAGTATGTTGCAATTGATACTTCATGCTGGGTAGTTTATTGAAACAGAATCTACGTGATGATGATGATGATATTATCAGGTGATAAAGAAGCAGGATCAGCGGCTGTCTGATCTCAAGAAGTTAATGCAGCGAGAGTTAAAGATCGCACCGCCGCCAAGTGACGACGATTTAGCAACCGCTCAGTCAGCGTCAGGACAAACTGTTAAGTCTGGCAGGTCCATGAATCATCTGAGAAACAACAGCAGTGTTTCAGTGGACTCGGCATCGGCATTCGGATTACACATGCCTGCCACACAAGCTGAAACTGTGCCACCACTGTCACAGTCTGTGAGAAATGGCAGCAGTGTGGCAGCGGGTTTAGCTTCGGCAGCAGGAATCCACAAGTCTGCGACGTGCCAGGCCGACCTGTCGTCGCCAGCCACACTGTCCATATCAGACCAGTACACATTCAATGGACAGTACACTCCAACTAACTGCGACTCGTCTAGGTCAGGCAGAAGTCGTAGGTCACAGGGTGGGGTCGTGATGTCGCCTGCTGACTGCGAGTATGATTTCGTCCGCGAACTCAACTTCAAATACTTGCGACACGTTGTGCTCAAGTTCATGCTCAGCCGTGAAGCAGAGGTAACGTTATTATGATGAAAATCATATACACTGTGTCTCAAAAAAACTGCACCCCTAAGGCAGGTCGGCATAAATTCTGCTATTTTCCAAATACAAAATCCAAAATATTCGTTTTGTAGGGAATTTCATTCTGAATAAAAGCTGTGAGTTTTATTATGATGACATCACTATGACGTCATTTATAGGCAATAAATAAGGCGACGTCGCCACCGAATGCGCTCTGTAATGAACAGCTGGTACTCAACCCGTACTAAGGTTTTCGAGCTCAATCGATCGCAACTGAATGGCGGTGCCTTGTGTGAAAATCATTATAGGCAAACTTATTTTGATCAATTTATGCCGACCTGCCTTAGGGGTGCAGGTTTTTTTGAGACACAGTGTATAATGTTTGTAATATGAGCATCATCAGAGGTAGATTTATATTAGACCTACGTTGATTTTTTATGAGTATGATGCACAGCATAGGTAGGGCACATAGGCCATTGAGTCTTAGAATAGAGTGGTTGTCACATAGCCGCTGTAATATCTTTCTCAGCAGCAGGCCATTGCATGACTATAAATGTCTGCGAGTCCTCGTTACAGATCCTACATCTAACCATTTCGTTATCACGTTCTGTACTTAAATATTTTTTGTTCTACTTGTTTACTTGTGGTACCATTACCTTCATTTTGACAGGCCATTTTCTGGTCAGATATAGATTGGCCGGTTCACTCCTAGTTTTCTTCCTGTTCTTGTTCTAGAAGAGAACCTTAGGGGAATTTTATTTGCCCGATGTCGTTCCTGTCACCAAACCAACAGCATCATAGCACTGAGAGACATTCAAAGCACTGATTTCAACCAGGGAAAAAGCACACACTGGCATTAATGCTTTCTTCATCCACCGTTGGACTCCCTGAGACGAGAAGCAATTTTTCGTTAGTGCCAGCTGTCCACTGCTCTCATACCATGCTATGCACCTGTACATAAATAACACATATATGTAGCAACAAGTTGAATTGATTTTTGATGAATCCTGACAGTTGGCAGTGGTACATGAGACAGTTAATGGATTTATGTCGTTGCGTCCAGGCAATGCAGTTGATAAAGGCAGTGTCCGTGTTGCTTCACTTCACTCCGGAAGAACAAAAGCTCATCCATGACACGCTGGAGTGGAAAATGTCGTGGTTTGGAGCACGTCCTCAGTTGCCGGAACACGGACAGACTGCAAAGATCATTCCGCCATCATACTGACAGATTTCATAGCATCAGCGTTGAAGCCACTGTGTTCTAACTAATTTCTGTGGTGGACATACAGGTTGTATCAGAGCCCACAAGCTTTGGGGGGGGGGAGGGGTCACAGCACCAGCATTTTTTTCCGGAAACAGAACTCAGTTAAAGTGGTGCCCATCAGTGATTCTTGCCCTATGTGCCACTCATTAGATTGACCACCTATGAGCTGTGACACTTTTTACTTATGTTTATTACAACTGTTTAACCATCGCTGGGAGAATAGCCTATGAATTCTAACAGTTAAGTAGCCATATTCTGCTATTACTGCATCTGATAACTACTGCATTTGGTTTTTACCATGTTTAACTGAGTTCTTAATTATGAAGTTGTTGTGGGTTAAGCTAGGTCTCACAAAAATGTGTAGGATTTGTGGAGATTTTTTTTAATAGGCCACATGCCCTTCCTGTTGCCAATCCAGCAGTATTAAAGCACTAACTTTCTGACTTACAAAGTAACCATTTATTTTTTTAAACATCTACCAACATTTATCTGACAAATATTCAGTCATGTTAAGGCCTTGACACTAGACTGGTCTCCAGACCAAAATTTTGGTCTGTTTCTCGAGACAGAAAGAAATAGAAAAGTTTTTAACTGTCTGTTATTTAACTTTTACTCATCAGTGAAGTCTACTTAAGCTATGAACACAGACTTGAAACACAACAGTAAAACGTACAAACCGTAAAAACCAGCTAATGCATAGAATTGTGACTTACCAAGTTTTGGTATGGTATTGTTCTCATTGTTCTAGTATGAAACGGCTTTTGGTAGTTTTGAATACAAATACTTTTCTAAGAGCTTTAATGTCACATACTCTGTGACAGAATAACAAATTAGCACAGTGTCCCAACCTGCCAGAATGTGCCTTTTCCGGTGCAGTATTAAGTTGCATATTGTTAAGCTGCAGGTTACAGGTGCAGTCTGAAATAAACAGAGATGTTAAGAGCGTGAGACCAAGCTTGGACTCATTGGCAAGAGTTTGGTCTTATTTAATGATATTTCCTAGTTACTGACTGGCTAAGTTAATCACGGTTAATACTGTCCTCTTTGTGCACTGTTTAAAGTTCGTTTATTTATTCACATGTTGATACTGACAGAAGAATGCAGTACGCTACAAAGCAGTCATGTAATTTTCAAAGATTTTCGTGTGGTTACCCTAGTGCAGGCGCTGGGGCTGAATGCACATACATTGTAATTTTGGCGCTATATAGATTGTGTTCTTGTTTACTTTATCACTTGTTTCCTTTTGCTTCTTGTAACTTGCTTCGTTTTTCTTGCATATATTTACCTTTCTTATGTACTTCATCTTTTACTTTGAGTATCACCCCACTCCGTTTCCAGGCCAGATGTCATAGAAGGCGACTAAGCCTGTGTTATAGTTTGCCTCAGTTCATGTCGTTGTTGTATTTTTGTGTTTCATTGCTTTTATTAGTTATTGGATTAGTTTTGTGTTATCCTAGGTTATTATATTGTTTTTTCTCCTGGCTTTAGTTTAGATTTTCTCAGTACTATCCAATAGATTGGACAGGAAGAGCATCCCATAACCCAATAGGAATAAAACATTAAACGTTAACTAAGTCAGTCACTGTGGTTAAATGCCACATACACATGATGTGTATTTTGCTCAAACTTCATAAACAGTTAAAGGTCTTTTGATTTAGAAGCCTTAGATAAAGTTATACTGTTAACAGCATTAGTAATGATGTTTGGTGTCTGGTCATTTTAAGTTTGATGTTAGTTGTCAGCCTCCATTAATTTATGTTATATTCACGTGTGAATGGTTTGTTAGATGTATTTGATTGTACAAAATGATATGTGTTGAAAATTGTAAATGATGAAACTTCATGTGTAATACAGTGTAAATATATCTTATGACAACAGTATTAAGTATATTTTTTTATTTTATAATCACAAATCATAGTTATTTTCAAAGTGAAGCAAGCCTTACTTTTGTTGTACAACAGTCAGGATTTGACCAGAAGGATCTTGGTGGCATAAATATTTAAAAACTGCAAGAGTGACGCATCCTATAGAAATCATCCAATCTATGGTAGCAAATCCCGTGCTTCTGGCTTGGTGTAAAACAGCATGACAGACTGAAAAGTCCAGGTCAAAGAGCCACACAGCTTTGGTCCAATTTTCCAATAGTTCTTTCAGGATTATATTCATTAGTCAATAGACTGTTCAGTGATATGTTCATCTCGGTTCATGTTTACGACTTCCAGCTCCTAGCAGAAGTGATTCGAGTATTCAGTGAATAGTCAGTTCAAGGCTTACTAGTGTCAGTGCAGCACTATCTCTGGTAAAGTCAAATGTAGCATAGAACCATTTTCTATTATATCTACTTTCACTCATTCCAAGCTATGACATATTGATAACAAATCCTCTGTGAAGAAATGATAAAATCTGTTGCTGTACATCACAGTCGGTGCACCTGCGAAATCTTTTCATAAAAAGTCCTGTAAATAACATATAACAAACTACAGCACACAGTAACACGAGACATATCAGTAGCACAAGCCATGCAGTACTGACAAAAAGGCACGTGCAGTCGAGCAAGAGTTAATTATTAATATCACTGCTGACATCATCATCATCATGATTATTCATAACTTTTGCATGAATACTTAATTACTGCACGGGGTGAGTCAAAAAAAGTAACTCTTTAAAACTTTTGCACTAACATAAATATACAACTCCAAACAGTTACTATCAGTCAACTATACCTCGGCATCTGCTTTCTAGTGACCAGGACAGGAAGGGCTGGGTATCTCAAAGGTTTCTAAGGGAAAATTACAGAACTGGGACTTTCCGATACTTAGGCAACTGCACAAAAGTATAGTGGGAGTCGATCGATATTACAATACTCCGAGAAAACAGCATGTACATTCACTGATGAAAGATAAAAAACAAAAGATTTCAATGTAAAAACAGCCAGTAAGTTACACTGTGTTCAGTTGCCTCACCTCCTACATCTGTAAAAGATATTATGCATCGGGGGAATATAACAACCTCTGTTAAGAAGCTATACAAAAACAAATAAACATTTACACGGGTGTAAATGGAAAATTGTTGCAACCGGAATGCCTTCCCTCTTCCCTTCTGTCCTCCCCTCCCCCTTAGAAGTAGGTCCCATTGCAGATAAAGGGTCTGGGGAGCGCTAAAGCTCCCCCAGTGGGTCCAGGCAGGACCCGGATGCCAAACACTTTCTGCTGAATTTTCAGGCTATCTGTATGCAATTTGTCCTTAGTAATTTTTTTCTGGGGGGGGTACTTCACCAGAGACAGCAA
>Ga0209782_1000265_pt1 | contig 21099 bp, 11 predicted proteins | sample WorMetmaBAHAMAS1_FD_187390 | JGI IMG/M metagenome (GOLD analysis project Ga0209782, IMG submission 187390) | Marine gutless worms symbiont microbial communities from Max Planck institute for Marine Microbiology, Germany - Inanidrilus... | ecosystem: Host-associated > Annelida > Digestive system...
CGTCACACGAGGTCGTTCACACATGCAAGCGAACAACGTGCGTCACTACAGTTAAATTTCTATTGGTGTCCCATTTGGCCTCTACAACTGCTGTCCCGTCTGTTTTGGCTGTCCCATAGCCGACGGGACAGACGGGCCGTCGCCCGTGTCCCGTCTGTTTGGCCGTCCCATCTGTCCCGTCATGTTTTAGACTGACCCCTCGCGGCTAACACTGGCTGTATGGCGGGAAATGGACCGAGAGGAGGGAGATATACGGCCGGATGGTGTCCGCTTGTAGTCACGTCCAATGCAGTCATGTTCTGCTGACAGAAGTGTGGATGTTGATGACGTCATCATCAGCGATCTGAATGACCACACGCTACTTGGTTCAATGAGGTGTTCAACGTTCAGATCTTTCAACCCTTATATATCAACAATTGCTTTAACATTTTGGACGGTGTTTTCACTAAAATTTTCCCGAGTTGCCTGTACAAAGTTATCTGTTTGAATAAGTGCTCTGAAGTTTATTTTCCTGTGAAATTACGGTGAGCTGAAAGAAATACAAAATTAGATAGCTTTAGATATGAGATTAACTAGAATTCCTAGCGATATATGGTCGCGTTTCTATGGGCTCTTAACAAAATAAAAAAAATTCGTGCTCCCGGAAAAAGTGGGCTAAAGTTCACCAAAATGTTTTATGGAATGCTACCCCCTAAGCCCTCCCATCATGCCAAATTTCATCAAGATCTGTCAAACCAGCTTGCAGAAAAGTGTTACCTTTTCTGTCCTTCCCGACGTTTTTTTTGTCACGGACGGACAGAAATGTGACTACTTGAGTTGCGTCTCGCAGCGTGCGAGAGGCGCGACTAAAAACTCAGTGAGTTACTAAGACAACTAGACATGAGTAAGCCTACATTGCCGCCAAGTTTTTTTTGTCAACGACTTGTCAGAGCTTTGGAAATATTTTTATGTGCTGATGACTCTAAACTATATAGAATCATTCAGGATAAAGTATAAACATGATAAGGATAATTACAATGTCACTTGCCATCACTGTCAGCCATCAATTTAGACCGACTATCAACTAGATAGAATCTTGCTCCTGTTTTGCAGGTATAACAGAGACCTCTCACTCTAGGACTGTTGTCTGTGGTACAGTAACTGGTAAGGTAATGCTGTACTCACTGTTCTGTGCTGTTTGTGTTTACTAAAAAATAGATTTGAAAAGATTTTTAATATTCAGTAAGGAAATTATCAGAATCCATAAAAAATTAAAGTGGGGAATCTTCTAAATTTCCAGGAATTGCCATTAGGATTTTCAGGATGGTGAATTCTTGGAAATTCCTGGTCCTGTTCAGTGGAATGAACTACAGCAGGACAGGACAGCCAAAACTGAGACAAATGGTACGCTAAAAGTGACTGATACAAATTCTGTGGCTTATCTTGAAATTCCACAGTGTGTAGATAAGTGTAGACATTACACAGTAGACATAAATGAACTTCATAGCATCTGATAGTTACCATAACCATACTCAAACCATAGTGTTTTGGCAGTAGTTATTTCACTGTTAATGTACATAATTTATGTTTGCATTTTCTTTGAATTTAGCTTACTTACTACTCAGTGTATATATACTGCACATTGTAAGTGGCCTTTTTGTTGCCCTTATGTTGCTAAAAAAGGTTGGCAAATTGCAAATAGGCATGTATTTTTTCAATTGCAGATCGAACATGGATGGAGGCTTCCGTGAAACACGGCATTTGAAAGATCTGTTATTGGTTAACCTTGACCTTATTCAGCGACAGCAGGAGTTGCTTTCTGAAAAGGACAAGCGAATTCAGCACCTTCAGCACGAAAATGAATCGGTTAGAACAGTTAGAACAGTGTATTTGCTGACAATGTTAAGTAGCCATAAATAACACAATTGTGTTTGCCACATTTCAGACATACCGACTAGCTACGACTCAGTCACCTCATCCGTATCACTCATCTTAAGTTCTTTGGCTGCATTGCACGTGCTGTCCATCCATGGACCACAGTTGAGCACTTTGGTCCAGTTTGACCTCTTTGCCAAGGGTCTGGAACCACAGATCAGACTGACTGCGTCAAATTTGGCTCCAAACAGTTGAATCCGATGTTGCTCCACTCGACATTGGTTTGGCTTCTGCCTATCATCGAGCACAAAATCTACAGGCATGGAGGGCGCTCATGGGAATGGCAATGTCCATTGGACAAGCCACATGATGATGATGATAAATTATTTCGTTGCCATAATCTGGTAGACGAATTTGCGGAGTTTACAGATTTTGAGCGAGTGATGAAACTGGATTGTTGGCGTTTGCAGCTGAAATGTCGGCTGGATCGCATAGAGCGGAGAATGTCGTTGTGCAGTCATAAACGAGTCCAGCATCAACTGGGTGATACCAGTACAGTACCATCACACACGACCACTGCTCAACATCTCAAATCTACTGAAAAGTTAGCTTCATTCGGATTCTCCATTTACGTAATCTGTAAATGCTTACTAAATGTTATGGTGGCCAGTAACAAAATGAAGGTGGTTCTCGGTCTCTGTAATAGCATTATAGTAGTATATAGACAGCAGCTGCCTATGAGTGACCATCGTTGACGTGAGCTTGACACTTGGCAGCCTTCGATGAAGTAAGTTCATCTGATTATCACTTATTTTTGCCATGAGTTGCAAAAATCTGACTTTGTGCTACAGATTGGTTTAGGTGATTCATTTCTTAGCATCAAATTTCGTAATTGCAACCATTTTCGTTTACACTATCATTTAATTTAGTAAATGTTTACACTATAGTTATGGTGTATGTGTGTACACACGTGCATCCCTAATGGCAAGTAAGGATAACAGTCGTTAAGTCAAGTCACGTTACTGTGAAGTCAAGTCGTTTGATTTTATGGGTCACTTTAGCCTCAAGTAGAGTCTCATTTCCTTACCATCATTCTGTACACTGGTATTTTTTATTTTTGGTAATTATATCAGGAAAAAAATTGTGAAGTGGGTTGTTTTTTAGTCAAAATGTGTGAAAGACGTAGGATAAATTTTAAAGTTTTGTCCCACCACTCTAAAAGGTCTGGTTATGTATTTAATGGACATTTGTTTTTCGGTATTATGTGATTGTGTAATATGAATATGACCAATACGTAGCACTGTTTTGTTGCAAATGCTTGATGCATCGTAGGGTGTGCAACTGAGGTTTGATGCATATGTACAGGAAAAGTGATCAATTATTGGAGAGTTCTACGCAAGCTGTTGGTGCTGCATCTAAGCATGAGCTTCACACGAAATCTAGCCGACTGCCAGAAATCTCCGGGAAGAAGAGCAACACTTCTACAAAGGAAGGCAGTAGTTTTAAAGCACCAGGACAAGCACAGCTACAGAACAAAGTATCAATTTCAAAGTCACGATTTGGTCCGGACAACTCCGAAATATTAACAACAGATACGTCATATTACTCATCAGTGGCTGACAGTGTGGTGGAACGTGAACTTGTGGATGGAACCGAGGTGCCAGGTACTGGTCTAAACGCTATGATTTTTATCATTTCAATAATGTTTTTATCGTTAGTAAGTTTTGTGTCGAGTGGCATTGGTGCACCACACGGCCCCCGTACTGGCGAGCCAGGCTGAGGCCATCGTCGATCTCGGACGAACATGGCCGCAACATAGAATAGATATTCACTAAATAGCAACGAACATAGTAAACTGACAGCAAAATGACGGCTTACTTACTTACTTCAACAAAATGACGTATAAAATGACGTCACTCGACCGGCCGGCTCCGTTTTTCATGGCTTACCAGAACCTGGTAGGTAGGTGTTTGGTATGTAAACATGATAGTCACATGATTAAAATACCGAAAGCTGATTGGTCTAGCGTGAAAAATAAACAACTAACAGCCACGCCCTGTTAGGTTCCGGTAGGCGATGAAAAACAGGCCTCAAATGCAGCCATTTTTGATGGAGAAGCCAGTCGCCCATTCGACGGCCTCAAAATTTTCCGCTGTTCTAATTGGAGTATTGACTCTAGTAGAATATATAACTCTGTGGTGCACCATGTGACACTGGTGTTATTTTAGCTATGATTCCATTACACTAGGATAACAGTTAGATGGGGTCACTCGTACTGCAGGCTGACTTCATCGTTGCAGCCCACATCATGTTAACATCTCTCACCATCTTGACATTGCCTATGGCAGCTACAAGATGTGAAGTGGGTCATGTAAACTAACTCATTGGCTACTGGCTTATTAGTGTTTGTGTAATTCAAGTGGCATTGTGTCACTGAACAGCCAGTGATTTGTAAACTGTCCTAGGTGTTAGATAAGATGGCATCATACGTAAAGTTCTCTCATACTCGTTACCGAGTGTACAGGCAGTCAGCTTGCAAGTGACTTTAAGCCATCACCCGGTGGTTGGCTGCCATTACTTTCCACCAGGCCTGCGTTTACCTTCCCAGCCAAAGAGCATCACTGCCCATCTGTCAGTACCAAATTATACTGCTTGGTGACAGAGGCACATGGGTGTGAACAACTTGCCCAAGGTTGTTACGCGACAGCACAGTGGCTTGGGCTCGAACTTGCGACCACTGAGTCATGACTCCAATGCCTTAGCCACTAGACAATCGAGTTACCTCATCATATGTAGATATTGATAATATATTAATCAAGTGGTGCAGGTGAACAGCAGAGCAGGGCGTCGGTTGTCGGGTTCCATATCATCATGTTTATGTGCAAATGATCGGATAAGTTCAGAGGTCAAGGACTCATGTTCATAGGTCAAAATTCATGGTTAAAGTTATGGTTCGAATGCATTTTACAGTCAGTTGTTGTGCGGAAACTGCCACCCTCTGGTGAATGACATTAAACTAAAGTGGTCAGTGTGACCTGTTGTGGGGGCTTTTCTAATTGATATTTATGTTTGACAGCTATTGCTGATTAATTGCCGTTGTGATTGCATGTGATTTGTTTACAGTTCCAAGCTGGAGGTTTAATGCAATACAATCAAAATACGTTATGGAAGGTACCGAGGTATGGAAAGCATGACTGACATGTTGCTTGTTGAATTTTAAGTGTGCGACAAGTGCAACGCAGTCTTGGTAAAATTGCAGTAAAGTAAAATAAATTCTTTTTGATGATAAGTGGACAAGACAACTGTAATTGCAGTACAACACGCGACCATGTTACTCAACTCTATTTAACTACGTGCATGTGTGTCCACAGCATAGCCGTTTGTTATCAGCATGGCAGCCCTTGTGCAGTACTAACTGGCTGTAAGCTGCCCACGCTCACTGCTTGGCAACACTGGAGTACAGGCTTGTCCTTACCATGTACACTTTTTTCATTTATTGTATTTCACTTACGATGCTTCGTGTTCTTTGTAAGTAAGTTAGTAGGTCAGTAATATAAACTTGCAGTATCATATGTGTGTATCTTTACTATCATATCAAACTAACTGTATGTTACCTACATGTGGGCAGGCCAGTGAAATTCAGGTCCATGGTCAACTCAGCCTTACATTCCTCCGGGGTCACTGAATGGAGTACTGACTTAATTGGCTGGGGTAGAGGGAGGAATGTCGCCTCTACTGGGTGGCTGGTGACATTGTATAATCCGATATGGCACGCGAGTTCCCGTAGCAGTGAGGCTAGTTGCAAACTGATATATACACGTTTGCATTACCTTTCCTTTACCATTGTACAAGAGTATCCAAATGTTAGTGAGAGAAACAGTTATCTACGTCTGGTTAAAATTCCTGTACGTTTGTGTTATAGAGTCGGAAGTAAAAATAATCCTGGTATGTTGTTTTCAGTACAGTGCGTAATATGCACCTTCTTTTTTTTACTTTGACTTTTATCTTTCACAGTTTTGTTGAAATGTAGCTGTTGGTAACATAGAGTGGACATGTTTCAGAATCTGAATGACAGTGTGTTCCTCAAACGCCACCAGAAGTCGGAGGTCGAAGAGAAACGAAGAAAGCGCTGGGACGTGCAGCGACTGCGCGATCTTCATTTGTTACAGAAGCAACATCAGCAGAACATAGCAACACGCGGTGCCCGGGACCAGATGCAGGAACCGGGATCCTTTCTGCCGTCAACTGACCGAGGTTTCGAGTCATCTGCTGTATTGTGTTGGAACTTCATGGCAGTTATAATACATGCATGTTACTAACATGGTTCCAGTGTACCCGGGGAAAGTTGTTTCAAATTTTAACTTGGGTGTAAACATACGAGACTGGTACTTACAGGCCCTGTGTGGACCCGGGGCAATCCCCCCTTATCCCGTCACTTCCCTACCTTCTTCTCTATCTTTTAGTATATTGGCACTGGTGTAATAATTTAAATGAGCCTCTCGATCCCTTTCCCTTTTACTGTGGCTGCTGAATTAAAAGGCGGCCAGGGTTGAGGTTAATATATTGCTGGCCTTCCTATACTGGGTAGGGATAGCTCTCCACCCCTGACCTCTCATTATATAGCCATATATTTGTGCTGAAAAGGGACGTTAAACACCAACTAACTGGTACTCACCGGAAATATAAAATTTTGAATTATGTAATTGTATATAGTCCATAAGTACATTTTTGTGGTTTGGCATAGTGGTAACATCATTCATTGCACCAATGAAGTTATTCTGTGTCCGGTCCATTTAGTACTGGGATAGGTAGCCATCTCAGTATGTATAAGCAATAGGTTGCATCAGTCCAGTGTTGATAGTGATAACTCACATGGATAAATCTAAACGGCTGGGGGTAAAGTAACCGGATATAGCAGTTCGCCACAAGCTTCACCGCTACGGGAACTCACGTGCCATATGGGATCACACAGTATTACCTGCCACCCGGCAGAGGTGACATTCCCGCCTTTACCCCAGCCGGTTCAGGCTGGTACTCGATTTAGCGACCCCAGAGGGATGCAAGGCTGAGTTGATCTAGTTGGCTTGTTACATACCGAGGTGGTATACCCGCCCAAGGACGGTCACCCATCCCAGCATTAACCGGGCTCAACGTTGAGTAACTTCGTTCGTGCGACGAACGACGCTACCACAGCGCTAAAGGCAGGTATGTCACCTCTGCCAGGTGGAAGGTAACAATGTGTGATCCCATATGGCATGTGCGTTTCCGTAGCAGTAAGGATGGTTGCAAACTGCTATGCTCCATTTACTCTAGTTTACGCATTGCCACTTTAGGCCCGTTTTTCGTAGCCTACCAGAACCTACCAGGTAGGTGTTTGGTATGTAAACATGGTAGTCATGTGATTAATATACCAAAAGCTGACTGGTCTAGCGTGAAAAATAAACAACTAACAGCCATGCCCTGTTAGGTTCTGGTAGGTGATGAAAAACAGGCCTTTTGCTTATGTTGTGTTTTTATGCTCTTCAATTTCTTCAAATGTAAATGTAGCACAATTACAAAAACATCTTAGAACAATAATTGTTAATAATATTAAATGCATTCTATGAAACTAAACTTTTGTTTTTCTGTTTATTGAAACTGACGACTTAATAAATGATGTGTGCTAGTGCAATTTGACTGACTCTCATTATTTTTCATAGAATTGTCCGAGATGCTGTACTGTACGTATGTTTAAAAGTTCAGTCATGACTGCAAAATGAAATGTAAACCATTCGCATTTAAAAATTAATGGTGGTGGAATTGTTGATAAATGTTGATATGCATTCTCTTTGGCCCAGAAATGTCACCTTGAGACAGCTAACACTGGTGAGCATAGAAAGATGTCACATTGTGAATAAAAAAAATTTAATGTAGATTAAAGTGCATTAACTAAAAATCAGTTATAGCTTTCGGGTTGTAAATTAGAATATAATGATGTGTTTAGTATGTTACATTGACATCAATGACTGCATTCCTGTTGCTGTGTTTGGTCACGCTCTGCCGCGACTCTCCTCAGAGTAAGCGACCATATGAATATTGTTTGTTCGAATCACCTGTTGTAGGATACTGTAAAACCCTTTAATTTGGCTGCCCTAAACTTTGGCGATTTCACATGCAAAATTATTTTGGCGCCTTCTATTTTGGCTAGGTAGCAACTGTTCTATGCCTGTATGCTTATCAGTTGATTTCGTTTTTAAAAATTTATCTATCAAACACTGTTTTTCTGCCATAATTCGTCACGATATCCGGCAAACAATCCACGTGGAAACAATAAACAATAACAAACAAAACACGTAGTGATGAGCCGATCGCAAGTTTTTAAGAACGATGACAATTAAAGTTCCTATAGTATCGAAATTCGCGCCCTTTAATTTCGCGGCTTTGTCTGACTCGCGAAATAAAGGGCACGCGAACATTAAGGGTTTTACAGTAAACCTAGATTTGTGTTTAAAATAGTCATAAGTGCTTAGTGTGACACATCAGTATAATTGACACTGTTAGACTGTTAATGTTGTTCTGGTCTGTCTTGATTTCATGTGAACTGTACCGGTATCGGTTATTTAATGCACTGATGCATTATGCTTAAATCTATTCTGCTGTAATTTTGGGAGTCAATAGTAGTGGCAGAGTTAAACCTAATCCTACTGAGGAGGCTGATGTGACCTCAAGTTGCATGCCTAAAAAATTTTTTAGGACAATTACAATGACTTGTACAACTTTTGAATGGCACACTACTGAAACTAGTCGTTATCAGATTGGATATAAACAAATTACTTCCTTCTATGCTGTTATGCCCCCGGCTGTGGTGGGGGCATTACGCAATGTTGCGATCCATTTCTCTGTCCAATGCTCCTAACTCATCAGTGATGCATTTTAGGGTTTTGGTAACTGTAGCCGTGATTACTGTAGTACACTAACGGGAAACCTGACGTTGGAAGTTGATACATCTGGTCAGTGTGGCCATTACCAGTATGGCTGTATGGCTTCCAGCAATGGCCCCGTCACACTGCCATCAGTGGGGGAATATCATTTTGCCATGCGACAGCATGTTCTATTACTGAAGAAAATGAGTCGTAGGATGTTCAAACTTGGCGAGCGATTGACCACATAACCACATTGACCACATAACCTGCCATGTATGACTGCTGACCAAATTTAAATAGCGTTTTCAGTGAGCTAACAGGGCGTGGCTGGCAGGTGTTTGATATGTAAACATGGTAGTCACTTGACTGGTATACCGAAAGCTACCAGTCATATTCTGGTAGGTTCTGGTAGGGGTCTGGTATACCAGGTCACATAACTTATTCCATATAAGGAAAGTAGGGGGTGGAGTGAAAACGTAAACAGTTAACAGCCACGCCCTGTTAGGTCCTAGTAGGTTTCCGAAAAGTGACATTTAGTGTGATCCGTGATTCGCAGTGTCAGCGGCCGGCCAATCTGTGTTGGACAGCACACGGCGAAATCAGCAGCCACCGAAAATGCTGTTCTATGGCATGAAGGAAAATTCCGATGTCATGCCCGTCATAACTGACCCTTCCCATAGGAGATCTGCAACTAAACTAATGCGTGTTAAATTGTTGCCGGAATTTATCGCATTACATCGTAATACAGGAACTGATGCTATTTAGATGCATAAGTGACAATGTGGCTGCACTTCTGAGTTGTGCGCAAATTCATTGCATAAATCTGTGTGCAAAAGAATGAAAATACAGTTGCATGTGTCTGCCGAGGCAATGGTATGTATAACATTATATGGATGGTTTGGTTTGTATATTTCAGACAATTTGAACTACCGTGGTCTAGAGCTGATGCAAGCCAAACAACAGGCAATAGTCGTAAAGCGAAGAAACGGAAGAGAAACAATTAAAATAGATTATTAGTTGTTCGTATGCACTTTTATGGTTGGGACTCGGAGTACTGAAAAACACAATAATATATGCTATTTAATGCTGTTTGTAGCATACTTGATAGCAAAGTTCACTGACCTAACCACAAACAGACAATTCTGTCCCAAAAGCAGCTGGCTTTGCTGGGCTGATCGCTAGATTCCGTCTATCCCGGCCATCAGCATAATCATGAGAGGTAGTCTGCATGCTGGGTACACAGATTCACGGTTTGGCATAATGGTCCGTTGTATGACCGAAGTTATTCTACATTCAGCCCGGTTAGTACTGGGATAGGTGACCATCTTTCGGCGGGTATACCACCTCAGTATGTAACCAAGCCATCTAGATCAACTCAGCCTTGCATCCCTTTAGGGTTGCTAAATTGAGTACCATCTTTGATTGGCTGGAGTAAAGATGTTATGGCATCTCTGCTGACGGCAGGTAACACTGTGATCCCATATGGCATGTTTGCAAACTGCTATACCCGGTTATGCTTGACTTCTGATCATTTGGCTTAGTGCTGGTCATTTTTGCCAATTTATCACAGTTGTTTTGCTTTACTCAAATTTTCCATGTGACCCATGTACTGAATCGGATAAATTGGATAGTGTAAGGGAAACATTTTGTCACTTGGTCTGTTGTTCATTTTGATGCTTACAAATATTTGTGGACGTTTTTGTACAACATACAATATGCAGTAGTGTATTGGCATTACTTATTGACTATAATATATGCATGATGTGGGTAACTCAACATGTGTGGTACAAGTGACACAAGAAGTTTGGGCAGTGTCGGCGAATTTCACATGAACAGTGGTCGTCGTGCCATTTGATCTTTCATCATTTTACCAAGCACTGCAATTTGGTAATGGCAAAAGGCATTGATGCTATGCAGCTGAGAAGATAATTGTGGGTCTGGTGTCACCCTGGATTGAGAAACTCACCTATCACAATGGCCTAGGTCTGAGAGACCAGCAATTCAGTACAAACTGGTGTTTATTGTGCCAATAATGATGCTGGCCATCTCATGAATGTGTTAAACATAACCAATCAAACACAAAGGCCATACTGTTGGGCCACCCTTTTTAAGTCGTCAGATTATCACTGTACAGCTACACTTAATAAACACTATACTTGCAAGTTGCAATACATCAATATCATTGCATTAGGCTGGTACCATTAATTAATTTAGTAAGTTGAAAATGGTTTTCAAGCAGACACTTGCAGCACAGCATACAAGTGTAGTGTTATATGCAATGTTAAATGTCAAATGTCTGCTCTACAGAACATATTCACAACTACATGTATACGAAACAGCAGCTCCAATAAAACCAATGTAAGGAGAGACATGCACTATATTCAACAAATGTTATATTATGTGTTACATTTGCGATTTCATCCATGAAAACCTGACAGTGTTGATGCTGTACGTAATGTGTATTTTTAACAATAAAGATCATAATAAAAGTTTTTGTTCTGCTGTGTTTGACACTTTGTCAGATTGCTCAGTACACATGGCAAATTTGACAACATCTTTGTTTCAACCATTTTACCACAGGAAGCTATGCTAGTGGGGAATACTAGTATGCTGTCAATATGTGTCTGTCACAGGCCAGTATTGTCAAAATGTAAACATAGGATCACACAAACAATGCCACAGGACTATACTTTTCGATGCCAAAAATATGAGCGAATTTTGAACAAGGTCACCCCTAACAGGGCCAACAAATAATGGTTGGGTAGGTTAAAATCTACGACTTTTGGAAATAAGTGATATCTCAAAAATGGTGCAAGGAAAGTTACAATGGAAGACTAACAGAAAATCATGTATGGTCTATCACATCAAAGAAAATAAAAATGTATCGCTGTCTAAGCCTAGCATCCATAATCAGGTCTATAGTCCAAGGATCTAGTTTACCGACACAAAATATAATCTTGTGAAAATCACATTATAATAACTTACCACTTTCAGAGGATACCAATGTGTAATGGACAGAGATACCATAGACCTACTGCACTGTACACTCTCCATATTTAATAAAACATAACAGAAAAAAAACTAAAAATTAAATATCCACTGAAGTTGCATTCAGTGGGAGGGACTTTATGTATTACTAGCAGACAAATACAACTCATTTAAAATGCATTCAGCATGCCTTTTAATGTAGTACACTGTTAAGTGTTAGGGCTCAGTAGTTAAAAGGTTTGCATATAATGTCAGCAGTTTTTACTGGATGCCTAAGATGTCATCTAAGACTCAAACAAACTGATAACAAGAGAGCCTAGCACTGGCTAGCATGGCGCGAGATGATCTGCCCGCAAGCAGCACGGTGGCCGCAGTGCGTGGTAAAGTGGGATCGGAATTTGAAACTTAAATTAGCTATAATGCGCCAATGCACTTCCGTCACAGTCAGACGGACACTGACATCGTAGCATAAGCGCGAGATGTATTGCGCTAAAAAGTGTATGATGTGATAAGCTGATAAATGATATTCCTAGTGTATTTACACAACTATCTTTTGCTAAAGGAACATACTTTCAAATGGAACAGTCACATTGTAAAATTCGGTACAACAATCAAACCAAATAATTATACATGTCACCTCTTATATACATGTACACATAAATTGAACATTATTCAAGGCGATCAGCAATATGCTGAACACAATCCATTTCCATTGTTTGCCGCTGAATTGCGAGCAAGTGAAAATCCTTGTTGATGTGTTTCCCATAGTCCTGGCGTCTGTATAATCTGTCAACAATTTACACAAATACAGTTAACAAAATTTATTGCAATTATTGTTAGTGTAAAAAATCTAAAAACTGTACTTGACATAAGGCAAGAACCTACAGACATTGACAGCTACTGAGAGATTCCTCATAGTCTGCCAATGCAAATATCACAGTTTTAATGTGTATCAGACGAATGTTACTAATTACTTGTCCCTCTCCACAGTACAGTCAGAAATGACAAAAAGTTGATAAATAATGAACAAATGCTACTACGTGGCAAATCTGTCCATCACTCAGCAACATGCACAACTTGCAATCATTGGGCCCATTATATGGGGCCATAGCGGTCCCCTCTGTCACGCGTTGTCGTCGTCGTCGTTGTCATCGTGGACATCGATACGTGTGTGTGACAGTAGCGACACCTGGTGAATGGGCGTGCAGCGGCTCGCAGTGGCAAATGGGCCCAACATTTTTCAAATGCTTCTTGTTGTCTATGTAGCGGGAGTGCTGCCTCTGCCGGGTGGCAGGTAACTCTGTGTGATCCCATATGGCACACAGGCTCCTGTAGCAGTGCGGTGCTTGTAGCACAACTGCTATACGCTTCCTTTACCTTTTAGTTACTACCAGTGCACTGATATATTAATTGGCAGTTTAGCGCTGTGGTAGCGTCGTTCGTTGCACGAACAAAGTCGCTCAACGTTGAGCCCGGTTAGTACTGGGATGGGTGACCGTATTCAGGAAGGTATACCACCTTGGTATGTAACCAAGCCAACTAGGTCAACTCAGCCTTGCACCCTCTAGGGTCGCTAAATCGAGTACCAGCCTTAATTGGCTGGGGTAAAGGTGGGAATGTCACCTTTGCCGGGTGGCAGGTAACACTGTGTGATCCCATATGGCACGTGAGTTCCCGTAGCGGTGAGGCATGTTGCAAACTGCTATATCCAGTTACTTTACTTACTTACTTACTTACATGCTGTTTTATTTGTTACCTTTTCGACAAGCTCCTCGAATGCACACTGCACACCTTCCTTGGTCTTTGCACTCGCCTCGATGAACAGCATGTGATACTTCCTCGCAAACCGAAGACCCTCGTCTCGCGTGACCTCACGGCGCTCCTGTTAGTCCACATCAAATCTGTCTCCCGTAAACACCAACAATTAGCCACGATTATATTACTAGTGGAAAGGTTATAGCTTAGACGGACAGCATGAAACCAACTTTGCAGGCAATCCTACTCCAGCTATTGTGACTAATAATACTGTTTAAACAGCCTTCTTTTCTGCAGTTACATCATGCTGGACACGTAACTGGAGATGGGTTTTCAATAGGACGATTGCTCATCCTTCCTGCCATCCAACAATGTCGAAGCACTGAAGGGAACCAAATACTGAAACTTGCAGAGAAAATCACCAGTAGATACTAATCATTGTTAATCCACAATAGGGCCCGTCAGTAAATAAAGAATATTTATCCCAAGATTGTTGAAGACTAACTGTAACATGATGCATTAAATGTTGCACTGACGCCTGTATTAAGCTTACCGTCGTTCACCGGAAACAGAAATAACATACATATATTCTTATATAACTGATGCGCCCTATTGGCTCGTGAAGGAATGCATACTCTTTACACTGCCCAAGCCAGTACCCACTCAAATGAAATCAGGTTTCTTTTTCTTTAGTTTCATAACATATTTCCAGCAAAGTATTACATACTAATTTTAGTCCCAGTAACGTGATGGTTTTTGAAGCACAACAATATAAATAATTGTGCATATACATTTTACAGGTCAATCTGGTCTAGCCAGTCGTCCCGTTATCCTGGGGAATAACTGTTGCCAAACTGTGTGAAGCCCTTTCTGACCACCAACCAGAGCTATCACTTTTCCTTTCTTCATTCACTAACTCTGTAAGTAAAGATGATTGCTCCTTTTATAGTGCAACTGCCAAAAAACATTCTGGTAAGTAACCTTGTCTATTTTGTTGCCAACAAGCATAGTGATAATGTCATGTTTTGTTGAATGCGTTTCGAGCTCATTGATCCATTGGTCGAGCTTTGTAAACGACTGTTTACTGGTGACGTCATATACTGTATACATGCATGCAAACATAGCACACCACCATGCACAACAAAAAAATTGCAATTAGCTAGTTAGCTTACATTTGAACTAGAGTTGTTAACGGTTAACTGGTTAACCGGTCCTAAATCTGGGATCGGTTACGTCTGGCACGGTCTGTTTAACCATAATTGTTCCCATCTGCAGCCTCCTACATCTTGTCTGTCCACTGTGGACTAGTACTGCTTAGCGTCTGTGCTGCTGCTGTACATCGCCATCTCAACTAGCACCAACCAGTCAACTGTGTATCAAATTACCAGTACCTAGGACATGGCCATCGCCAGCAACAGACAGCAGTGTGGGACTAGGGCATGGAGGGGAGAGGTGAGTGGCCTTGACTGCCACGCCGTGCTTAGACCCATTGATGCTGCCGTGGATGAGACGTGAACCGGCGTCAGTCCATGCAACAGATGTGCACTGCGTGGGGGGGGGCATTTTAGCGACCGATGTCACTCACTGTGACGTCGTTCTGTTACGTGGGCGGCGGGCGCATGTAGGAATGACTACAGTTAACCGGTCCTTTTAGGCATGGTGAACTGGTCCTAATTAATGGTGGTCTTAACAACTCTAATTTGAACATTCTGTTGTTCTGCAAAATTACAGGCTTGGCTTGTATCTGTGTTGAACATCCGTAGCAAATACGTGTTTATTATAACCGTATTCAAGTTCGTATATTAAAACTTTTCGGTGCTAATTTTTTTCTTAAATATGCTGTGCTTATTCAGATAAACTGAAGATGCACTGTAGAAAAAATGGAAGCTTACTAGCTAACTGCTTTTTTAAAAATTTGAAAAAAACATATTCCTGTTTCACTCCTAGCTAGATATGTGCATTTTTTCTAAGTCTTTCCACTCCGGATTTCTAAAAGCCTTTGTAGACACAGTGTGTGACCAGCTAGACACGTTGAATATTTACTTACCTATTTCATCAGTCTCATCAGTTAGTTCACAATGATATTTCAAGAAATGTTGCATGTCAAGTGCTTAAATGTTTCAGTTACAACCTAAGAAAAAGGCACTGGCATTATATAGGTTTATCTGTTCACTAGTTTCCCACAAATGTTTTGTGGACACTGATAGAACAAATTGAGTATACCAAGAATGCAGCCTTGTGCACCACGGTAGTAGCTTGGAGTTAGTGTACGAAACCTTTCTTGTCCCGCAGTGTCCTACATTGTCAACAATAAAACACTGTATTAAACCGAAATACTTGTCAGTGATCGATAACAAGAATATTAACACTCAATATCAACACTCGCACATCTGCAGAGCTACTGTACTGAATCTCAAATGTATTCCAAAAACTAAAAGTTATTTGACACTGCTTTCATGCCATACAGAGATTGTGCATCTGATCATGTACATGTGACACATGACACAATGTCAAGTTTTAAAGTACTTTGACTGTTGACATCAGGCATTTTGTGCTTATTCCTCCAATATTTTCAAAATAAGCTCAACATTGTAAGTGATCCACAGAGAAAACATAAATTGACCCATGGAACAATTAACACATGAACTGAATTATATACAGCAAACATGCAAACTGACCCATATAGCTAACTTTGCTCTGTTGCCATCAATGCTAAGTGTCTTTACTTTGAAATCAACACCTGTGTTAAACATCAGCATAACATAAAATTGCAGAATAACATAGTAATACATTATAAAAGTAAATATCAAAATAAAAATACACTGTAATATTTGGAAAAAAATAAGTAAAAAATATATAATGAGTGGTGTTTTGAAACTGAAATACACTGCAGAAAAGTCAAGGTGACCTATTGTTGCACTTTGCTCGGGATCAAATGTGTCTTCAGTAAATCGCAGCAATAAACTGCAACATAATATACATATACACAATAGACTCACACATTACTTTAACATTAATTGCTATGTGAATATGGACTAGCATAGCTACACTGTAGCAAACAATGTTGAATTGTTAAATGCTGGTGTTCAAAACAAATAAGTAACACAGCACTGCCAGAAAAAAGGTTGGTATTATCGTTTGTTAAGTTTGTTACTTAACTCACATATTGGAAACAAACAAATGACGTCATTTAGCGGCGACAGCAAAGGTCTCAAGTGTGCAGAAAAAGCTTTATAATTGCCCATTACTAATCTGGAAAATATATAATAAAAACTGAATGTAATGTATACACATCTTGGCTGCATTTTTTTTATTCCAGACTAGATTAATCTTGTCCAAGACGGGAAGAATTAGACTGGATTAATCTGCCCCAGCATTAAAGAGCGACACAACATTGCAGGTATATAATTAAAATGCCAATTTACTGCAATCATCTACCTTTAACTAAATATGGAAGATTATTATCCAAAACAGTTATATAAGAGCATCAACATGACAAAATACATTACAAATATGTATTTTTCATCAGAATTATGCATCTATCATTTTAGTGCCAAAAAATTAAATACATCAGTATAGCAACTCTCACTCAGTCCAGCTGTAACCTCCGACAAAAATCCAAGCAGTCCAAGTGGTCCCATTTGGTATTTAAAAATGCTAAGTGGATTGTTCAGATGCAGCAAAAAAAACGACACAGGACCAGGGCAGATCGCTCTACAGCAATCTGACGTAATAAAAAATGCAGCCCTTGTATGATGAGCTGTTCAATAGGACAGGCAGTAAAGCCTGAACAATTAAATTGGAGCTTGAGATAAAGTTTCAACTGATATGAGATTGACTGGATAGTGGCATCATTTGAGAGAACCTTAGCTGACACTGTAAATAACGTCCACGTCTTATACACAAATACCAGTTGCCGATAATGTTAGGATTTCCTAAGACCCTAAATTACGATAATTTTTATGATAAAGTTAGGACAGAATAAGAAGATGTTAAGAACATCTTAGGAACCTTCGAAAATCAGGGCCCAGATTAGTTTATTCTACTATATCTGTCAACCTGTAGTAATACTCTCCACCTTGACTTTCCAACGCCACTTTCGCCTATTATCAGTATCTTCAACGTCGTTAAGACATCTCCCTCATCCATTACGAATCAGATAATAGCATTTATCACAAAATATACTTGTTTATTCACGGATTGTATTGTTTACATTTATTACGCAGCAGATTCACGAAGAATACAAATTTAGAGTCGCTCCGATTTAGCTTTTTAACTTCGACTGACGAGGACTCGGATACATTTCCGATTATAGATAACCGAATTCATGATAAGAATTCAGCGCTGAAGCTGAGACCAATATAATCGTACACGGGACTGAAAGCTACAGTCGATCAACCAATCAGAAGACGCGTATTGACGTCACGCCGTTTGTGATGCCGCGTCGGCCTCCTGATGACGTCGCCAAATCGTGGGGCGGCGCGTCTCAGTTTCAAACTTTGGACGGACATGCAATTAGCGACGAGGACTGACGGACGCCCATAATTCACCTCCTTAGACCCGCCCCGACGCCGTCACTAATCCGGCCGGTGGCGCGGATTAGTGACAGGCCCTAGCGTCCCGAGGATGCACGCTGATTGGTCCTCGGCTGCGGTGGCAGCCTTCTTACCGGGAGTACGCGCGACCTCAGTCGAGGGTCAGTCCGCGGTACGGCATGTCTCGGAAAGCGGTTGATTGAATAAAGTTATCGCTAACTCTGAACTACCGGCGTTCTCTATCACTTCATCGAAACTTTCTAGCGTCACCGCCGATAGCCCGGTGACAGTTACTTAAGGCCGGTTTCCAGCGTAATCATGCAATACAGTGCGGCATATGGCACTGCACCGTAACCAACCGCATTCGGTGTGAACTGCGGAGCAACACTTATCAGTACCTCATTGTGACTACAGCATGACTGTACTGTAGATTGTATTTTACCGTACAATCCTTGAAGCAGTCTAGTAGACTCAGTACCGAATACCTATGTAACCAATTTAAACTGTCCGCACAGCCAAGTATAATATTCTAGTCTCTTCTGCTATATATATTTAATGGAAAACTAAAGATGGCGGACGAGTTGTTAATTTTATGAGTATAATTATAATCATTTCATAAGAACATTCGCGCAATATGCAACATATTTTTGCAAGTGAAGAAGAGTACACTGGAAAATGCAGAATTGTATGCATGTACAGTTTTTAAAAACAAAATTTTAATTTTCATTGCCTGTGAACGTAACGTAACGTAACGTCAGTGTCATAAAATGTCAGGTAGTAGTTTTTAACGTAACGTTACTTAAGATTGCTAGTATGTAAAATACTAGCCGGTGGTCATAGTAGGTTAGCGTTAATTTCATGGCAAACAGCTTAATTTAATTTACTGTTCTGATTACTTGTCACCTATTGATTAATTATTGTTTAATAATGCTGATACATTTTTTCATAGAATTAATACCAAAAGCAACTAAATTGCATCCATACCAGTAGTAAACTACCGTACCAGCTCAGAACATAGATCCCTGATAAGAAAGACAACTTTGGACTATTGCTGTGACGATTTTCAAGTTCAAATTCGAGATCGTACTTTTGCCCAAAATTAAGTCAACATCGAAATTGTGATTTTTGCATACCCAAACATTCAATTTTTAGCAAAATAATAATTCTTGTTGAATACAGATGCATCAAGTGCAAATTCCAGAAAATAATTAAGAAATATTAAATCGCCATTTGTTCAGATTGTATACGTAATCATTTTGAAACCGGTGGCGGGAATAGCAGAGCATAACTATATGTAAGTAACAAATTAGTGCTTATGGCATGTTAAATGAAGAATTTACTTACTGGTCAGCTACTGTATTTGGTTATTTGATGCAATGAGATATGTTGTGGTGCCATGTGACTCATGCACAGTGCCGTCGATGCATGAGGGCAATTATTTTTCAGCATCTGATTGTGTAATACAAAACATTGTCAAATGACAGAATTCTTCACTGAAGTTGAAACTCTACAAAAAATGCTTCATTATTATTTTAGTAGTTCTGTAGATTGCTGTATGTCGATATTGATCAGCTCTTGTTTCATGGTCATCTGTTTGCCTTGTTTGTAGACTGATGATCACAACTATGCAATTGATCCTGCTGGACTGCTGACGGCAGTACCTCAGCCTGCTGCTATATCTGATGAGCTGGGTGCATTTGTTGACATTGAAGATGTGTCATGCAACACTACAGTTGTAACGCAGGGTGAGGACCATGACACTGCGAGTGCTGATGAAAGTGAAGATGAATATGAAGGCAGCGTGACGAGATGTATTTGTGACTTTGAGCACGATGATGGTTTTATGATCTGTTGTGATCAGTGCAGGTACGTTTTTGTATCTGTGAATATATAACGTGCACCTGATAAAAAGCTTGATGATTAACAAAAAGAACTAAAAACTAAAAATATAAAGTATCAATACAGAAGGTAAGATGTAACATATTGGTCTGTGAAGTTCTTCCTGAAGGAACTGGCATTCTGTGATAGAAAGGATTTGTAGAACAAGTGAGCCTAGAGTGAAGGATTTATGGATGATGAGAGAGAAAATGGTGATTATGATTTTTATGAGTAACATTATGTGAATGGTTACAGCATGTTGTATTTTTTCATTCTGTATGTACACTGTTGTACTGATTATGACAGTATAACTCATTTTTTTGATTATGCAGTTATGGATTTCGTGTACAGTTTCATTTTTAGCACTTTATATTTATGTTTTATAGGACTTATGCTATTTAATTTTTACATTGAGTCAAGCACTGTTGATAAAGAAATTTCTTTATAACAACATTACTTACTGGCTATATACAGGTTATCAGTAATGGCTTCAGAAACTCTACTAGTGTACTTCCTGTCATTGTTTTTTGGGAAATTCATGTTGGTTTTTATGTCCCGTTTGCAGTCATGATATTCAGTACAGTATGAAAGATTTTTTTTTGGATAGGTGGATATATAAAGGTGGTTATTTAGTGTGCCATTGGCAAATCAGCTACATCTACTTCTGGTTGTCTGCCATAGTTTACTTGGGCTTTCCCAGTGAGTGAATCGAGTGATGTTTTACTGGCTGTATTCTGTTAATGGTAATAATTTGAGCAGTTAAGTGGAAGTTGGTGAGCTGTATGAAATTACTGAGAACTGTGGTTGTGTGGTTGCAGTGTATGGCAGCATATTGCTTGTATGGGAGTAAACCGCAATAACATCCCCGACACTTACCTCTGTGAGCTGTGCAGTCCTCGTCCTGTCGACAAACGTCGTGCTATACGCCTGCAGATGCTCAAGAGAGAACAGCTTGGTCAGCACCGCTCTGCTTTTTATTCAACATTAATCATTTTAATCATTGAAGTCATCATTCATCACATTTTAGTCATAAAGTGTACTAGGTACTGAAGTGAAAGAGACTGGTTACAGCCCGCGAAGCTAGGATGTGTAGGTTTTGCTTTGTGTGTGTGACAGTGTGTGTATCTGTCAATCCGTTTGTCCGTCCGGGCCCGGTTGTCTGTCTGGGGCTTGCTCCCCCCCTCCAC
>Ga0209782_1000266_pt1 | contig 21099 bp, 12 predicted proteins | sample WorMetmaBAHAMAS1_FD_187390 | JGI IMG/M metagenome (GOLD analysis project Ga0209782, IMG submission 187390) | Marine gutless worms symbiont microbial communities from Max Planck institute for Marine Microbiology, Germany - Inanidrilus... | ecosystem: Host-associated > Annelida > Digestive system...
GAGGGGGATTGCCGACTTGACGACTTCACGACTGTAACGGTGATTTGATGTGCACAAGAAATGCAGCAAGCAACATCGAATAAAGTAACCAAGATAGGCCTGTGTAAAATAATAAATTAAACAACTCCGTTGGCCATGTACACTCAACGAAATGAAGTCAAAAAAAGTCAGTAGATGACTGACACGCTATGTGTTAATAGGCGTAGCCTGTGTGTTAAAAACATTGCAGTCCAGAGTAGGCCTAGGTCTATACATGGTGTCACGGAAAAACAATTAACTGAAGCCTACACGTACTGGCAACAAAATCGGCAGGTCAGCAGGCATAGTCTAATACTCTATTACTTGTCTGTCTGTTTGCTCACATATCTCATAACTGTGTGGCTGAAGTTCATAAAATTTTTCGTGCTTTGCCCATAGTAATTGATGTCGTGTTGTCATTGCGTCACTGATTATGATGGTAGTTAGTAAGGCCACACCTTAGTGTGCGGGTGAGGCTAATTTCAACAAAAAATTTTGGGTTGAAATGTGTAAAAACTGCCAAGACAAAATGAATATCTCTGTGCTTATATTTAATAAGTGACACTATAGTTATTGCGAGCAAGCAGAAAAAGCGGACCGAAGTCAGCGCTTAAATTACAAACGCACCATGTTATGCTGTTGACACGACATTTAACGGTAATGCTTTGTATTTAAGCCTAGAAGTTGACCTGTTTCGTTATGCTGACCGGCTGCGTGCCGTCATGGTGTTGTCAACTTGTCACGTCGTTGTCACAACATCACGGCATAAATTAGGTAGACCCGTAACTATAACAGACTTTTAACAGTATGGCCGATATGGTAGGTGGTAACTTTTTCAGTTTTACCTTCTTAGCCATAATTACAGGAAGAACTACATTTAACTACTTCTGGATTTGACCCACCCCCCACTGCTGAGACCATGTAGATGCCAACAGAACTCGGATGTGCATGTTCCGTCTTTACATGCTCAGTGTCCACCTCCCTGTTAAGCATTGTTGCTGTCTGCATATCTTAATTGTGACTCTGAAGTCTGAACAGCCAAGTATGGTACTATGAATCTCTGATTTTGAGATAATCGATCCAATTCAGTGTTGACCGGATTGTTTGAACTATGATGATATTTTACAGATATTTACCTCAGTGATTTATTTTTGGTGATTTCTACATTAAATATTTTCAGTATTAACCTGTGCAGCATTTGTACATAACAAGCATATAAATTAACTAGGAAAGTGTGTTGTAGGACCAAGAAGCCGAAAACGGATGAGGGGCTCTGATTCAATAGACATAGAGAGTCGGCTGGAGTCACTGATTACCAGAGTTGGCGAAAAGGTTGGTTTAGAAACTATGGCTGTTACTATTTGGGTTTATACAGTTTTAAGTATTTTACATTGTGGTATTTTAGAGTTAGAACTGATTCTAGCTCTGACACTGATCGGGGGCCTATCTGGGTGAATCTGGAGTGAACGAGATCGGCGGATATAGACACCTCTAGTCTGACGGTAACCCATGTGAATGGCAATCAATTTGTTGTCCGTTGTTTATGTATAATAAATTCTCGTCTCGGACATATAACAGCATTTTTACTTATATTACGTTAAATTCAATCCAAATGTCGTTCACATTCATCATCAACACTTAGTTAACTGCGTAATTTATCGCATTTTCGGACACAAAACATGGCGCGTTTGGTATGTAAACTAACATATTACGTCACACGGCAGTGTCTATAGTTCAGATATCCGTGTGGTGTTTAAACATTGATTGAACCGGCGCCGGTAGGTTACGCAACGTTACATCACATACGTGATGCATCAGCTCAGGTGCCAAACCAGACGGCGCTTGGTGCATCACGTGCCAAACGGCTAATTGACGCATCTGGCGCAAAGTGTTTATTCACGCCGTCACGAATGCATTCATCAAGCATTCGACGCTCCGTGTATAGATTGTACGTATAGATTGTATTACGTTACGTTACATTGGCATGCTTGATATTTAGGCAGACCGCAGACCGGAAGCGATATCACTCGATGAATAAACAAAACAAATAAAACTTTATAAAAGTGTTATTTATTGAAATAAAATAAAAGAAAAGACAATTAAATGCAAGTAACATTTACTTACCATTGTGCAATATGTTAAGTAATCAATTTGCAGCATATATTTAGCAAAAAATTCATGAACTAAACGACGTTTTCAGGTGACCGCGTGAGTGCCCTGCTAATCCAACGAGTTCTGACGGTAAATTGAATCGGGCCCTGGGTCGGCCGAAATTGTGGATGTAAAATCGGATACTGGGTCTGATCCGTTTTTTCGTGGACCGTTCATACTCTATTGTATTTAGTATTGTTATGGTTCCAAAATTTTCCATTACGGTAGGTTTTGACAGGTTTTGGGGTAAAAACGCAGCTTTGGTTGTCCGAACAGCCAATCCCCACATCAAAAGGTAACAAACTGTAAACTGGTTTGGTAGTCAATTATAAGAATCGGTTGTACGAATTAACAAGTATGCCAAATTAACGAATGTTGCCTATTGTGCATTTATCAGATAGTTAATAGTTTTTACCATGTGACTGAAACCTATTAAAGCATACATATTACATCAGCCACCATGTTGCATTATTGGTTTGATGCTAAGTCGGCGTTGAAATTTTCACCCAACAGTTTCCTGAAATAGACTAAATGCGTGCACATTGATTTTCCCATGGTCAAGGAGTTTAAATAGCCCAGTTGGACAGGAAACTGCAGAATTGGCAACTGCACTGATTATCTTGAAACATTTGCTTGAATAAATGCAAACTTGCTAGTCAGACACAACTAATGGAAATTTGGAATTATGCAGCAATCACCAGAAATACCCTGAATTGGGTTTGGCACTTACTGAGTGACATCGGTAATGGATTTGTCAGAAACCAGACAGCCTACGCATTAGGTGACTGTGGAACACAAAATCATACCTCACACACTGATCGGTACCATCTGCATACTCCTCTGATCACCGGAAGTGCCCAAAATTATGTTCTGGAACTTTTCAACTGTGGCCGTCAACAACTCAATGGTAGTGTGGTTATTTCACACATTTGTTTCTGGTTGTCAGGTCAGCTACGTGATACTTAGTTGTCTGATTTCTTGCATTATGCATGCTTTTCTAAGTGTTCAGATTGTTGAGAATACTCACGTTGCACATGTTTACGTTCTTGACTGCCTAACTTCTCTGTTAATAAATGAAGTCAAGTGTTGATGGAATCATTTAATGACATGTTCACTGCGCACAGAGCTCATCATCGCTGGAAAGTAATCTGGAAGGTCTTGCTGCCGTACTTGATGCTGATCTGCCAAACTACAAAAGCAAGATTCTCAACATTCTTATGGAATGGTAATATATGCAGCACTGCACTATTTTCAACTCACTATATGTTTAAGTATAAATAATGTTCTATATATTTAAAGATATATTGTCACTGTCCAGTCTACCTCAAGTCTAGTTTTATTTCAGTTTGTGACGCTGACACTGAACCTCGGTTTATGCTTATACCAAATGTTACTGAAAACTAGACTTTATTTTACCTGCTGTATTTGGCAGTTTTGAGATGCATCTTACTGCTTAGTACTTTGGGGAGATGAATATGATGAATGAATTCCAGATGTGCATGGTCATAATCATCCTTGCTATGTACCTGGTAATGGTTTATAATTGGATTATCACTATTGTGATATTGTTGAAATTGCTTCATGTACTTCGCATTTAAGTGGCTTTATTAGATTTCCAAACACTTCCTCTGCCTTCATGGGGAAGCTGAGTTAAAAGTAATGTTAAATTATAGCTAACAAACTACTGTACTATTTATAGATATTCTCAGTTTTAAGTTCTTTTTTTACTAATGTACAAATCACTAATTTTAAAAATAATTTTACTGACATCAGTCACTCTGTTCGAAACCGCAGTGTTAAAATATCAATTTTTTTTCAGTGAATTATTACTTTGGCTGCACTTCTGTGCTTCAATCAACCAACCAACCAAGTGTTCTCTGTGTTGTGAGTGTGGTAATAAATGTTCATAACATTACCATAATTTGCATTAAACACTGACATGAATACTAATTTGTGTGCATTTTTCGAGTTGCCAGTTATAACAGTTGTACTCAGTAATAAAATTTGTCGTGTGTCTTCAGTGGCAATGCTGTTAGTGTATTTGTTTTGTGCTGTGGTAGTAAATAGTACTTCACAATAGAACTGGTGTGTTACGGCCACGTATTCTTTTTAATTGTAGTGTCATCAATATGCCAGAAAGGCTGACAGTCTACACTACTTTGGTTGGGCTTCTGAACTCGAAGAATCACAATGCTGGTGGAGAGGTGATGCATGCATATGCCATTGCAATAGATGTTATGTTAGAATTGTGTTCAGTTATTGCACACTACTGCGATTTAAAAAACTGAACTAAAAAAACCTTTGAATGACAACATAAAGGTCCCTCAAGGTAATCAATGATAGCACTAGTTGATCTAATGGGGACGACATCCTACTATTGTTTGGAAGTAATTATGCAGCATCTGTAAGAATATAACAATCTAGCATACATGACTGCCTGTGACATGGACAGTCTTTCAGAATGACTATGTTGTGTGTTATGATGTTGGACATTAGACTTAGCTGGCTCTGTAATTTTTAACCTGGTTTGGTTGTCGTTTTTAAAATTTTAAAGAGTTTAGAGAGATGATACATTTGCAAATCCTGACAGAAAATTTGCGGTCGAAAAAATTATTATTATTGCACATAACAAGTTATATGAGTTATGCTGTGTGCTGATGGAGCTGTTGTAACAGTGTTCCAAAGATGTTTTGACAAATAGAGAGGGAGTATGCCTCTTCATTAATGATGGTGAATATGCTGTATGATACCTAAATATTGAAATGAGTGGAGTTTGCTCTGGGCTGTTGGGATCAATAGCTCAGGAGAATTGAAGTTTGAGTTTCATGCAGCAAATGTCATGCAGCATTTTTTGGTTAATGATCTGTTTTGCCATTTGATTTCCTGTGCATACAATTATCCTAATTTTTTTACACTGTGTTCTTAGTTTGTTGAGAAGTTGGCACGACATCTGAAAGAATGCCTCCGCGATGGTGCTTTTGAGAATATCAGGATTTTGGTGAGAATGAAATGTTTGCTGATGTCTGCAGTGTGCTTATAATGCAGTGCCATATTTACAACAGATACAATAGCTGTGATATTTAGTACCGATATCAAAGTCATTGCAAGTATAGTCCATTATCGAAAACATGTGTTAGTTTTTTGCCATCATATTTTACACTATATGCTGATGAATGGCTGCTGACCTGCCATCTGGTGGGAACACCTTGCAGCCGTTTAGCTGTTGTTCACCTGTATTGGAAACTGCCGGTCATTATGTAATAATGCACTGATGTCAGTCGTTGTTGATTCTTTAAGAACTGAATGTTGCTATAACAATCGTACTTGTTGCATGTAAACAAAGTATCCGCCAGTTAATAGCCGGTCAAGTGAGTTGCTGTGATGCTGTCAGTTAGCTGGCACTGCAACATGTCGTATTAATGTTGTGGCCGTAAGTTTATTTTTTTTCACAGTTGAATGTTGAGTTTACAATAAAATATTAGACGAGATTGCCTGAAGTAATTTGAAAACAGGTCCTATCGCCATCTGTCAAGTCAAGATAATGAAGGGTAGTATTTGCTAATGCTAGTCATACTATATAGCATGAAGAAATCAGGTAACGATCTATCACCTGTATTTTATATAATTTATCGAATTAAACAGGGCTTCATAATTGTGTGAATGTGTGACATCAGTCAACGCTGAATGAAATTTGCAGCCAATTCACAGCGTAAACTGCTGCTGTTTAGTTCTCGTAGTTTGATTTTTGGTTTGTCACGGCTAGATTCATTTTCCGTTGTCTGTTTCAGGTGCGTTTCTTGGCAGATCTAGTGAACACACGTGTTATACCACCGCTGTCAATTGTGACACTTTTCAACAATCTCACTGAAGTTATTCACGAGTCTCGCATACCTCAGGTACTGCCGTGACGTTGCCGTCTGGTTTAGGCTGTGTTATCGTTGTGAGCAACGACCATTTAACGGCCCTTTGTACAGGACGACCTACATGAGCAGGAATATCCCACAGCTGCCATGATACCACAAGCCCCAGGTGAGAACCACAGGTCCGTACGGAGTCTTTAAAACAGGCAGCCTGAAGGGTAAGCAGAACAGAATGACGCCATGCCATCCTACAGTGGTTGGAATCCTATGTTTCTAATATTGTTCGTAGCATTTGAGGTTAATACACCGTGTTTCAGAAAAAACGCCCACTCATATTATTGGTTATAAGTTAAGGAATAGTTGTCTGATTTTAATAATTTTTGTCATCAAAATTCCTCACATAATGTGACGCATGACAGCTTAGCTGTCCACCTCACCTAACTATTGTGTCTACACTACCTTGTAAAACTCATAGCACGAGTTTTGTCGCTGTACATTACATACTTTTCCATAGGGCTACAGGTTGTGGACTTTTGGCATAAAATTTTCACTAACTGTTGACACAACAGTTTTCAACAGTCAACGACTGCTTCCGTTGTGTTTACTGCTATTCATTATATATTCTTTGCCATTTAATCATTTGACTGCTTATAAAATTAGCCGTGACTGTTTTCACTGTTCTTTGACTCTTTCAGTCACATGCAGCCGTTGTGAAGCATTATAACACATTTTGTGTAAAATTACTGCAAACAGTGACACCAAACAAAATATCATCAGCAAATCAACATTTCCTGTACATGTTAGCAAACATTTTCACATTTAATGAATTTTGGAACATAACTTTTTTGTCACAAAACAAGGCGTATTTGTAATGTACGGCGACAAAACTCGTGCTATGAGTTTTACAAGATAGTGTAGACACATTAGTTAGGTGAGGTGGACAACTAAGTTGTCGTGCGATGTCAAATTATGTGTGGAATTTTGGTGTGAAAAATTTTTAAAATCAGACAACTATTCCTCAACTTATAGCCAATAATATGAGTGGGTGTTTTTCTCTGAAACACAGTGTAGAGACATCCACACTTACTATCCAACTCAAATCGCATTCATTTGGATTATGAGCATCCACCTTCGTCATCTCATCTTTTACACAGATGGTGACTCGATAGCCATGTAGTTAAGGCATTCAATTTGTGACACAACGGTCATGAAATCAAATGCTGGGCCGTGCGCTGTCGGGCTACACCCTTAAGCAAGTTGTTCACATCTGTTTGCTTACATAGGTTGCGTTGGTGACACACCTGTCTGCGGTGTGAGAGAATCCATGTTCGAATCATGCCGCAGGCAGTAATGTACATCACGGCAGCCATTGCAATATCAATGCAGTCTTTGGCCCGGGCTACTGCACCCTTCTTGCAGTGTCTAGGTTGACTCAGCCTTCCACCATCCACACGATGGTAAACTGAATATCACCTTCATGACTGAGTAATAATAAATGGCGATGGTGATATGGATGGCAGCAGCTTAAGAAGCTATTCCAACTTCAGTTTAATGTCGTAAATTAATGCTGGCCGACAGTTGATGTGCCGATTGTAGGCACGTTCGGACTGGTTTGTCTACGTTGTGCTGTCAGCGTTGCCATGGGTCGGCCAAGAATTGTACCAGAAGAAGGAAAAAGACTTAGACAATCTTCTTTCTCAGATTGGCTCATATATTCAGTTAGTATAGTTTTTATTATGTACTCGATACTGGTGCATATTATGAATTATCTTGAAACACATTAATGTAAAACATATTAATGTGTGACTTGTTTGTTTTGGAATGTTTAATTGACAGTACAGTTTGGTTACATATTGACAAGATTTTGAGCCATGAAATGTATGTTTAATTTTATATCAGGTGATAGTCTAAAATTGAATTTAATGTGCTAATGTAATTTTTTCTTTATAATTTGATATTTGTATTATTGCTTTTTATTAGCATGAGATGTAATATATACATCTCGTGCATATGCTACGATGTCAGTGTCCGTCTGTCTGTGACGGAAGTGCATTGGCGCATTGTAGCTAATTTAGGTTTCAAATTCCGATCCCACTTTACCGCGCATTGTGGCCGCCGTGCTGCTTGCGGGCTGATCATCTCACGCCATGCTAGCCAGTGCTAGGCTCTTTTGTTGTTATACCGATCCAGTATTTATTGCTGCTATATGAAATAAATGATTTGATTTTTTAAACTTGTCTAGAAAGAGACAGACGATTCACGTAACGGCATTGAGAGTTTGGTCAAAGGAAGACTCTCCTCATTCGAAAGAGGTTGGTAGATATGCATTCGTGTAATTAGTGTGTGATGGATAATGATGTAATAACTAACAATCTTTAGTAAACATTAATACTCTTTTATACTTAACGTGCACAATAGAACTTTTTTGGTGTATCTTTACACTTTACTTCTGTTATATTTTTGGACTTAATAGTAATGTGTGTTTCACGAGTGGCAACATTATACATTGGTATAATAGTGACTGATGTTATTGAACAACTGAACAACTTTATTCACCTTGACGGTAGCAAACAGAAATAAAAAGAAAAAGAACAAATAAACACAAATAAACAAACATTACAAACAAAATATTGTCTTCTCATTGTTGCTGCTGCTGATACTACTTCTACTACCACCACTACTGCTGCCAACAGATGTCTATTGCTAAGGTTATTTATGTTGTAGTACCTTGAAAGTCTCTGGACACAAATTCAGACACTGCGCAAAAACCGCTGGTCTGAACGGTTTATCGTGCGACCTTATGTTACTTTTGAGGGTTCTCTCTGCGATGCCATTCAGCATCCAATTCCGCTGATCATGCTGCCAACCCATGCCCAGGACGCTGTGTATCCGCTGCCATCTGTCAGCTTTCATCTGTTTGATTACTCGGATGTTCCAGAGGTTGGTCAATTTTTTGTTTGGTTGCTTGTTATAAAGTTTTACTCGGTGATAACAGTTGCTGTGGTTCGTAGTTGTTTTAAAGTCATTATTTAAATATAATAGATTATGGTATGCGGATCTTTGGATATATTGCCATTACTTTTGATACTTAATGAACAAGATCTGACAGCTGAGTATATACAAGTACTAGGTATAATATTAATAAAGTACATATTAGTTTACTGATTGTATCAGTTATCGTGGTATTTCTTGTATCAATCAGCTTGATTATTTTTAAATTGTACACTCTGTGTATTGAAAAAGGTGTCACTACTTTCATTTGCTGTAACTTTGTCACTCATGAACCACTTTCGATAATTCTTGGCAGAAATGTTATCTAGGAAGTGAACAGCCAAAGATGCTTTATTTTTGCACCTCACCTGACTGTTAGAAGAGTTTGGCCATGCAGGCCGCTAGCCTGGTCCGCCGACAGCTTTAATGTGATGTCACAACACAGCACATATGGGCCCAATGTTTGTGCCAATTTGTTGTTGCTGCTGCCGCGCCACCTTGTTTACATTTGGCGGGACAGGTGATGCGGAGAATAACTTATTATTCACACATTTAATGAAATGACACTTTAAAGCTGAATTTATTTTGGATAGATATATCACGCTACTTTATGGGGAAAATGTTCAGATAGTTCTGGATAAACTAGATCGAAGGTTAATTCGTGAAATGTACATGTTGTCAACTGTTTCTATAGTAAAGTTGGAGCAAACGTGGCGTCCTTCATGGCACACCTGATGACGATATGTTTTGCATGCTGTTTTGCCATCAGACATAAAATGTATTAAAATATCATCTGATCACAGGTGAAACACCCTTCACTGTCAAAACGATCAGCTGTTTGCATCAGTCAGAACCTAATAAGAGAGTGTACCATCCTGCAAAATTGAAGAAGAAGAAAACTGGAAATGTCACTTTTTAATTTAATTACTTTGTTTTCATTCAAATCACTGCCTTCAGTGCTTTGACATGTTGGTGTCAGGAACGGCATCTCGTCTATACAATAATTGAACGATGAGATGCTGGCATGGTTACATGTCTGGAATGAAGTGCAAATAATCTGCATATGATCCAGCTAATGATACTGCTGCCCCATCGTCTCTTACTTTATTAAATTTCAGAACAGTTTACTATTTTTTGTGCCAGCTTAACCAGATAGATTGTCCTGAAAAAGAAGCCATTAAACAGTTGTTGCCATTTTCATCCAAAACTTGGACAGAAGTTTGTTTACCCACTTTTTTGTTTGCCATACTGTTGGTTAATTTTTTATTTGCATAACTGATGAAAAATATTTAGCTGTAATCTTTGTTTTGCCTCTGGCTGACCAGTTACTATAGTACAAGATTAAGGGAGTTTCCTGGTGGTTTTCACAGGGTTCACCGCCATTGCTTGCATTTGACTCAATAGATCGATATATTGTCGAAGAGAAGCTGCAGTTTCTCATAAACTTCCTCCATCGAGAGAGAAAATCATGGTAAGATTAAGTCCCCATCAGAATCTCACTCTCTCTTTGTAGTCTTTTTGTTTCCCCAAGATTGACAGTTTTCAGTTCTTCTAAAGCAACATTATGAACTGCGGTAGCTAAAGGAATTAAGGGGAATTTTGCGTTGGTGTTGCAGTGTAGTGCTGTCATGTATGTGCACTTTCCATCAAAGTGAACAGTTGGCGGTGAGTATAGCTATGTGAGCAGCTTAAGTGGGATATAAGATGGAATGGGTTGGGGACAGTTTAACAATTAGTTCATGTTGCAGGGCCCTGCATGGCCCGAGCTGGAATCGATTGATCGTTGGGTTATTGAACAAGAATTTGATGGACTCCTTCATAGATATTCAACTGAAAAGAAAAAATGGTAAGACAACACAAGCACAAAATCCGTATGTTATGTTAACAGTGCCCATTGCTGAGTTTATTTTTATTAGAACTGGCATTTTGTAATCTTGAAATATTCTATTAATATGCAGAAAAAAATGTTTAATTTGTATCAGCACATTTTGTCAATGAAGTAATAAATCTTAATTTAGATGCAGTGTTCATTAGTGTAAAGTATGAATGTGTAAATTACATTTTCTTGTTTTTTTAGTACAGGTGTAAAATTAGCCTATGAACTCATTATAACTAGACTATTTCATACAATGTCTTACTTTAAATATATAGCCTATGTTATGAGTGTGTATACTGTCATACTATTGTTAATGTTGTTCACATGAAATATAAAACATGTTTAGTGCTGAGGCATTGGTGAGCATTTCGATGAAGTCGGAAATTCCACTGAACTACATGATTGTAGAGGTACGCATATTTGTCACCACTCATAGATAACATATACTGCGGATGACATACAGTGTGTTATCTGATGTGTCACATTTTCGTTCTGAAATGCTGATAGAACTGCTTCATTACATTGTGCTTTTTCTGCTTTCTGGTCCCGTAAATTAGTAAAAGTGTGAAGGAATGCATCCCGTGTCTTCACTCTTTAGGCATATTTGTGATACTGAACATTGTCTTCTGACAAACTGCACTAGAATCCCAGGCTTTTATTTACTTGTAGTGATTTTCATGCATTTTAAAGGTTGTTCTTTCTCTCTAAATCAAAGTATAGCAGTTACCAGAATTTATGTAAATGTTAGCTGTATAGCTTGTGAAAACATCGGAAATGTTGATACAGAGTGGCTGTGTCTGGCCAGGCAACATGAACAATGATGCTGTGGCAGTTGTCAGTTCTGTATGTGGTTGTAGTCAGTGATTTGAATTCCCGTCAATACTATGACACTTTTTGTGTGACAGCAGGCAATGAGACCCCTGTAATAATTTGCTTCAGTTATTCTTAAAGGCATCTGTTTTATGGGACAGATTCAAACCTGGCCAATTAGACAGAAACTGAGCAGGTCTGGGAGAGAAAGTAAATTATAATTGAGAAACAGATGTATTGTTGTATACTTTATTTTTACAGATATCTGTTAATGTGGTTTATCTAACAGGCGGTGTTTGCACAGCTGTTTCGTCTTCCAAAACCGCCATATATTGATATCTTCTATGGTTCGTTGTTGATTGAATTGTGCAAACTTCAGCCAAGCTCAATGCCACAAGTTGTATCCTTTCTATATGCAATGCACGAGTTGTTTTTTATTTGTTATTATATGTAATGTACACACTTTGCATTATGTGAGTGTAAATGTATTACTGGTATATAACATAATATTCAAATTATGAAATTTGTGTGTACTAACAACAGTGAGAAATCAGAAAGCTTATCCATGCATATAAAATTATAATTCTTAATGTTAGTACTGGTGGTGGTTCTAGTTGGCAGATTTATTGGGGTTGTGGACACTATGTCTTCTCCATTGAATGTTGTTTATGTTGTTATTCGTCACTTTTGCATTGGTTGTTTTTACAATATGCAGTTAAGCAGTTTTGTTTCGGAACTTTAGTTGTCATAAATGTGGCTGCCAAGGGTGATGTTAAATACAAATGGATGGCAGTCTCTTTGGTGAAGTTGTCTAATCCAGTACTTTATTCCACTACTCAGTTTGAGCGGCTGACAGACACTCACATTGAGTATACTTAAACTACCCTAATTGAGTAGCATATAAGCATACTTAAATTGGGTATTGTACACAAATATGCGTTTAAGTGGCTTATATAAATACTCAGATTGAGTTGCCTATGAATTGACACTGAATAGCGTGGCATTGTTGTTGAATCCAATTCTTTAATCAGCTATTCAATTTATTTACATTTACAAGTACTCCGATTGAGTGAAGTTCTCAGATTGAGTATTTATAACTACTTAAATTGAGCAGCAGAATACAGAACTTGATTGAACAACAGTTCTAGGCTATTCAGTGTCAATTCATAGGCTACTCAATTTAATTGTGTTCACTTAGAAAAATGTACTTTTAACTGATTTGCTTTAAAAAAGACAAACATTGTAACGAAAATTGCTGCATATATGGCCTGAACCTCCTCGGTAAAAAATGTAAATTTAGTAACAAAATATATTACAGTTACAGAGATAACGAATTTTTCCTAAGGGATTGTTATTTATTTGTGCACCCTGTATATTCTTTGCCATTAGCTAGGGTTTTGTGTGATCCCCTATGGGATATATGTTGCCGCAGTGGTAAGGCTGGTTGCAAACTGCTATATACCATTTACTTTACTTTTGTTTGACAAGGGTGTGTGGGCTGTGAAACTTTGCTTTGATAATATCACCATTTTGTAAATTTGGTATGCTGGCTAGCACGGGTTGAATGGTATAATAGCCATAAGATGGTTGTGTTATGCGAGTATCTGTCTTTGTTTTAACAGCATTTTTAAGGTAAAGCTAAGGTTGTCGTTAAAGGTCGACCGAATTTCGGTTTTGGTTTCGGTGCCGAAAGACTACATTTTAACACTTTCGGCGTACTTTCGGTTTCGGCCGAAAGTAGCCATGACACTTTCAGTGAAATTTGGGTTTCAACAGCCGTGACGCCGAATTTTGGCTTGCACCATCAGATTACAGATATGGTGAGCTGCTGCCGCATTATAGGTGGTGCAGTGCCCTGCAGCTGAATTACTGCGCAATAGTCTAATTACCCTAGGAGTTATCTACATATTGCGAATGGTGTCGGGTGTTCTGGTCTCATCGTGACTGTCCAGTGAAGTGCGTGAGAAGGTGAGCGCGATAACCATCAACTAAGCCACGCAATGCGTGCATCCACTGGACTGGACCCCTCCCCTCCCACGACAATATCACGCTGAGATGCAGGTGTCAGAATACGCACTGGCCCAGCCACTCTGGGCCTCTCGCCGCGGCTGTCTTTCTGTCTCACTGTATACTCCTCAGTCACCCGCACTTTCGGTTTTCGGCCGAAACTGGATGGTGATGATTACTTTCGGTGTAATTTTGGTTTCGGCCAAAAGTCCAATCCTGCTTTCGACATGACTTTCAGCTTCTGCCGAAAATGAAATTATCACTTTTGGTCGATCTTTAGTTGTCGTGGCTTTATTCTTTTACTGGTTTTAAGAAGAGAATCTTATGGATAAGATGCCATTTCTGTCACCCAGCCAACAGCATCAAAGCACAGCAGGAAACAAGTAGTAGATTTTTTAACACAGAAGTTTTGCTTCATGCTGAAATATGATTTAAGCACATTCTACCTTTGTCTATAACAGTCATGTGACTTAACTGTTTATGTCTCACAAATAATGATGCTGTCATTTACATGTAGTGGATATATACCAATAGTTTACCATGCTTTTTAGTCGCACCTCTCGCACGCTGCGAGGCGCGACTTAAGTAGTCCCGTTTCTGTACGTCTGTGACAAAAAAATATGTTGCCGGCTCAACCGACCCCCTCTCTCCCCCCGCAATGCACCCATAGGGTGAAAGTTCAGACCTAGACGGACCAAAAAGTCCAATGTAAGTGGGAGGGTCTAAAATTGATATTTGTTGACCAAATATGGGTGCAAAGTTTCAAATTAAATCGGCTCATATAAGGATTCAGGGTCAAACTTTTGACCATGTGTTAAGAGCTGACGAAAAGCTGCCATAGAGGTGCGACTATATACCGCTAGGTATTCTAGTTTATTTTTAGTGCTTAATTAATTTCTACCATACACAGGTACATTAAATGTTAAAACAACAAATGTAAATAATGTTGATTGGCAATAGAACCTAAATAGTGTTGAAAGTGCCGTCTAATCCTAATTAACCAACTTTTGATTGCCACTGACTTATGTAAGTATGGCTCAGGATGCTAGAAAAGTAGTGTAGTGATTTCCTAGAATTTTTTTCTGAGAGAAATGAGTGAAATGGTGTTTTACTGAGCTAGAATTCCAAGCATTAGATCTGTCCAGCTGATACATTGCTCACGTGGTGCATATTGTTGCTGTGCTGATTATGTTTTCATTAACTGCTTATTCAGCTTGCGCAGGCAACAGAGATTCTGTATGAGAAGCTGGACACAATGAATACATCCTGCATTGAGCGGTATGTCTGTTTTATATGGTACATGTCAAGATCTAGGCTTCATGTTATTTGGTTCCTGCCTCGATGGTCATTCGTTGTCACTTTATTAACAGTAACAAATAACTGTAGTGAATAGACAGCATGTTTTATCATGGATAGTTGTGTAAATAGGTAGGTCGTTGTTGTACATTATAATGTATGTATATATGTTGTTTACTTCATTGCTGTGATAGGCCCGCTCTGTTTCCAGGCCAGATGTCGTAAGAGGTGACTATACCTGGATTATAATTTGGTCTCCGTTTATTTTATGTTGCAGTTTGTTGTGTTTGATGATTTGTAAATCGTTGATTTAGTGGTTGTATGCTTAGTTTTGTGTTAGCTTAGATTTATTGTATTGTTAATGGTTTTTTCTCCGGGCTTTAATTTTGATTTTCTCGGTACTAGCCAAGAGATTGGCTGGGAAGAGCATCTCTGATGTGATCTGTTTTGTGTCAATGGGGACATTAAACCTTAATCAGTCAGTCACTTGGTTCATCAACAGATAAGGCATCTGGCTTCTTGCAAGTATCGCTGCTACTTGTTCCAACAATTCTGTCCCCACATAGGTGGTGGAGGAGAGCGAGTGGGGACTGGCTAACTGAGGGTCACACGGAAAACAGGCATTAAAGCTAACGTGGTAATAATGATGATGCATGTGTTGTAAGCTGGGAAAAATTATAATAATTTAAGATATTTGCACAACAATGTGAATAATAGGTGTAGCAGTGGAAGTTGTGGTAAATAATTTAAGTGATTTTGTGAAAATAATCTTGATCCATCATACGTTGACAGTTTAAATCTGGACCACACAATTGTTAGTAGGAAGGCCTGTTAACTTGTGACTTGTACTGGTGTGTGTTGCAATCAACATGTGTGTTCAACTTCAAGCCAATAGCTATTACTCTATTACTTAACAGTGACTTGGCAAGATAACTATAAAACATATACTGACAGACTACAGCTGGCGGGTATTCTTGGCACAAATACTATTTTGGATCTTGCAGATATTACATATTTTATCAAGCTATAATTGTGTGTGATAAATTATAACTCTGAAGGTGGAATACCCTAGTTGTTGAAGCAAATTAAACCAACCAGCCAGCCAGTCTGGCAAGTGATTACCTCACACATGCATCTGACACTAAGCAATTATAATCTGATTCTGACCATCAACTAGTGAGCTTTAGATGAACATGCATCCACAGTAAACTTTGAGGAACATAGCATTTCTTATTTTGAATTAATAGTGATATGTGGCATAGGGTTGTAATATCAGAAGCACGGTTACTTAGTTGAGATAAAGATACGATACAGAATATTTATGGTGTGCTCAAAAGCTGACAGTAGGTAGCTTAATCTACCACACTGTACTATAATTGAAAAAAAATAATGACAAGAAACTCAAAAACGAAAAATCTCAGAAATACCAGAAGCAGACAGGAAGCTGTGGAGTCAGTCTTAGTTGATAATGGAAAGATAATATGGTGTACAGTATATGACTATTGCTAGCAACTGACATGTAACACTTAGGTCCGGTTTTTCCACAGCAAATTAATCTCCCGTTAATTTAATCCAGCATTAAATCCGGCAGATAATGATCAATTTACTCAGATGTCGTTTTTCCGCCGGCAGTTCGTCAGTTAAATTGTCCTAAATGGACGATTTAATTGACAAACTGCCGGCGGAAAAAATGACATCTGAGTAATGTTATTGCCGGATTTAATGCCAGATTAAATTAACGGGAGATTAATTTGCTGTGGAAAAACCAGACCTTAGATATATCATGTTAGTTGTTGCATTTGTGTGTAGTTTCTCGAGCTGGTTTTCATACCATCTGAGCAACTTCCAGTTTAAGTGGAGTTGGGATGATTGGAATGATTGCATCACAATGGACCCAGAAATGCCGAAGCCAAAGTTTGTCAAGGAAACATTGCTCAAATGCATGAGGTGTGCATAAATAGTGTAACTTTCTTTTTACTAAGTATTAAGAAATTGTGTCATCATTGCATAATTTCTGGTTTATTTGTGTTCAGTCATGCAGTGTTATTGATATCAGTATGATTAATTGGTTCAGGTGATAATATACTAATGATTGATGGTTTAAGTGCAATATTTAAATTCGATGTTCCAATGGTCAATTGTCAGCATAAGGGGCCACATCACACGAACAGTCACCTAGCATCTGTTTTGTTGTATGACCAACTATGAGATTTTTGAAAGTTAAAAATACTTTTATTTACAAATTAGAATGTTAGTAGATCCAGGTTTCTCGAGGTCAGATGTTATGTGCTATTTGCCTATGATGATGCGTAGCAGATGCAATTGCATGACGTTAAATAATAATTTAAAGTCTTGCAATGATGATTGCTAAGTGTCACCACATAAATAGAAAAGTCTTTCTTTATATTGGACATTATCTGTTTTACTTTTTTGTTTTTTTTTTTAATTTTGTAACTATGACTAGTGAAATTTTTTTACTTTAACAGTTATTCTCACATAGCACTTGTTGAAATGCACTGAATTATTTTATGGTGTCATGCTGTTACCGTTACATTAACTATTAATCAGCAGTTTTTACATTGTAGTGTGGCCACTGGCCATAGTGTACTTTGGTCGAACCATTCAATATTGCAGTGCTGAATGGTTTAACCGTTCCAGTATTTCTGTGGTTTCAGCCAGATCTTAGCTGCTGTATGTGACATGTTTACCATTCAGTTATGGTGAACATCATGTGACTGCATTTTAACCAGTCCTCAGAGCAGCTCTTTAGTTGGTCACGTGACGAAAATAACTGACGAATAGTAGGCAGTTTTCGGTACTGTTAACTGAGAGTGGTAGTGACATCGGTGAACTGGTGTGGTGACATGAAGGACCAAAGGTCCCTTTTATCAGCAGTTTGCGTGGTGGATGAAGTAATGATGAGGCCACATCACTGGTTGGGACCAGCAATTTATGTTTTTAGTGCTTTAACACTCTTGTTTGCCGGGTTTCCACTTACCTGGAAAATTAGGGAATTTTGCTGGTGGTCAGGAAAAAATTTGTATATCATCCATGTTTTAGCATTGCATTATGATTGTTATATTTTCCAACCAGAGTTCGATTGTTGTCTGTTTGGGTAAGTCATTGGTGTTGTTGTATGTAAAATATGTCCCAGAATAATTTTGACTGTGTTTATGGACTGGGAAAAATTCCAACTATGGTCAGGAGAAAGTCAGTGAATTTATTTTTCAGATAGAGTGGGAACCCTGGGTTGGCTTACAGGAAAATCAACCACCCCCTGGCCGCATATGAACAGAAAGCTTGTGCCACTTATTTGCAAGGTGACGTTCTCTGTTGGAATAAAAGTAAAGAATACTGAGAAGGACAGTCGATATAGTTTCAGCTGGAAAAAGGCCTTAATATAATTGACTAAGAATTGTATGCATTGCGTTTGCTAGGCTGTCATATCATCAGCGTGTATCAGAGATTGTTCCCGCCGACTTCAGTAAGTTGGTTCCGGCGAAGACAGCACCACATTACAAGTACGATCGTGATGGTGTGTACCTATTGCTTCCTATAATCTATCGTTGTTGACTCTGCTTATGTTTTTAATTTACAAGCACCAATCTTGGAGTAATGATAACAACAATTTGCTAACATTCATAGCAACAAGTGCCATTCTTCGTTATTTTGTCATCATGGCTTGTAGTAATTATGATAGCTTTCCCAGTTTACTGGCAGACTTGGTACCATGTAGCTGCTGACCGTTAGAACAAACCATCCTACTTGGGTGTTAATCCAAGCAGCACGCAGAACATATGTCGTTGTGAGAATGACGGTGCTCATTTGTAACGATCCTTCACTAAGTAAGTAGAAAATTTGTAGAGCATATTACGCCAATGCCTCTAATGCGCTAATGTTTGATTTGTGTCTGAGGTCACTAGTTTGCTGTCGTAAGGCAGCTGCAAACGATCATTTCACACAGCTGCCTCTTTTGTCCTCTTTGTTGCTTGATTACGTTAATTCAGTTTGTCTTCATTGTGATTTTAAGTGATCACATGCTGGTAAATTTTTGACAAGTACAGTGTGTGTTGCAACCGACCCTGTTAAGACCAGTGGCATGTGCCACCATTTGTTCTCATCAATAGAATTAAATTTCTTGAGGTGAAAATTCTGTGTATGCTGGAACATAAGGCATTTAAAATTGATCAGGACGAGTGTCAGAAATTGACGAGAATTTTGGAAGTCAGGAAACAAGCCCAATGGAACATTTTATCAGTTGTATTGGCTTGCTTATTTATGTTGGTGTGCTGATCAGATTGAAAATAAACATCTTTGTGTTTCGGTAGAAGCAAAAGATATAGCATGACCATCAGTGAAGTAATGTGCTGTAATGGTGCACAGGCTCACAGCCGGGCGTAATGGTTGCTAACAAGTTGAAAGAAGCAATTCGATCAAAGTGCTCAGTGATTGAAGCGGAAGAGGTCCTGCTTGATTTGCAGGGTCCTATGAGTGATTCACTTGGTATGTACTGTTACTTTGTTTTGTTTTTAGGCCACGTGTCACTCTCTACAGAGCAGAAGCAGTCTATAGTCATCGAACATTCTCCCAAACCATCTGTTGGTCTGTGTGTCTGTCTATCCAGTGCATTGTGGCAAAATGGCAGATCGGATATGGATGTGGTTCGGAATGGTAGGTTGGATGGGTCTTAGGATAGGCAGATAGTTGGGATTGGGGATCGGTCCACTGGAAGGGGTAATTTTGGGGCAAATGGGGGCATCTCATTGTAACCAGTGGCGAGTTTGCAGCATAGTGCAGCCTGTTCCCAAATTACTTTGGACAATCTTGTTTTCATATATGTATTTTATTCAGTTTATCAGTTGCTGAGTTGTCAACTGAATGTTGTTATATTTGTGGATGTGTCTAATGTTGCAGGATACGATCCACTGAAAATCGACGTTTTCGTTCAGACTTTGCTGTTTCTTTCTTCGAAATCTTTTAGCCACTCGTTTGCTGCATTGGCTAAGTGAGTATGAACGTATTGTTTTATTGTGGTTGCACTCAATTTATCGAATAAAAGATTTATTTGTAGATTGAAGAAAAAACAGAGTGCACAACATATCATTGTGACCACATGAGCCGTGTACAACTACAGTGTATTCTGTGTTTGTGTAATGGTTATGGCATGGACTTAACGATCGAGAACAGAGAATGCTCAGTTCTTCGTTTTTTTATTGAGTTCTGTACTTTTTTTCTGTTACTTTTTGTTGAACTCGGTACTTTTGTTTCTTGTTTTGTTTGTGTTGAGTTATATTTGATTCATGTCTGAGGTCACCAGTTTGCTGTTGTAAGGCATCTCCAAATGAGTCATTTCACATATGTGCCTTTTTGCATGTGTACATCCTGTCCCTGTTGTGAGTTGTATCAAATGCTGAAAGATCGGGTTTACAGGATTACGGAGTGTGTGTAATGTTGTCATAAAAATTGGACAAATTGGTCATTGAAGTAGCAGATGACAGTATTCTACATAGAGGGCTGACCCGCCTTTTTGACAGTGAAGTGTGTGGTGCAAAGATCTGGATGATTGATCACTCTGCTGCCAATCTGCAATTTTCTCACAGCATGCACATCGTGTGCAATAAAATTCATGTGAAGTTATGAAAGAATTGGTACGGTAGAAAAACTGTTTATTTAATATCATCACTGATCAGTACTTACACATGTACAACTTTTTATTTTCCATGAGTTTGCATCTCCGTGGAGTGTACTGTCTATCTAGTAAGGATTGTTGCCTTTGGTTTGAAGATTTCATCCTCTGTTAAAGACTCTTGGTTCGACAAAAGACTCAAAGACATCGGATGATGCCCAAATCTGCATTCTTCGCAGTCAGTTTGAAATATACAAGTCTCATCAACAGGTTTGTTATTATGTTTTGTGTTATAATGTTATTTTATTTTGCCAGCTTTAATATTTTTACTCTGGTTTTTGTCGGAATATGCATTATGCAATACATTAATCATATTCTTAAAGTAGTTCCAAGTTTTTTTTTTATTTGCTGCAATTGTTTAATTTTAAGTACCTACATTTGTTCAGCAGTAGTCAGTAGTAAAT
>Ga0209782_1000267_pt1 | contig 21046 bp, 18 predicted proteins | sample WorMetmaBAHAMAS1_FD_187390 | JGI IMG/M metagenome (GOLD analysis project Ga0209782, IMG submission 187390) | Marine gutless worms symbiont microbial communities from Max Planck institute for Marine Microbiology, Germany - Inanidrilus... | ecosystem: Host-associated > Annelida > Digestive system...
CGAGCACAGGCAACCGTGTCGCCGAACACTTGGCTGATGCCCCGCGCCCCGGTACGCCGGCCACCTACAGCGCCGAGGATGCCTGCGCGATCATCGCCTTGGCCTGCGAGGATCCGTGCGACAGCGGGTGGGGTGCGACAGCGGGTGGGCCATCACCCATTGGACCTAGCGGGAAACTGGCCGCCAAGGCGATCAAACGCGGCATCGTCCCCACCATTTCGCAGCGCTCGGTTGGGCGCATTTTAAAAAGATGTCGACCTCAAACCCCATCGTGTGCGTGGGTGGCTCGACGCCAAGCCAGATCCGCAGTTCGCCGAGAAGTGCCATGACATTTGCCAGACCTGTCGGCCCGCCCCCGAGCGTGCCGCCGCTGGTATCCCAACCTTTCAGCATCAACGAGATGACCGGCATCCAGGCCCTCGAACGCATCGCCCCGATCTTGCCCGTCAGGCCCGGGCGCGTCGAACGGCGCAAGTTCGAGTACACCCGCCACGGCACCTGTACCCTCATCGCTAGCTTCAATGTCGCCACTGGCGCAGCGAGCGCAGACATCGGCGAAACGCGCACCGAGGAGGATTTCGCCGCCCGTCTCGCGGCACTCGTGCAACAACCACGAATGCACCTGGCGATGGACAACCTCAACACCCATTACTCCGAGTCGGCGGTCCGCTTGGTGGCTGCAAGACACGCCCCTCACCGTTTGACCACGAGGTTTGACCACAAGCGGTATCACTATTTCTGCTCAACAGTACTAGGATTCCTTGAGGGACCTGAATCTTTACAAATGAGTCAAATTTCGCAACCGTCTAACCCCCCTCGTTGTCGTCATCGTGGTCGTAATCGAAGCCGCCGTAGGAGAGACAGCATTCTTTCGCGGTTGGTGGTTTCTATAAGCCCCGGCCAAGTGCCGGGTCGAAACCCCTAGACATCAGGTTTTTCGTGCCCGCTTTGCCTTGCGTCTCCGGTTACGACAACGGCAACAACAACGACGACCGCGGTTCCGCTTTCGATAGCGAGATGGCGGTGATCTCGCCTCATCGGTCTGAGGCGAAGTCTCGCTAGCTTTGTCCAGGGGCAGGAACGCGCGGCCGGAAGATCTTCATCCCTTGCACCAACAGGGATTCGTACAAGAGCAGTCGGTTGATCGTGCCCTGCTCGTCCGCGCGGGCCTTGAAGAGCTGCATGAGATAACGGTGACCGGCTTGAGGTTCGAGACGCTCGGCCAGACCGCGCAGCTCTTCGAGCCGGTCCCGGTTGATGAGCCGGGGTGCGGGGTGGCCGCTCGCCAGTCGCAGCAGGTCACTGACCCAACTGCTCAACCAGTCCAATAGTACCGCCGGTTCATGTTCGTTCCAAGCCGCGGCCTCTGCGACCGGGTCCCGGCTTCCGGCCGCGACCGCGACGAATCCGGCGAAGGCCTGCGTCTGTTGGGGCAACCGATCCTCCTTTGCCAGGGTAAGTGCCTGCAGGGGAGCGCCGTAGGCCAGACGCAGCAGGGTCTCTGCATCCGGGGAGTCGGTATAGGCACGCAACCATTCCAGGGCCTGCGACTCGGGCGGGACCGGAACCCGCAATTCCTGACACCGGCTGCGGACGGTGGCGGGCAGACGACTCGGTTGCTCGCAGACGAGGCAGAGGAGGGTATCGGGAGACGGTTCCTCCAGGGTTTTTAACAGGCTGTTGGCCGCGTTCAGGTTCATGTTCTGCGCCGGGTCCAGGACGATGACCTTGTGGCCACCCCGGTGCGCGGTCAGGGCATCGGACGCAGTGAGTCGGCGAATGGCATCCACCTTGATCTCGTCTGATTTGCTGTCCGGGTCCGGGCCGATCTCCAGGTAGTCCGGGTGGGTGCCGGCGGCGTACAGCTCGCATTCACGGCAGTGGCCACAGGCGAGGCCACGTTCGTCGGGGTGGATGCACAGCAGGGAACGGGACAGGGACGCAACCAAACGGCGCTTACCCCCCCCCGGAGGGCCTGTGACGAGCAGGGCGTGGGGCAGGCGCCCGACCGCGCGTGCCTGCCGGAGGGTCTTCCAACCGACCGCGTGCCAGGGCAAGGGGGCTTCGAGGTCGGTTTGCGGGCTCATCGGCCGACTCCGGCAAGGAAGGCCGCGATCTGCTCTCGTACCCGGATCGAGACCTGCTCTACCGGCATGTCGGCGTCGATCAGGCGCACCCGTTGCGGGTAAAATTTGGCGAGCGCCAGATACCGGGCGCGGACGTCTTCGAAGAAGCGTTCCGCCTCGGACTCGAAGCGGTCCGGCACGGATCGTTTGCCGGTGCGCGCAGGCCCCGAAGCCGCCGGCAGGTCGAGCAGGAGGGTCAGATCGGGACGCAGGGGACCCTGGACGTAATCTTCGAGCATTGCGATGTGTTCCGGATCGGCCCGGCGGCCACCGCCTTGGTAGGCATAGGTGGCGTCCGTGAAACGGTCGCACAGCACCCAGGTCCCCCGCGCCAGGGCCGGCCGGATCTTGTGGGCGAGGTGTTCAGCACGGGCGGCAAACAGGAGCAGCACCTCGGTAGCGGTTGTCATCCCCTTTCCGGCGGGGTCGAGCAGCAGGGCGCGGATGCGCTCGCCGACGGGAGATCCACCGGGCTCCCGTGTGGTGAGGACAGTGATGCCTTGTTCCTCCAGGCAGTGCCGGACGACGGCGAGCTGGGTGGTCTTGCCCGCCCCATCGATTCCTTCCAGGGTGATGAACCTGCCTCTTTTTCCGTAGCTGTTCACGTATCCAATTCGTATAGAAAGAACAAAGACTTATGATTCACTGCGTGTGATGATAGTTGGAAAATAAAGCATTTTCGCGGGTTCCCGTGCGATCAAAACATAACAGCTTGTGGTTGATAGGCTACCAGTGCACGATATCTTTGTATCTGATAAACGCCTCGACGAAGTGGAAAAGGAGTCACTCTCTCTATTAAGCTAAGATACCATGGGGAAGTCGGACACGGCGTGCGGATCTGTCCCGAAAATCCGCCACGAAATACAAATGGTAGGATGTCACGTAAGGGTTTACCGCCACCGTTGCGTTGTCTTTTTGCACTCATGTCCATGTTCGCGGGACCGGCCTGCGGTGCCACCGCCATTGAGGTTTCCCACCGGGGAATCGGGTTCGATGTCTACCGATTGGATGCGGGAGAGGAACAGCAATTGGAGTTCTTCTGGAAGCGCAGGGACGGTACGCCTTACGGCAGCATCCACGCCCTGCGCCGTAGCTTGGCGACCGAAGGTCGAAAGCTGGTCTTCGCGGTCAACGGCGGGATCTATTCGAAGCAGTTTACCCCCCTCGGTCTGTACATCGAGAACGGAAAGTGTTACTACCGGCTCAGGCGCGGAGGGAGCGGGGGGAACTTCTCTCTGTTGCCCAACGGCGTCTTCTACGTCACCGAGGAAGGGGCGCGGGTGGTCGAGACTGGGGACTACCAACCCCGGGGCCAGGTTATCAACGCCATCCAGTCAGGGCCTGTCTTGGTGACCAACGGACGCCTGCATCCCCGTTTCATCGAAGGCTACCACAGCAAGTACATCCGCAATGGGGTGGGTGTCGATCGGGAAGGCCGAGTAGTCTTCGCCATCTCCGACAAGCCGGTGAATTTCCACGATTTCGGCACCCTGTTCAAGGGCCGTCTCCAGTGCCCCAATGCGCTCTATCTGGACGGGAACATCTCCGCGATGTATGCGCCCAAACTCCGGCGTTACGGCGGCTGGCCATGGCGCCGGTTTGTGACCATGATCGGGATGATGGCCAAGGCATCCGATCCGGTGGGGCCCTAACCCGAATTCGATATCAGCGTTGAAAAAATCCTTATTCCGTCTATGAAAATGTGGAAAAACGGAGTAAGCCATGCCACTAGGCCGTGAGATAGAAACGATGCGGAGCGAAATCCGTACCGACGGGTATGCGATTGTCGATAGGCGAATGGATCAGCCTTTACGAGCATAGATGAGATCAATATCCATCCTGGATTCTAGCGCTTCTACCGCTAGAATTCAACCCAGAAAAGCAATCTTGCCGAATCGATCCTCCTTGGCGTACCCATTCCGTACCATTTTCGTTAGTCAACGTGCGTGATGGAGTGTGGGATGTTATCGTTGGTCTCCAACATCTCTCGACCATCTACCAACTTGCCGGGATCTTAAAGGACGAGAAAGGGGACAATGTCAAGCCTCTTACGCTAGATAAACCAAGTACCTTCCATCGCTTGAGGGCATGAAATGGAGTGACCCTGACAACCCGCAGAACTCTTTCACACTGGAACAAAGGCTATTGGTGAAAAGAGCGAAGATAAAGCCCTGAAGTTACAAAGTACGAGCTGTTCCAGCGCCTGAATACAGATGGTCCGCACCTGACTCCCCGGGAAGTCCGAAACTGCATCATGATTATGGTCAACCCGGATTTTCATATTCATCTGCGAAATCTTGCGCAACATGCCGCCTTTCGGGAAACAACTGCACTCAGCGGAAACAATCTGTCCGAACAGTACGACTCGGAGCTGGTACTCCGATTCCTCGTCTTCTCGATACTTGATCTGCAGACTTATGATCGTTCTGCCAAAGCAGGATCGTACCTTATTGCGGCTGCACTTGGAAGTAACGCGTTTCATCGCTTCACCGATGGTCAATTCAAGGGTGGTTTTCTGCTCTCACCGTTCGAGGTCATTGCCTACGGTCTCGGCTTCAACTACCCCGATTTTCCATCCACACAAGAAACCGAGCAACGCGCACGAGAGCTCGACCTATCAGCACTGGTCAGGCTCAGGTGTCCGAGCCAACTCACGTCTTCCTCACTTGCTCCCACTTGGCAGAGAGCTGTTTGCCAGATGAGCATACGAACTGTCGACGACCTCTCCAGCAAACTCAATTCCGAACTCGCATGGAGAAAGAAGGAGCTATCTGATCTTGAATACTTGGTAGTGGTGATTTTTGAAGTGATATCTAGCCAACAATCGGCAATAATTCGATAGGGTCTGGATAACTTTAGCATCTTCAGGGTATGCTAAGGTTATGTTATGCAGGGAAAAGCAGGTATTTCAGGCGTTCACACATTTCGGAAGCTAGATTCAGAGCAATTATACGCTATTTCGCGCCCGATTTGCCGGCCTCGGAAATCGCCGAGCTGAGTGGAGCCGCCCGACGATTAATCAGCTATTCATGAAGTTACGAATCGGGATCGCCCAGGTTTGTAACGCTTCATCACCTCTATCGGGTGAGGTTGAAGTCGGTGAATCTTATTTTGGCGCACGCCGCGTTCGCGGAAAAAGGGTCGCGGAGCGGGCGGTAAAACGATCGTCTTCGGAATCCTGGAACGCTACGGGAAAGTTACACGGAAATCGTCCCTGACGCCTCCAAGAAGCAGCTACAGAGAGCGATCCGGGGTCGGGTAGCGCTGGAAGCAGCATCCACCCGGATGGCTGGAGAGGCTACACCGGGCTGGTGGACATGGGCTACAAAAGCATTTCCAGGTGCATCATGGTGATGCATGAGTTTGCCCGCGGTAATTGCCATATCAATGGCATTGAGTCATTCCGGTCATATGCCAAACGGAGGCATGCAAAGTTCAATGGTGTTCCCCTCAATAGTATTCCCCGACGAACGTTCCTTTTACACCGCAAGGAACGTGAATTCAGATTTCATCACCGAGAGGGAGGAAGATCTCTCTGAGAGAATACTTACTCTGCTGAAAGAAAACCCACTCTAAAGTTATCTAGACCTTTCGGTATTGTATCGGTGTATGCTGTTCCCGACTTCGAGGTCAGCTAAATGGGCGGTGTGTCCCCAAGATGTGCGGTGTCGGCAGCGGCTGTGATCGGCGCACGCCTTGAAACGGCGATTCGATCCGGCATCGAGAGCAGTAGGGTGACCGCTTGTGTGTAGCGGCAATGCGGAAGCTTCGAACTTCAATGCTACTCGATTTGACAAGTTGGTTCTTCGTGAGTGGTTTCATCTTCGATTCAGGCCCTCAGATCCGGTAACAGATCCGCACAGTGCCTGACAGCGGGAAATTCCCCCGGCTCCCGGATGGGCGCCTGGGAATCCGGTGCAAGCACCGCCAACAACCAACGGAATCCGTAGCCCTGTGCTGTCCGCAGCACCTGCGGGCTGTCGTCGATGAACAGGGTGCGTTGGCGGTCGAATGGCTCGATGGTCTGCAGCCGGGGCCAGAAATCGGCCGATTCTTTGGGGACCCCCAGCTCGTGGGAGCAGATGATGTGCTCGAAATGACCGGCCAGGCGGGTCTTCTCCATCTTGAGCGCGATCGACTTCGGGTGGGCGTCGGTGACCAATACCCGTCGCTTGCCCAGGGTAGCCAGGGCTTCCAGAAAGTCGACCACCTGGGGGTGTACGGCAATGAGGTGATTGATCTCCTGCTTGAGCAACGCGATGTCCAGACCCAGCTCGCGGTTCCAGTGCTCGACGCAGTACCAGGCCAGGGTGCCTTCGTGACTGTGGTAGCGCGCCTTGAGTTCGGCCCGTGCCCTTTCCAGGGGCAGCCCGCGTGCCGCGGCATAGCGCAGGGGGACATGCTCGCGCCAGAAGTGGTTGTCGAAGTGCAGGTCGAGCAGGGTGCCGTCCATATCCAGGAAGACAGTATCGACGGCGTTCCAATCGATCATCGGTTAGGATAGCTCCAAGGGGAGCTAGTACAGATGCTCTTAACTATCGGTAACATTGAGCGGACAGGATCTTCACGGAAGATTCAGCCGCAAATGCACGCAAATGGATCAAGAACCCGTGACGACAGCGAATCGATTGCGACCGATTTGCGTTAATTCGCGTTCATTTGCGGCAAAAAAATGATTCCCAGGTTATTGGTACTTCGGTGCCGCTATACCAGATCATCGGTATCAGCATAACAGAACCTAGATCATGGCGGCAAAGCCTAGAGCACTCGACCGAAGGTTGGTAGCCCGGACCCGGATCTTTGGGGTGGAAGAGATCGACCTGGCGTTTTCCAACGGCAATCGCCGATGTTTCGAGCGGATCCTCGGCGGACGGGGGTCGGTGCTGGTCGTGCCCATGCCCGATGCGCGGACGTTGCTGCTGGCACGTGAGTACGCCGCCGGCACGGACCGCTACGAGCTCGGTTTCCCCAAGGGCATCGTCGAACCGGGAGAAAATCTGCTGGAGGCGGCCGGACGGGAAATCCGTGAAGAGATCGGCTTCGGTTCCCGGGACTTGCGGTTGCTGCACAAGATCTCCCTGGCGCCGGCCTATATTCAGCACGAGATGCACTTGGTATTGGCGCGGGACCTCTATCCCGAGTGGGCGCAGGGGGACGAGCCCGAGCCGATCGAGGTCGTGCCCTGGGATCTGGACGCTCTGGACGCTCTGCTGGCAAGGGAAGATTTTACGGAAGCGCGTTCCATCGCTGCCCTGTTTCTGGTCAGGAGATTTTTGGGCGCGGACAAGGAGATACCTGAGCAAGATGGGCATGTATGAATTTCTTTAGAGTGGATTTTCTCTCAGATAGAGTTAGTATTCTCTCAGAGAGATTTATCCTCATCGGTGATGAAATCTAAACTTACATTCCTTGCGGTGTAAATGAAACGTTTGTCGGGGAACACTATTGAACTTTGCAAGCCTTCGTTTGGCATATGACCAGAATGATTCAGTGCCATTGAGATGCCATTGATATGGCAATTACCGCGGGCAAATACATCCTCGCCATGATGCACTCGGAAATGCTTTTTGTAGCCCATGTCCACCAGCCCATTATAGCCTCTCCAGCCGTCCGAGTGGATGCTGCTGTCGAGGGCTACCTGGCCACGGATCGCTCTCTGTAGCTGCTTCTTGGAGGCGTCAGGGACGATTTCGTGTAACTTTTCCGTGGCGTTCCAGGATTCCGAAGACGATCGTTTTACCGCCTGCTCCGCGCCCCTTTTTTCCGCGAACACGGCGTGCACCAAAATAGGATTCATCGACTTCAACCTCGCCAGAGAAGGGCGATGAAGCGTCACAAACCTGGGCGACTCTAACTCGTAACTTCAAGAGTAGCTGATTAATCGTAGGGCGGCTTACACCACTCAACTCGGCGATTTTCGAGGCCGGTAAATCAAGCGCAAAAGAGCGTATAATCACTCTGAATCTGGCTTCGGAAAGGTATGAACGCCTAAAATACCTGTTTTTTTCTTGCATAACATAACCTTAGCATGCAGGTGCAGATGCTAAAGTTATCTAGACCCTTTCTTCATTTCCGCAAATGAACACGAATCAACGCAATAATGTTATCGGTAATTAAGAGCATCTGTAGTTTTGCAGAAAGTGAGGTACGACCGGCGTGCCCGAGCTACCCGAGGTAGAGACCACCTTGCGGGGAATCGCTCCCCACCTGCAGGGGGCCTGTATCGACCGCTTGTTGGTGCGGGAGCGCCGTCTGCGCTGGCCGGTGCCCGCGAATACCGAGGACCAAGTCCGCGGTCAGCGCATCCGGGAACTGAGGCGTCGTGGCAAGTATCTGCTGCTGGAGCTGGAGCGCGGAACTATCCTGATCCATCTAGGGATGTCCGGCAGCCTGCGGGTATTGGCATCCGATATTCCACCTGCGAAGCATGACCATCTGGACCTCTGTCTGCGGGACGGCAGTTGCCTGCGTATACGCGATCCACGCCGCTTCGGGGTCTTTCTGTGGACGCCCGAGCCGCCTGCGGACCATCCTCTACTTGCGCACCTGGGACCCGAGCCGTTGGAACCCGGTTTCGACGGCGACTACCTTTATGGGCGCGCCCGCGGCAGGCGGTGCGCGGTCAAGAGCTTTATCATGGATGCGGATCTGGTGGTAGGTGTAGGCAACATCTACGCCAGCGAGTCCCTGTTTCGTGCGGGGATCCACCCAGCGCGCCCCTGTAACCGAATCGGTCGTGAACGCTACCGGCGTCTGGCGGCCGAGATCCGGAGTGTGCTCGTGAGCGCCATCGATCAGGGCGGCACGACCCTGCGGGATTTCGTGCGGGATGACGATGGCCCCGGTTACTTTGTGCGGTCCCTGAAGGTCTACGGCCGCGCGGGGGAGCCCTGCCTCCGTTGCGGCAGGCCCATCCGCCTGCGCCGGATCGGGCAGCGTTCGAGCTTCTATTGCCCAGGCTGTCAGAAGTAGATATCAGGTTTCAGAAGATTTGTCCGCAAATGGACGCAACTGTTTTTAATTCTTTATGGATTCCAGACTGCTCACGATCATGGCAGGACAACCGGGTATTTTGGCATGCGGCGGCAACTCGACCCCGGTACCGGACGGAATCCTCGGTGGCCGACGTAACCACAGGATTGCCGGGGTACACCGGCTCGTCGCCGCTTTGGATCCGGCTAACACATGCGTTCCCGGCAAAGGTGTCACGGCCAGGGGGAAGCGCTGTCGCCACCTCTCGGACGGCTGGAGAGGCTACAACGGGCTGGGTGGACATGGGCTACAAAAAGCATTTCCGGGCGCATCATAGTGATGCATGAGTTTGCCCGCAGTAATTGCCATATCAATAGCATTGAGTCATTCCGGTTATAACTGAAAGAAAATCCACTCTAAAGTTATCTAGGCTAAAACAAAAAATGACATACGAAGAGGACATATGGCGATTGTGACTATCCCCTTCGGCGGTGAGCCCTACGAGTTGGAAGTTCCGGATCGGAACCTGGTCGAGGTGCTCGGCCCCAAGTCGAGCCGGGCGGTACCGGACCTGGATGCGGCCGTCAAGGCCGCGCTGGATGCGCCAATTGCCCAACCCCCGCTGGAGGCCTGGGTTAAACCCACGGATGAGGTCATTATCGTCAGCGATGATGCCACCCGGCTCACCCCCGTGCATCGCATGTTGCCGCTGCTACTGCGGCGCCTGAACGCGGTCGGGGTACCGAATGCCAGGATCACCTGCATCGTGGCCCTGGGTACCCACCGTTATATGGCGGAGGACGAACTGCGGGCCAAGGTGGGAAATGCCGTCTTCGGGCAGATCCGGGTCTTCAATCACGAATGGCGCGATCCCCGGGCCCTGACGGATCTCGGTACTTCGTCCCAGGGCACGCCGCTGCTGGTGAACCGGGCGGTGGTCGAGGCGGATGTGGTGATCGGCTTGGGCGCCATCGTGCCGCACCACATCCCTGGGTTTTCGGGTTCGTCCAAGATTATCCAGCCCGGCGTATGCGGGGACCGCACGACCGCGGAGACCCATCTGCTGTCCTGCGAGAGCGGGGGCGATTCCTATCTGGGCATTGAGGACAACCCGGTGCGCCGCGATATGGACGATATGGCGGACCGGGTCGGCCTATGCACCATTTTTAATGCGGTGCTGAACGACACGGGCGAGGTAGTGGGCCTGTTCTGCGGGGCGATGCGCCCCGCATTCAGGGCGGGGGTGAAGCTGGCACGGGAGCTCTATGGGGTCGAGTACCAGGAGACCCCGGACATCGTACTGGCCAATTCCCACCCCTGTGACCTGGATTTCTGGCAGTCGCACAAATCCTTGTATCCGGCGCAGCGCATGGTCAAGCCGGGCGGCACCATCATTGTTTGCACGCCGGCACCGGAAGGGGTTAGCCCAGTGCACACCGAGCTCCTGGAGTTCACTGCCTGGCCGTCGCAGGCCATCAAGGCCGCCTACCGGGAGGGGCGTCTCACCAACGGGGTTGCCTGCGCACTCGCCATCGCCTGGGCCATGGTCCGGGAGCGGGCGTCGGTGATCAACTATTCGCCCGGTATCACGTCGGAGGAGAAAGCGAAACTCGGCCATACCCACGCCCCGACCCTGGCCTGGGCGGTGGAGGAGGCCCTGCGGCGACAGGGGCCGAATGCGCGCCTGACCGTACTCACCCACGCCCCGGAGCTGCTGCCGATTGGTCCTGTCGCAGAGGGGAGAATAAGATGAGCAATACATGTACGGAACGAAAAGCCGTCACGAATCAGAACGTCAACGTCACATAGCAAATTCGACCCTCATAATGGAGGGGAGAGATCAATCCGTGAGGGCCGGTCAAGTGAGTGCCCGTGTTGCCGCCCGAGGCGGCGAAAATGGTCGACCTCGAAAAATTCAAGGGCATACGCCTTGATATCGGGTGCGGTGAAAACAAACAGTCGGGTTTTGTGGGCATGGACAAGCGTGGCGGTCGAGGGCGTGGACATTGTACATGATCTTGAGGACATGCCATGGCCATTGGCCGACGAGGCATGTCTTTCGGTAATCGGCCCGCACGTGATCGAGCATATCAAGCCGGGGCTTACGATCACCTTTTTCGACGAGTTGTGGCGGGTACTCGAGCCGGGCGGCGACGCGGCTTTTGTGACGCCGTTCGCCGGACCGCTCGGGTTCTGGCAAGACCCACCCCAATGCCCTTAAGTTAAGGCTCGTGGCAGCGCTTGTAGTTGGGATGGAAGGGGTGGCGCTTGGCGGGCTTGATCTTTCGCGGGTAAGAGCGGTCCGGTCGGACGGCTTCGACGCTTGTCGCCACCGCGAGTATTAACGCGGTGAGCAGTTGCCGTGAGGAATTGGAGACGAACAACCGAGCCAGATTATCCTTTCTCTTGGAGAGCGCCTGGGCGAAATTCACCCAGTAGGTGTGCTGACGGTCGCGGTAGAGACGATCGGCGATGGCTTGAGCGACCCAGGAAAGGACTGCCGTGAGGTTGAGCACGAAGAGCTTGGCGTAGAAATCCTGCTTCATGGCGTGGGCGCTGAGGCCGGAGAAGTTCTCGATTTCGAGGCGGCAGCGGCATTTCTCACGTCGCCCCAGCGCAGGTGGTAGAGGTGTTTGAACCAGGTGCTCGGATAGGTTTGCTCCTCCAGGAGCGAGGTTGCGAGCACTTCGATTTCGCCGTTTATTGAGCTTCACGCGGATCAAGCGTAACGGGATGGGATCGGTCGCCAATCCATACGTCTGATAGTGCTGGCGTGCGTGGGGGCCTGGTGTGAACAGCACCGCCTCACTGTTTTTGCCGCTGGCCACAAAGGCGCTGACCTCGCGGGAGAAAGCCAACAGCATCCGGGCACAGAAGCGACGTTGTTCCTGGCGGTGTAAGGCAAGCAGCCAGAAGGCCGGATAGCCGCGGTCATATAAGATCAGATCATTGGCCCGGGTCGCGATGCTCACCAGCAAGCACGCGCTCGCCGACCTGGGCGGGATTCGATCGGCCTCGATCACCAGGCCGTTAAGGACATCATACAGGCGTGAGAAGCGGGCCAGCGGAACTGAGCTTCCTTCAGGTGGTGCACCGAAGGTCGCCCTCGCATCGTCGGTGTTCGGCAAACGCGCCGTCGAACCATCGATCGCCAACAGACGCAAGCCATGCCCACAGCCGGGGGGTGAAGTCGCGTTCGAAGCCTTCCAGCAATGGTCGGCTGAGGGCCAGCAGGGCGCGGGGGTCGAACTGCATGCGCGCGTGGCAGAAGGCCGAAGGGGAGACCCCATCGGCCAGCGGTTGGTCGTGGAGTACCCCGAAGAAGCGGTCGAGCTCGTCGCCGATACTGCCCTTGCGCAGCTTCAACCGCTGGACACCCGATGAGGCAACGACAGCGCGCGTTGGCGGGTGAAAGCTTCAGGATGGATGCGGGCGAGGTCGGCAAATTCCGCGGAGGACAAAGAAATCCTTTAGGGGCGTATAAATATTTTCAAACTTGACCGATTAACTTGGTTTCTGTTGCGGTGGGGTGGAGCGGTTTTGGCCTGAGAGCCATCGTTGACTCCTTGTGGTGGTTGAAAACGAAAAATAGTATAGCAAATACAGCATGTTACGTGTTAACTTAATGGCATTGCTTGATATCCTGGTTCCTAGGGTCATTGGAGATAATCATACATTTACCGTTCGTGCTTACAAGGGGATTGGCGCATTCCTAAGAATATGCGGGATACCGACGATGTAAGTAAGCGCATTTTGCTCAATAATCTTCCCAAGATACTGAAAGGTTATGGAAGAACCTTCGCTGGCTATCCGGAAGATTATCGGGCCGCGGTAATCTTGGTGTGCGATCTTGATAACCGATGTCTAAAGGTATTTCGTAACGACTTGTTTGGCGTTTTAAATGCATGTAATCCACGGCCGGAAACACGCTTCTGCGTAGCGGTCGAGGAAGGCATGGTTCCTTGGAGACGTAAACGCGATCAGAAGCGTATACCCTAACGCGAAAAACGCGGTGCTTGATCCTTATGTGAAAGACAGAATCTGTGGCACATGGGAAAAACTGGTGGATGCCGTTTATCCTGGAGGGGCTGCGACCCTATCCAGTAAGGGGCGGCAAGCGATTGGGGCGGAAAAATCCAGGTGGGCAGAGATGATCGCACCGAAAATGAATATCGCGAGCAACTAGCCTCCAAGCTTCTGCTACTTTATGAACCGCAGCGGAAAATCCCTATGTGACGGGTATAACATGCTATGAATATCGGAAACATACTCTCTCATCACGCCCGCTTCCGATCCGATCACACGGCGCTGGTCTGCGGCGATCAGCGGATCACATACAACGAGCTGAACCGGTGCGTCAACCGGATCGCCAATGCCCTCCACGCAGCGGGTATCCGCAAGGGCGACAAGGTGGCCATGCTCCTTCCCAACTGTAGGGAGCTCTGGGAGCTTTATTGGGCCACTGCCAAATTGGGCGCCGTCTCCGTGCCGCTGAGCCAGCTCTTGAGAGGCAATGGCCTGCGCAATCTACTCAATAATGCGGATACGGCCCTCCTCGTCACCACTGAATCGGTAGCCGTTCACCTCGATCCGGTATTCGATACTTTACGCCTCCGTCACGGCGATGTCTGGCTCATCGATGCGAAAGGACATCGCTACTATGATTCCTTTTACAGCCATAAACATCGAGCAGCGAATGGAGAGCCCCCGGAAGCCGACATTCATCCCGATGATCTCTACAACATCATCTACAGCAGCGGTACCACGGGTGAACCCAAGGGCATCATGCACACCCACCGCGTCCGAGCAGCCTACATGACGCTGTTCAGCAGTTATTACCGGATGACCCCCGAGTGCGTGGTCTTACACTCGGGATCCATCATATTCAATGGTTCCTTTCTCACGACTATGCCGGTGATGTTTCTCGGTGGCACATTCGTTCTGCATGAAAACTTCGAGGCCGAAAATGTAGTACGTACCATCAAAGAAAAAGGCGTAACCCATATCATATTAGTCCCGTCGCAGATTGTGGCTATCCTCGAGCAACCAGATTTCAACGGAGAGCACATCGCTTCATTGGAGATGATACTGTCCGTTGGGGCCCCCTTGCATCAAAAACACAAAGAGGAAATCGATCGCCGTATTCCCGATGTGTTTTACGAGTTGTACGGACTGACCGAGGGTTTCGTGACCATACTCGATAAGACGGATTTTCATCAGAAGCCGGGGTCGGTCGGTTGTCCACCGCAGTTCTTCGACATGCGAATCGTCGATGACGAAGGCCGGGATCTACCGCCGGGAGAGGTCGGAGAGATCGTAGGCAGGGGGCCGATCCTGATGGCTGGATACTACAAGGACCCCCTACGCACGAGGGATGCCGTAAGGGACGGCTGGTTGTATTCCGGTGATCTGGGATACGTGGATAAGGATGGCTATCTCTTCCTGGTGGATCGCAAAAAGGATATGGTCATCAGCGGCGGAGTGAACGTATACCCGAAGGATATAGAGGACATAGTGGTCGGGCATCCCGAGGTCCGGGAGGTGGCGGTATTCGGCGTGCCGGATGAATCCTGGGGAGAATCGCTGGTCGCAGCTGTGGTATTGAAACCATCGAGTGACCTGGGGAGCGATGAGTTGAAGTCCTGGGTCAACGATCGTGTGGACGCCCGCTTTCACAAACTCAAGGCAGTCCATATCCTGGAGGACTTCCCGCGGAATGTGGCCGGAAAAACACTCAAACGTGAGATCAGGAGACAATATCTGGAGAGTAAACCATAATTGAGCAAGCAGAATCTTCCCGGAAAAGTCAGCCGCAAATAGATGCCCCCCGAGTTTCTCCTCTCCTCCGATATCCTGTACCTCAACCACGCCGCTGTCGCCCCCTGGCCCAGGCGCACCGTTGCTGCGGTAGTCCGTTTCGCACAAGAGAACGGCATGCGCGGGGCTGCCGATTACGCGCGCTGGATCAAGACCGAGGCGCGGCTACGCGAACGCCTGGTGGGCTTGATCGGCGCACCGTCGCCGACGGACATCGCTTTGGTAAAGAACACCTCCGAGGGCCTGTCGATCGTCGCCTACGGAATCGACTGGAGAATGGGCGACAACGTCGTCGGCATCGCCCAGGAATTTCCCTCCAACCGCATCGTCTGGGAGTCCCTGAGCGACCGGGGCGTTACGTATCGCCGGCTGGATCTGGACGTGTCGTCGGCACCGGAGGCAGACCTCATCGCCCTGTGCGACGAGCGCACCCGCCTGATCGCCCTGAGCTCGGTCCAGTATGCCAGGGGGCTGCGGTTGGATCTGGAGCGGCTGGGGGACTTCTGTCAGGACCGGGAGATCCTGTTTTGTGTGGATGCGATTCAAAGCCTGGGCGTCATACCCTTCGATCTGAAGCGTACCAAAGCACACTTCGTGGTGGCGGACGGGCACAAGTGGATGCTGGGTCCCGAGGGTCTCGCCCTACTGTATGTGAACCCGCGCCTGCGGCCGGGATTGCATCTGCATCAGTACGGCTGGCACATGGTGGAACACTGCGGCGACTTCGACCGCCCGGAATGGACCCCTGCTACGGGCGCCCGGCGGTTCGAGTGCGGCAGCCCGAATATGCTCGGGGTCCACGCCTTGGACGCCAGCCTGTCTTTGCTGTTGGAGACCGGGATCGAGTGCATCCAAGCCGCCGTAGCCGAACGCACCCGGCACCTCATCGAGCTGATCGATGGCTACGGCTTCGAGCTGCTGAGCCCCAGGGACCCCGAACGTCGCTCCGGAATCGTAACCTTCCGCGTCCCCGGTGCCGACCACCAAGCTCTCCACCAGGTGCTGACCGACAACGGCGTCATCTGCGCCCGGCGCGGTGGAGGGATCAGATTCTCTCCCCACTTCTACACCCCTCCCAGCGTCCTGGAGCGAGCCGTCCGAATAACCGCCGAGGCTGCAGCAAGCGGATAACCGCAGTGCATCCGGTACGCGGGGATTTTTTCACAGTCTCTTAGAAGTTACACGTGCTCGCTTCCACACTGCCGCGGGGGGCGTTACAGTGCCATAATCAACCACCGCGGGATTCCGCCGGATACCTTGTCACCGAGTCACCATGAGTGCCCTGACCGAGTTGTTCCGCACCTCCACCGCCCTGTACGGTGGTAATGCCGCCTTTATCGAGGACCTCTACGAACACTACCTGCAGGACCCGGAGAGCGTGGATCTCGCGTGGCGGGTGCGCTTCGACGCTATGCGTCCGGAGGCGACCACCGAGATCCCCCACGGCCCCGTGCGCCGGAATTTCCTTCACCTGGCCCAGGAAAGTCGCGGCCGGGCGCTGGCCCGCTCCACGGAACGCCTAGAGCCGGCAGCGGCGGAGAAGCAGGCGGCGGTCCTGCGGTTGATCAACGGTTGCCGGTTCCGTGGTCACCAAGTCGCCGATCTAGACCCCTTGCGGTTGCGCGAGCCACCCGAGATTTCGGATCTGGACCCGGCGTATTACAAGCTGGAAGAAGCGGATCTGGACCAGGTCTTCCACACCGGCTCCCTGTATGCCCCGAACCGCATGCGCCTGCGCGACATCATCGCCCTGCTCCGGGAGGTCTACTGCAAAACAGTAGGCTCGGAGTACATGCATATCACCAATACCAGAGAGAAGCGCTGGCTTCAGAAGCGCATTGAGGGAAGCCGGGCGCAACCGGAGCTCGATGGCGCCGCCCGGCGTTGGCTGTTGACCATGCTCACCGCCGCCGAAGGCATCGAGAAATACCTGCACGCCCGGTACGTGGGCCAGAAGCGGTTCTCCCTGGAGGGCGGAGAGGCCCTGATCCCGTTGCTGGACGATCTCATCCAACGCGCCGGCCGCAAGGGGATCAAAGAAGTCGTGATCGGCATGGCCCACCGCGGCCGGCTCAATGTGCTCACCAATATTCTGGGCAAGCCCCCCCAGGACATCTTCGACGAGTTCGAGGACCGCCCCCTTCCCGATTGGCAAGAGTTGGCCGGCGATGTCAAATATCACATGGGCTTTGCCACCGATGTCGACACTCCGGGCGGGGCCGTGCATGTGGCCCTAGGTTTCAACCCGTCGCACCTGGAGATCATCGACCCGGTGATTGAGGGCTCGGTGCGGGCCCGCCAGCGCCGCCGCCGGGACGATGCCGGCGAGCAGGTGCTGCCCCTGTTGATCCACGGCGACTCGGCCTTCGCCGGCCAGGGCGTCATCACGGAGACGCTCAACCTGTCCCAGACCCGCGGCTTCTTCACCGGCGGCACCGTCCATGTAGTGGTCAACAACCAGATCGGATTTACCACCAGTAATCCGCTGGATACCCGCTCGACCCTCCACTGCACCGACGTAGCCAAGATGGTCCAGGCTCCGGTCTTCCACGTCAACGGCGATGATCCGGAGGCGGTCATCTTCATCACTCGCTTGGCGCTGGATTACCGCAACGAGTTTCACAAGGACGTGGTTATCGATCTGATCTGCTACCGCCGCCTGGGCCACAACGAGGCGGATGAGCCGGCGGTCACCCAACCCATGATGTACAAAAAGATCCGCGCCCGTCCCACCTCCCGCGCCCTGTACGCGGACCGCTTGGCAGACGCCGGCATCCTATCTAGGGAAGAAGCGGTCGCCATGATCGAGGACTATCGGACCTCGATCGAGCAGGGTGTAGTGGTCGCCCGGCCGGTCATGTGCGGGCTCGACAATACCTTTAAGATAAACTGGAAATCCTGCCGGGCCGTGCCCTGGGACCATCCTACGGACACCGGGATCGTGCGCGAAAAACTCCAGGCCCTGGCGGAACATATGCTCACGGTACCCGCCCGATTCGAGCTCCATCCTCGGGTGTCCAAGATCTGGAACGAGCGTCGCAAGATGGCCGTCGGGGCCCAGATGGCGGACTGGGGCTTTGCCGAGAACCTGGCCTATGCGACCTTGCTCGATGCCGGCTATCCGGTACGCCTGTCGGGGCAGGACTGCGGTCGCGGCACCTTCTTCCACCGCCATGCGGTCATCCACGATCAGACAACCGGCAACAGCTATATCCCGCTCCGGCACCTGGGCGAGCAAGGCGATTTCGAGGTCATCGACTCCATCCTCTCGGAGGAGGCGGTGCTCGGCTACGAATACGGCTATGCCACCGCCGAGCCCAACGCCCTGACCTTGTGGGAGGCCCAGTTCGGCGACTTTGCCAACGGCGCCCAAGTAGTCATCGACCAGTTCATCACCTCCGCCGGCACCAAATGGAATCTGTGCTGCTCCCTGGTAATGCTGCTGCCCCACGGCATGGAAGGACAGGGGGCCGAGCACTCCTCCGCCCGTCTGGAGCGCTTCCTGCAACTCTGTGCCGAGTCCAACATCCAGGTCTGCGTCCCCACCACTCCGGCCCAGATGTTCCACCTCCTGCGCCGCCAGATGCTGCGCGACTATCGCAAGCCGCTGATCGTGATGACACCCAAGAGCCTGCTGCGTCACCGGCTGGCTACCTCCAGTCTGGACGAGCTGGCGGAAAGTCGCTTTCGGCCGGCGATCGGCGAGGTGGATAACATCGATCCCGCCCAAGTCGTGCGCATCATCCTGTGCAGCGGCAAGGTCTACTATGACCTGCTGGAGGTCCGCCGCACCCGGGGGCTCGGCGATACCGCCATCCTGCGTATCGAGCAGCTCTATCCCTTTCCAATGGAGCAGCTCAAGGAAGCCATCGCACCCTATGCCGCCGCCGGGCAGCTCATCTGGTGCCAGGAAGAACCCCAGAACCAGGGCGCCTGGGACCAGATCAAGCACCGTTTCATTCGCCTCCGGCCGGAAGACGGGCAGATCTTCTATGTCGGACGTCCTCCATCGGCCGCCCCCGCCGTCGGCCTCCGCGCGGCCCACGTAGAGCAGCAGGAGCGGCTGATCGACGAGGCCCTCACCGGCCGCATCAACCCGAGCATGAATCGAAGGATCCCAGTATGAGCAGCGAAGTGCGCGTTCCCGCCCTCCCCGAATCCGTCGCCGACGCCACGGTGCTGACCTGGTACAAGCAGCCGGGCGAAGCGGTGCGCAGCGAGGAGAATCTGGTCGACCTGGAGACGGATAAGGTAGTGCTAGAGGTCCCCGCGCCTGTCGCCGGCGTGCTCGGGGAGATCAAGGTAGCGGCGGGTGAGACCGTCCAGGCCGATACCCTATTGGCACTGATCGAAGAAGGCGCCGTTGCGGAGCCGGCAGACACTCCGACAGCGGAAGAACCGGCGGCAACCACGAAGCCGGTGCTCGCCCCGGCCGCCAGGCGGCTGGTTAAGGCGTTGGATCTGGACCCCGCGGATATCCCCGGCAGCGGCAAGGACGGACGGGTGCAAAAAGCAGACGTAACGGCCTTCCTGGACGGTCGGAAACAAACCCGACCGACCACCGAGCCGGACGCGACCGTCCCCGCTGTCGAGCAACCGCGCCTCACCGGCGAGGCCGGCCGGCCGGAACAGCGGGTCCCCATGACCCGGCTGCGCGCGCGGGTCGCCGAACGTCTGGTCCAGGCCCAGCAGACGTTTGCCATCCTCACCACCTTCAACGAAGTGAACCTGACCACCGTCATCGGACTGCGCAAGCGCTATAAGGACCAGTTCGAGAAGACCCACGGCGTGCGCCTGGGGCTGATGTCCTTCTTCGTCAAGGCAGCAGTGGAAGCCCTCCAGCGCTTCCCGATCATGAATGCCTCCGTAGACGAAGGTGACATCATCTACCACGGCTACTACGACATCGGGATGGCGGTAAGCTCCCCCCGCGGCCTGGTGGTCCCCATCCTGCGCAACTGCGACCGGCTCACCATGGCCGACATCGAGCAGGGTATCCTGGCCTTCGGCCGCAAGGCCAAGGATGGCACCCTGAGCTACGAAGACCTCACCGGCGGTACCTTCTCCATCACCAACGGCGGCGTCTTCGGCTCCCTGCTCTCCACCCCTATCCTCAATCCTCCCCAGAGCGCCGTTCTGGGCCTGCACAAGATCCAGGACCGCCCGGTGGCGGTGCAGGGCGAGGTAGTGATCCGGCCCATGATGTACCTGGCCCTGTCCTACGACCACCGCATCATCGACGGCCGCGACGCCGTACAATTCCTGGTCACCATCAAAAGCACCTTGGAAGACCCGGCACGGTTGCTGATGCGGATTTGACAGATGCGGATTTGACAGTCTAAGACAGTCTAATCATCTAACAGGTAGTAGACCAATGCTATTAAGTTAACACGTAACATGCTGTATTTGCTATACTATTTTTCGTTTTCAACCACCACAAGGAGTCAACGATGGCTCTCAGGCCAAAACCGCTCCACCCCACCGCAACAGAAACCAAGTTAATCGGTCAAGTTTGAAAATATTTATACGCCCCTAAAGGATTTCTTTGTCCTCCGCGGAATTTGCCGACCTCGCCCGCATCCATCCTGAAGCTTTCACCCGCCAACGCGCGCTGTCGTTGCCTCATCGGGTGTCCAGCGGTTGAAGCTGCGCAAGGACAGTATCGGCGACGAGCTCGACCGCTTCTTCGGGGTACTCCACGACCAACCGCTGGCCGATGGGGTCTCCCCTTCGGCCTTCTGCCACGCGCGCGTGCAGCTCGATCCCCACGCCCTGCTGGCCCTCAGCCGACCATTGCTGGAAGGCTTCGAACGCGACTTCACCCCCCGGCTGTGGGCATGGCTTGCGTCTGTTGGCGATCAATGGTTCGACGGCGCGTTTGCCGAACACCGACGATGCGATGGCGACCTTCGGTGCGCCACCTGAAGGAAGCTCAGTTCTGCTGGCCCGCTTCTCACGCCTGTATGATGTCCTTAACGGCCTGGTGATCGAGGCCGATCGAATCCCCGCCAGGTCGGCGAGCGCGTGCTTGCTGGTGAGCATCGCGACCCGGGCCAATGATCTGATCTTATATGACCGCGGCTATCCGGCCTTCTGGCTGTTTGCCTTACACCACCAGGAACAACGTCGCT
>Ga0209782_1000268_pt1 | contig 21035 bp, 14 predicted proteins | sample WorMetmaBAHAMAS1_FD_187390 | JGI IMG/M metagenome (GOLD analysis project Ga0209782, IMG submission 187390) | Marine gutless worms symbiont microbial communities from Max Planck institute for Marine Microbiology, Germany - Inanidrilus... | ecosystem: Host-associated > Annelida > Digestive system...
CCCCCACCCAGCCCTCTCTGTCTCTCCAGTCTGTCCACCTCTGCCATTTCAATGCCGCCGTCAACCTGGAAGAACCGACCAGCGTAATCATCTGTTGACCAGACTGATACTGCTGACCATGTATACGAAATATAACACGCCATCATTGCTGACGCCTGTGACAGCATCGCAAACAAGCAGTTAGCATAATGACAGTGAGAAGAACACAGCTAAAAAAAGAAGAAATTAACGCAAGCAAAATATATAGCCCTTCCGGCAAGTTTGCCCAGCGGGCTAAACTAGAAACCTAAGCAGTCACAGCATTATCATCGACCTGCATACCGACGCCGGCTGCACATTTGGTAACTGTGTGAACTTGACCTTTGACCTCAGGGTCAAGGCACGTCGACGTGCTGCAGCCAGTATAGATGCGCACCTGTTGCGCCAATTTTGGCGTCGACAGCTCAAGCCGTTTTCCTTTTAGAGTGCGGACACACACACATGCACACACTGGTTGTGTTATAGGCGCATCTTGGAAGAGTTCATATCACATCCATCTTAACTAACCTCATATCATGTAAGTGGCAGTGAAGTGACCCAGTTTGCCACGGCTGCGACCAATCAGACAAGACCTTCAGTCCTAGATCCTTTCATTTCAGTCTCTTCCCTCCCTCTCTTTCTCTACCCTTCATTCTCCTTTCCTCTCCCTTCCTTAAACTCATTGGGCCCATTCTATGGGGCCATAGCGGTCCCCTCTGTTACGCGTTGTCGTTGTTGTTGTCGTCGTCGTTGTGGACATCGATGCTCAGGCGGCATGCGACAGTGGCGGCGTGTGACAGTAGCGACACCTGGTAAATGGCAATGTAAAATTAGGGTGTGCGGCGGCTCGCAGTGGCAAATGGGTCCAACATTTTTCAAATGCTTCTTGTCTAAGGGATTTGGAGGTGCACTCCAAGCTACTGCACGGGGTACATGACGGAGCTCCAGCCGCAAATGCGTTTTTGCATGTCCGAAGCTCGAAATAACTCGACATGAAGAAAAGGTTTTAGCTATTCACTTTCACGCAGCATTCCCTTTGCATTGCCAAGAATTTGGGAAACGGCGCTAATCCTTTTAAAAAGTAGGGAGAATTCGTTGCTCTCAATTTAAGTGCTAAACGTAGATGCATATCAGGGTCAAACGAAGCAAAAAAAAAAGAAAAAATAATGCTCAACTGACACTGCTCACTCCTATGCAACAAAACTGCTGAAAAAGGCTTGTCACCTCGGGTGGTATGAATTGCACTTCTGATGACTCAGCGCTGTCGCCAACAAAAAAAAATATAAAGAAATGCATAGTGTCGCCCCTTAGCGAATATTTATTGCAATCCGTTTTGGAACATCAGTGTGCCGAATGAACAATGATCGTCAAATTGCAGCCGAGCTGCGGTACAATTTTTGCATTCTACCTCACTTAACTCAAAAACTATTGAACCAATATTCACCAACTGAAACATTAGTGCCGCTATTAATGTGTACCTTTACATAGTGATATGGCATTCCGTTTAAAAAAATCAGAGCAAAGAGTGAAGACGGCGAACGTTGCTGAACAATGCATGGTAAAATTATCGATGCCGGCCGTACAACTTCTCAGGTCTTAAAGTCCAAGTTTACTGAACTGAATCTTAAGAAAATTATATACAATGTACAGAAATGATTGCTGATTAATGTGATGAATTCAAAATTGCGATATTTGGAATGCCAGCATCTCGAATAAACGATGATCATCAAATTTCGGCTGAGTCACAGCACAATTTTCACTCTCTACGCCAGTTTAACTTATAAACTACTGTACCAATTTTCACCGCCTTTTACACAATGTAGAGGCCTCAGTGGAGCTATTAATGCATGCATTTTCATGACGATACTTCATTCTATTTCTGAACACGTCTGCAAAAAGCCCCCAAAATTAATTTAATTGGTTACTATAGCAACGTCCCCTGGACTACTGCGAAACTTAAAACTTATGTCAGTTTTATAATCCCCATACATAGATCTAACAATGCTGAAAACATGGTAAAGATCGGTCAAGTAGTTGCTGAGATATTCGGTGGGATATGTCGTTTTTTGTCATCTCATTCAAAAAAGGTGCATTTATTACCATCGTGTGATCTCAGGAGTTACTGGGCCGATTTTCGTCAAAACTGCACAGAATGTAGGTAAAATATTGCCATTGAATATTTTAAATTGGAATAGCAATACTGTACTCCATTTTAGAACACTGCTGCACCAAAAGAACAAACATAGCCAAATTTTGCTATCAAATTGGTTGATGGCAACGTCCCTTGAGGAATCGTAAAAGAGGTCCGGATCGATCACATTCACGCAAATATCTATCATTTGGAGATAAAATGGAGAAAATTGGTCCAGTACATCCTGAGATAATTTGGCTCCGGTTAAAAAAGAAAGTAATTAACGCAAGTTTGCTGAGCGGGCTTAATCAGAACATGTTTAGCAGAGAACTGTTGTCCAGATCTATGCAGAGGGTTCGCCTGTGTCCTCTTTAAACTGTGACATGCCATCACACCTGGATCGGGGGCGTCTGGTGAGTGGTGAGAGCCGCCGGTGTGGATAACAGATGGTAGGGGTCAGTGGTCTTATAGGAAGACCGCGTATTGGCACCCTGCCAGAGAAACCTGCCGTCTAAGCTAGGCTCTATAAACATTATAGTACAAGCCCCAGTGTTACAGGGGAATTGCACACTGGGCCATGTCTATGCCTCAGCGCTGGCGGTAGGCTGAAAGGCACGTCGAAAGACTGCCAACGGCCAACTGCTGCCCCTGATGAATGAATGAATGAATGGTCCTTTTATCATTCCAAGTGTCTTACTTGCTTTACTATTGCTACAAGCCTGTATACACTGGTTAAAGAACTTCAAATCACAACTAATCATAACAATCAAGTCTTTCTCACTGTCGACTGTATCGAAGTTCTGACATACAATAGTGTACTCAAACCTTTGATTAGTCCTTCCCACCTGCATACTTTACACTTCTTTGTATTAAAAGACATTTGCCACTTATCTGTCCACTCTGTAAGTTTATTAAGATCCTCTTGTAAAATTTGTTGCTCTACATCACTATGTACTTGAAGCAAAACATTGGCAAACTTACACACTATATTCTTAATTTCATCTTCCGAATAGTCAATAAAAATCTGAAACAACACAGGCCCCAAAATTGACTCCACTCAAAATCCACCTCCACTGAAAATAGTCACCTTGCAAACAAACTCGCTATCTTCACGCAAAATCGACCATATCGCTCTGCCCACCTAGTACAATTACCAAGAAATGAGCATCAGTCAATAGCAACACCCAGACCGAGAAATGTTGGTTATTAGCACATATTTGAACGATAATGCTTAAACTTCACTTAATCGATTTGTTGTTGATATATTATACAATCAAGTGTGCAACAAATACATTGACAAATTGAACTGATAGAGCATCGACTGTCCCACCCAAGGCGCGATAAACAGCAGTCCGTCATTGACGACACTATTGATCTCAATTAATGGAATGTTATCGCGGTTTTTCTAAGTCCACAGTAGGGCTTGCCTCGATCAGCTTTTGATTGCGATCAGATCGTTGCTAATAGTGTGCAATCTCGTGCGATCATAAACAAGACCGATCGCGATCACCAGACACGGCGGCACAACGGCGTTGTATAAAGTGTCACTGCCGTCGCACATCACGTGTGCAAAATAGTCAGAGAGCATGGAAACAGTTGGCGGATGAGTGTGTGTAACCTGATACCTAACCGCAGAGTCCTGCACCGTGTGACCGACCAGCCACTGATGACGTCACGATCATCAATCACTTTGCTAGGTGATCGAGGCAAGCCCTAGTCCACAGTTCCACATGCAAAAATGGATCATGTCTCGTGTGAGCCAAATTACGCCCCTTTCAGGGATGATTTGTCATCCCTTTGGCAAGACTTGATATAATCTTTCAATGTACCAAATGTGATAGCTCTAGCTTCAGCTATTCCTGAGATATGGATGCTGCCCCCAAAATTTAAAATGGGTCACGTGATGTAACCAGCCCCTTTCAGGGACCTTTCGTCATCCATAGGCTGTGACTAGCTACGGTCAACGTGTACACCAAATTTGAAGTCCCTGTGTTTACTCACTACGAAGATATGAAAGGTGATAAAAAGTGTAGAAATTGGCATGGTTTTAAGGGTTAGGGGTCACCCAACGTCATCAGCAACATAATCATTCGATATAGCTCATATGACTTTCTATTCGACGTTAACAGAAACTATGCATCTATCTTGTACCGTTTTCATGTTATAGCACGTTTTTCGTCAAAAATGGCCGATTTTAACCCACCCCACTTGCATTTGTCGCTTTCTATCAATTTCATTGAGTTTATTATACTTACATTCCATGACCACCATTCAGTTGTTTACATCATCGTCAGCCATCCTCATCTTTAATCTTGTAATTCTCTGCTCTAAACTGCGCAATTCACTTTCATCAGCTTTGGCATTTAGCCTGGTTTTTAGGGGTAATTTTGAAAACCTCAATCATATTAGCTCAAAATCATCTTTATTTTACAGAATACAGATGGCAGATTTAGGTGAAATAGTCTATCCCTGCATGGTTTATTTTTCAGTTTTATGACGAAGTTCAGTAGCCTTTTTAAAACTTTGGCTAGAATGTGGGTTATAGTATGGTTAGCATTAATTATTGAGGGTGTAGTTTGGGGAGCGGAAAAAAAAATTTGATTGAAAATAAACAATACAGCATAAGTTACGTGCATGTAAAATCATGAACTACTTCCCATATTTTAAACAGCGACTAATATTCTAGATTGCGATTCTTGGTTCCACTTTTAAATTCATCAGAAATTCTAAACAATGTCTATAGAAGTTATTATTGCAAAGTTATTAAGAAGTTATTACAGCTGATGAAAGAGATTGCATAGTCTACTACTACATCATATGAACTACATACAACCACAAAACCACAAAAGAAATTTCCAGTGAGTGAATTCTAAACATTTCTGGCTTTTCAATGTTGATCTCAAGTGTCATTTATGCAGTGTGAAACCATCCAGCGTGGAATCCGGTGTAGTATCAAATATCTCGCAGTGCCAAATAACTCGCATCTGCGCCACTGCACGTGTGTGATCTCGCAAAGTCTCGTGCGCAGGTGGTTATTTATTTGATATTTATTTCTTCGGTTGGTTACAGTTAAGGTTAGGTTTAAAGTTAGGGTTAGGATTAGTTGTAAGGTTAGGATTACGTTTAATAATTCCCACATGTCGCTCAAATCTCGTACTGCGAGTTATTTGGCAATGCGACATATTTGGCATGTCAACGGCACAAGGAGGCCATATATAACAACTACAACAACAACAACAACAAGCTAGTATTCTACATGTGTCCCACTGTCCCTGAACTTTTTCTATCTCTGTAATATCGCAAAATGTATGCAGTGCCATCCAGGAGTAAGTTGACAACTATCTGCGAGTGGTCCGGACTCAAGTGAGCTAGCATCAGTGCAGACTGCATTCCTGGGTATCTGTTCTATCTTAGGATTATAACTGATCCATGAAGGTTTTACCTAGCAGTATATCAACACAGTGATATGCAAAAACTATTCCACTACTTGTAACAGCATACTTTAAAGTTATTTCTAAACAATAATAGTTTACTTATAAAAAAATAAACAAACAACAGCATTACACCATAGAGATAACACAAAAGTTTTAAAATACCTGAGTTACCATAGATAACTTTAAAGGCGCGAGTCAGTTGGCAAAATCGCTGTCTTTCTGTGACACTGATCGTGGAACTTCCACGGTAGAAGTGTGCATTTGACCAGTGGCGCAAATGGAGCAACTGCTTCCCCCGGACTCACCAAGACCACTTCTGTAATTCGTGCAAATCCGATGGGGGTAGGCGGGCTGTTACGCTCTCCTCAGTGATTGTACACTGGTCTTTTTCGTTGTGTTCATACAATGCAAATTGCGTCGAGATAGCCTGAAAATGCACCAGAAGGCGTTTGACGGCCGGGCTCCGCCCAGACCCACTTGGGAAGCTTAATTTTTAAGCACTCCCCCATACCCCTTAGCTGCAATGAGGGCAGGCGACTTACTTCTAAGGGGAAGGATGGAAGGGGAGGGGTGGAGATGGAAGAGAAGCACAAGGGAAGGGGGAAGGTAGAGGAAGGGAAAGAGGAAAGAGAGGGGAAGGAAGAGGGAAAAGAAGGCATCTGAGGCCAAAAAATTTGCTCCCCCGGAATAAATTTCTGGCTACGCCACTGCATTTGACCGTCCGACACATGCTGGTGTTGGGTTAAATAACTAACTAGTTAGTTCAATAAAATTATCTACACTCGTGCAATCTTTACAGTATAACATTACCATTGTTTTGTGATGTTTATAGCTCCTTGTCTACAATTATATTGTTACCAACCACTTTAGTTTTCCAGGTACAGCAGTCAATCCAGCGTGTGTGGGCTATAGTGTAAGTATGAACAGCAACTTTTTAACTGCATGACATTTCACGCAACACAGTTATTTGACATGGTAGATTTGGTGATCTACAGGTCAAATTAGAATATTTGTACAAAAATTGTCGACACAACCTCAAGTGAGTGAAGGCTTTACGGTCTAGTTCATTTAACTGCTGCTAACTCTGTGAAAAGTGCTGATACAGATCAGTTTGTAGTCCAGTTTTAGATACTATCAAAGACTGTCCCCTTATCCAATTGTTGCGACTGAATTATAAAGAGTTGTCAGCCTGACCTAACCTAGCTAGATCGAGTTGTTAGTATAGCAATAAAAAATGACTGCAACTCTCACACAAAATATGCTCATTTGTCAATACTGAAATCTGACAGTAGAACCAAGATCATCAAAACAGATTCTTTCTAGCAGCTCTTTTGCCTGTCATTAACAACTTGACACTGTGTGGGGGACAGCTCAAAACTGAATTTACTATGGCAACATATCTTATTATGACACAGCATGATGAATTCACAAAGAAAATGTTCTGTTTATGACAGTTGTTTAACGATGCATTTTAAAACACATTATGAGCAGTAATAAATTGGCATGAGGATAAACTGAAATTTACTCCTGGAACTAGAATACCTAACGGTATATCCTTTATTGCACCCATATTTGGTCAACAAAATTTGTGCCCCCTGAAAATGTGGGCCAAAGTTCACTAAAATTTTTAGGGGATGCTACTCCACATAACCCTAACCAACCCAAATTTTGTCAAAATCTGTTTAAAAATGCCCGAGATATCCACAATCAAAAATTTGTGCTCCCGGAAAAAGTGGGCCAAAGTTCGCCAAACATTTTCGGTGGATGCTACTCACCAAAACTCCTAACTATGCAAAATTTTGTGGCCATCGATTAAAAAATGCCCGAGATATCCGCGATCGAAGATTTGTGCCCCTCCTCCCCCTCCCCTCCGAAAATGTCGGCCAAAGTTCACCAAAATTTTTTAGGGGATGCTACTCCACAAAACCCATAAGCAACCCAAATTTCGTCAAAATTGGTTAAAAAAATGTCTGAGATATCCACAATCAAATATTTGTGCTCCCGAAAAAAAATGGGCCTCAGACATGTTTTTTTTTTGTCACGGACAGAAACGTGACTACTTGAGTCGCGCCTCACTAGCGTCGAGAGATGTGATTAAAAATTCACAAATTCCAGCTTAAATTGTCGAGCAATGTTTAGTTTTTAAAACGACAAATCAATGTATTTTAGATTTACAAAGTTGCATTGCATCAAATTTTGTAGCACATAATTTCACAAAATAACCAAATCACTTTTAAAAAGAAATTTTATGACCACATGAGCATACTAACTACTATGAATTGTTGAGTTATACATGGCCCAATACCACTGAAAGCGGGAAGTGGTGGCTTGACTTTTTTAAATAGCAATCACACTTTCAGAGTTACTTATATACAAAAATGTACAAAACAAGTGATGATGACAGTTGATAACACTTGATTTTAACAATTGCAATATTGCAAAAATAATAACATAATGAAATAAGTTCATTTTTTGACATTATAAAATCACACAGTCCTATGCTATACAATCAACACAGTCACATGAAGACATCAGTATGTTCATTCCGACCTACGGTACAGATGGGTTCACGATGGAATAAACGGCCAGAAGATCTAAATAACAATAAAAATCTTGATAAACCAATGATACTCATCTCTAACACTATTTATACTGAAAAAAACTGCAAGAAATCCATCAAAGTTGTACAACACAATGCTCTTAAACAAGAATGTGAAAATATCACACTTTCAAATGAATTCATTGCTTCTGATGTTATGCACTAGAAATCAATGTTAGTTTATTAATTTTACATCTGCAGTTTTATTACTAATACTGGGACAGTTGTAATCACAAATTAAAAAAATACAGGGAATGCCATGGTTTAAAAGGGTTCACTTCAAATGACCTTTATTAACCAATTTTGGAGTAATCTTTTAAGATATATAGTTCATATGTGCCATCATAATTCCAGACTTCAGCTCTTAAAAACCAACTACAGTCCAAATGATGTGATCAACACACAAAAATTAATGTAAATATTACAGTATTTCATTTGCCACACCAGGTATCAGACAAGTCGGATCTATCCATCTATACCAACTGACAACAGGGTAAAGAGATGAGGTATTGATGCGGTGGCTTCAGAGACAGTCAGAAGGGTACGGTACAGAGATGATTGGCTGTCATCACTAATCGATGACGAAAATTAATACGAGATAATCTGAAGTGTTACTTATCTGCATTGAAGACTGACATTATTCCTGTACAAACGCTAGCACCGCACCGTGCTAATGTCCAAAATAGACATCAAAGTCATTGTGTAAACAATCACAGACACAGCCCAGTACATACATACTGTTGAGAACAAATGCCAAAAAAACACAACAGAAACCATGCTTTTCTATTCTACCGTTCGACTACTAACATCTGTCTTCTACACACAGAAAACAGCATTTGTAAACATTGCTAAATATGTCAAGTAGAATACAATTCATTGTAATGCACGTTGTTAAAGCTCGGTGCAGAATCATCATATGCACAAGAATAATATCAACTTTCAGTACTTTTTCTAATGAACACAACAAACTTAAGAACTCATCTATATTTCAACAGCACTCAGTAAGGGTGTAACTAATTGATGCATCAGCCTAGAGCCTTTTATCAATACGTAGGAAATCAGTTATTTCCTCAACATTTAACATCATTTGCTGTATGTTTATTTACGGTTGGGAACGACATAGTTTCTGTGCAAAAAAAAGAGTGATAAAACAGGGTGTAGTGTTAGTTGTCAGTTATTATGGGGCCAACAAGCAGCCATTATGCCAATGCATCAACTAGTAACATGCCTCAGGTCCAATTTTTCCACAGCAAATTAATCTCCCGTTAATTTAATCCGGCATTAAATCCGGCAGATAACGATCAATTTACTCAGATGTCGTTTTTCCACCGGCAGTTTGTCAATTAAATCGTCCGTGGGAGATTAATTTGCTGTGGAAAAACCGGACCTCAATCACGAGAACTGCTGCATAATCATAATGCAATTAATACAGTATACATGCATATACTGTTGCACACACAAACACACAAACAAAACACTACCGATCCATCAGCCACTACCTACACACTCTACAACTAGTGCACTCCGTTTCTGTGTATGTGTAAAATAAAATAAATGTTACAAAAACTTGCAAAAGTTTTTGCAAACTTTTAGCAATATCATATTGTTGCAGCCAATCACGTCGGCGAGATGCATGGAGTTACATATTCATAACGTACACCGGGCTGTGGAGTGATCAATGATGTATCACTGATAACGTCATCACTGCATCACCAGCCATGACTTGTCTAGCCTACTAGCTACTTAGCATACAATGCTCCGCCCACTGATTATCATATTGTTTTAGCATTAACATGTTGTTGCACGGCAGGTGTTGCAATCCTTTGCAAACTTTTGTAAGCTTGCAAATGTTTTTGAAAACTTTTGCAACTTTTTGGAGCATTTATTTTATTTTACATGTGCGAGCAATCTAACCAACAGATCTTCTGCGCTCATCATCGTATAATATGCGTCCCACATAGCGGCTCCAAGCAGTGCTGAGAACTGATGGATTATTTGCAGGAAGGGCAACAACCCCGGACTCGGCCGAGTGTTGTAGAAGCAAGTTGAGTAACCAAGTAAGGAAGAAAATCAGATCACATTACCACACGTTCCACCAATTTCTTTATAAAAAAACGACCAAAAGTTGACAGAACCAGCCAGTCACCAACGTCTGCTGCACAATGCATGAGTAGCAAAATTTAGCACAAAAAAAGATGACAGAAATATTGACAGAAATTATACCGGCAACTTTATTTCACTGATAAATGCAAATTAATGGTGCTAACACAGGATTTCGTATCTGTACATCTGTTCGGCGTGCTGAAGCAGGATGAAATTATAACAATACCGAATGCAAAACACTAAAGAAACGTACTTCCACATCTCATCTGATGCTATATACATCATTTTCCACAATGCATTCCCGGCAACAGTTTAACAAAAAACTGCTGAAGCAAAATCCGGTTGAGCTAACTCACATCACGACTGAACTGTAAGTCCATTTTCCTTAGACAATGTGTGCATAGAACATGTAGATTGCAACAGCAATCAAGGAGAATGCTTTAGAAATTTCAGTGGCTGTGCAAATCTACAATCAACTGTGCAGATAGGTATTTTTAACTGTTAACAATCAAAAACTCTTAAGCAATTTACAGCGACAGCCATTAGTGACAATAAGAGGCAAATACAAAAGGTCAAGGCAATGTACCCATCTCAAATGAGCCACTGATAACCATTTGCATTTTCTTTCATAAAATCTAGAGATGTCATACAACTTTGGAAGTACCACCTCACTAGATGAGCAATCACATCCTTTTTTTATTTATCATTTTGCAGATGGTTACACTTCTTCCTCGATGTTTCTGAGTATATGCAGGCAGGTCTTTACGGCCCAGATTTCATTCCTTTCATCCTAATAGGGCACGTCAGTTACATATCTCTATATTATTTCTGTTTCCGGTGAAAACGGTAAGCTTAGTACAGGCGTCAGTACACAACGTTTCCTATATTAGTCTTCAATAATCGAAAATTACCTTACAAAACAACATGCATAAATAGTACCTCGATAACTCAGCCCACTTTGTCCTTTTACTTGTGACTAAAAATGTAGAATTTGCAACTTTCACGCAAACTATTATGATTACAACCGTATTGCTCAACACCGGAAGTTCACTAAATATCGAGTAAAACTGGATCTGGGATAAATAATCTTTATTTACTGACGGGCCCTATAACAGCATCAAAGTATTGAGATAACCAGAGAAGAAGCAAACACTGCATCGATACACATGCCAGTGGTAGCTATGGCATTGGTATCACTAGGCTGATCACTTACACACATAACAAATACACACTAAACTAACGAGGCCAATTTTACAGAGAACCTTTTAAAATCTCGTAAAAGCCAGAACATGTGTTGACACAAAATTCCATTAAAAAAATATCACTAGAGTGACCAAACAGGATATTTTTAAGTACTTTACCTTTACCTCAATGATCAGGACCTCTGTACCACAGACAGGCACTAACATCACTGCAAGCTAACCTTTACAAACAGACAGTTCACTGCAGCTGTATTGAGTACTGCTAATAACAGTCAATTACTCAACTGTTTTTAAATTTTTAGTAAGTCTAGTTAATTACTAGTTCACATAGTGACTTGAAATTTTATTTTACATATGTATTTTACTACAGACTAATCAGCTTATGGCACCTTTGTATGCTGCTGAAGGAAGGGGTGTAACTAAATGATGCATCCACTGTTGGCCTTGGTGTTCAAAAACGTATGTACAGGAAATCAGTTACTTCTAACTTGAATTGCGGCATGCTTATTTCTGGTTGTGAAGTGCAGTTTCTCTGCAATCGGCTTTATAGTTAGCTGTCGAGTACTACGAGGCCAACATTAGGCCAATGCATCGATTAGTAAGATGTAGAGGAAGCGCTGAGATGAATGAAGAGATGCATGGAAATGAAAGCACACAAGGCAACGAACAGCAACATCAACAGTTCAACATGTCAACAACAGATGTTCACAATTACCTGCTACAGACCGCTAGTGCAGCAGATAATCTGTCATCATTTATCAAGAAATGAACACTTTCTGTTACTGTTCGACTTTTTTTCCTCAGTATGACTGACTCCATCAACTACCTCAACTGTTACTTCTGCACTTTCTGGTTTTGGTGTTTACTTTTTTACCATTATTTTTTTCTGTTTATGGTACAACGTGGTAGATTAACCTGTTAAGCACACTATAAATATTCAATACTGCATTACATCATATCGTAAAGCATGACATTTCTAGTATAAGCAGTACACTGTAATACCGTAATGTTTATTTTCAGATATGGAGGAAAGTTGGACTTTACCTCTGAGAACTCTTAGAGGTCAAATACAATATGGCAGAAAGCTACCAAAGAAATCTGATGTTCCTCCATATCTAAAAATTAACCATGCGATATGCAAAGAAATCTTCAACTGGTGTACTAGAATTTTCATGCTTTTAACAGAAAGTGCACAATTTATAGCGCGAGATGTAATATATACATCTTGCGCTTATGCAACGATGTCAGTGTCCGTCTGTCTGTGACGGAAGTGCAAGGGTCGCGGTGCATGCCGGCAACACAGCGGCTACGCCAGCCAGCGAAGTTAAAGCCATCATACGATCCCAACAAACATGGCCGCCACCGATGGAGGGGTCATCTCACGCTATGACAGCCACTAGTAGGCCCTCTTTTTCAGTTTACCTGCTGTACTACAATAGTGATCACACCACACAGTCAGTTCAATACTACAGTAACACCTTGCTATCAACTGACTCCGCCATATTCACACATTACAATGCACACACACACACACACACACACACACACACACATAGTTCTACTACTCATACATTTTTCTAAACCATGGCTTCGACCATGAATGATTAGTTAAGGAAGTAATTTTAACCAATTAAAAGATTTCAGTAGCTTGACTGATATTACATACTGTCTTTAAAGTCCAAACAGAAAATACAGAAAGAGAGACAGAAAACAGTAGAACATTTTTATAAAGCCTGAATAATGACTAATAGCACGTGATTAATAAGCATTTGAACTGACAACAGCCTATTGCTAATACAACCACAAAATCATTAATAATAATAATTATTATTATTACAATAACCATCATCATCATCATCATCAACATTAAGTGCCTAACTGCCTATTTATACAGCATACAATAAAGGTTATCTTGCTATTGGGAGTCATCAACAAGTAACTGTACTAAGCTATCAGACACATTAAACAAACATGCAAAAAGTTTTACAAAAATGGGTAAAGTCAGAGGTAACTTGTTTGCACACTGGGTCAACAGTACTGAATGTACTGTAACATCTTTCATACTTGGCAAACACAGCTTAGCTCAAGCACTGCACATCACTGCATGTCTTTGATCACAGTAATAGCCATTCTGGGTAATTTATCATTCCAACGCTAGTACCCTCAATGGTCCGTTTGTACACAAAATCTGCAGGGTCTAATTTCATCCGCAGCAGCAGACATGAAGGTTTTTCAACAGTTTGCGAAATTGCCTAGTTGGTGAAAACACTGCTACAGAGCAGAGTCAAGGTCAGTTCCTCTTAGTGTAAAAAATGTCCCTTCACTTCGTTTATGGCACGTTTGGTTGAAACCGCCAAATTTCCAAGAGTCTGCCAAATTAGGGCTTAGGTTGCGGTTAGTGTAATTTGTTGGGTACTATGGCCACTACATCAATTGACACCCAATAACACACCGGTGTGATGCACAGACAGACAGAAACACAGCATCATCATAGAAACATATACTACACTATGCACTTATGTGTTGTGTGGTAAAAAGTGCAGTAACAAAATTAACCCCTTAACTGCCAAGTTTGCCGGATATATTCAGCATACAACAATAATAACCTAACTGCTGAATATATCTCGTGAACTCCATTATGACTGCAATAATCAGATCGAATAAACCTCGTTAGATAATACAGCATACAGGTTAAGTTTATGTTCCTATAATTAGACATTAACTGCCAGTGAAGGGGTTAAATGGACAATTTTTCCAACAGACTATAGAAAATTAAGTCAGTTTACTACTAGCATAACACTTCACAGCACAAGAATCATAAGAGCAATGCAGTCATAGTGCCGAGGATAGATTTGTCAACTTCTTAACCACAGTCTACACACAACCCACAAGTGGCATTGGTGGCCAAGTGGATAGCACGTTTGACTCGTGTTTGAAAGACATGGGTTCGAATCCCGCTGAAGCCGGTCCTGCGTAACAACTGTGGGCTAGTTGTTTACACCTAATGTGCCAAGAGGGGGCAGAAGGCCGGCTTAACCAGCTGACATCTGGTATAGCTGGCACTTCTGTAGCGATTCTGGGCAAGTCGTTTACCTGCGTTGGATCAGGTCTACTCAGCTTTTCATCCTTAACTGGTGCATATATCGAGTACCGACCATAACAACGGCCGGGGTAAGGGCGGGAGATGCTACCTCTGGCAGGTAACTCTGTGTGATCCCACATGACGTGCAGGCGCCAGCAGTGGAGCGATGCTTCTAGCATAAACTGCTATACGCTTCCTTATCTTTACCTTTAAGTCACTGAAGTCAGTTGCAAGGTAGACGAGAAGGCTACAGTTAACTTTTCCCGTTTTAAAATTAAAAGGACTCTTTTTCCAGCCACTTAACTGCACATAATGGTAATCATTTCCTATCCCACAGAGGTTAGGAGGCTGAGTTGGCCTGGATGGCTGGTTAAGATACTAACGTGGTATACCCACAGAAGATAGTAACCCAGCCGAATAATGGTCACCCATCGCAGTACTAACCAAATCTGGCCTAGAGTAATTTCGTTGATTGAGACTAACATGCTACCACTAAGCCACTTAGTTTATTAGTTGTGCATGTTGACCACGCCAGGTCTCAGCCCGTAGTTATCATTAGCACCCACACCAGAACATCTCTGTACAGTCGGTTATACTCACGTAACAAGTCCAAGGCAAAAAGGCAAAAATTCATTCGATGACAACTCATCACTACATCAATGGTGTCTGTTAACAACTTCCTAAAACAGCGCATCACTTTCAGCCACGAACCAATCCCTGAGACATGCATGAGAACATAGTAGTGGCTGATTAGTTCAGATCCTAATCTGATAGTTCACAGTTGATCAGATGAAACTAATTTACAACATGTCCACATCGTATATACACCCATAGTGAAATCTACGTCACTAATGATCTATTTCTTTTTCAAATTACCAACCAGATGAGGAACCTCCAGCAAGTCTTCATCATTCCAAACAACAACAATATAGAATGGGCTAAAAAAACCGGACTGCTTTTCAGAGTTAATAACTTTGCAACATTTAATGGCATAAAGGCGTGTAATATGTCAAAAGTTTCCTAATTTTATCTACATGTCAGTGAATTTAAATATACTTTGCCTAGTTTGCATAAATATTTACTACCCCTCCATCGAGCGTCTGCTGAATGGACTTTAACACCTTTTTCAAAGCTTTATGATTTCTGCTGCTGTTTCAAAACTTGGTAAAAGTGACCTTGACTAGAAACTATAATAAAGGAAGCCTTATTACTGTGATCACATAGTCGAACAAGGATCACTGCCAAACATTCGCTGTTTTTCGAATGATGATTTCTGTTTCAACAGGTCGAAGCACCAGCACACCAATCACGTCACACTATGGCTTACCTGCGCTCTCATGTGCCAAAGATCATTTTCCTGAAAAATTAGCCTTCAAATACTCCGCATCTAAATACAGTGCATTATTCAGTGTCGACAGCATTGCACAAGATGGCCGACTGAAATGTGTGCTACTTGACTGTTGGACTCAGCAAAGCCAGGGCAGATTGAACCAAGCGATCAATCAGCTGCCAAAGACTGATAATGGTTGTCAAGGTGAAGGGTGTCCATGTTGATTTCGTCTGGACCAATTCTGATCACTGCTGCTACTTTCATCACATGTTTGAATTAAAAACTGGGCAAAATCCATGCATTTTTGTCAAATTCAGCATAATTTCAGTTGTAGTGAATATTTATGCAAACTAGACAAAGAATATTTAAATGCACTGACATGCAAGTTTCCCACTTTTTCTAGACAAAATTCTGCAACTTTTGACATATCACACGCCTTTCTCCCATTAACCACTGCGAAGTTATCAACTCCCAAAAACGGTCAGTTTTTTGGCCCACTCCGTATACTTAATGCCACATTATCCAGGATGATCTGGCTGAGGCAGTAACAGGAAAACATTCATTCACTCGTGTCCTATTTTTGTTGTCACTATACAACATCTTTAACTTTTCCATTTCCAACAGTCCATGGCATCCTCCCTATATAGCTGTCATGCCTGGCAATCTTTTTAATACAGCCTTACTCCCAAGTTTTCTTTGCACTATCTCTAGTACACTTTCCATTTCAATAGTCCATGCATTTTCATTCGTCTTTTCTTCAAACATGCCTATACCATCTTGCAACAATTCACCTGATGTCAGACAAAAAGGCAACTTCAATTTTGGAAACATATAACAAATAAGTTACTAACACACCAAGCAAATTAAACACAACAACATATTCTATTGCATGAAAGATGTCACTTGATTTTGCCGATCAAAACATTGCAAAGTCCATTGAAATTTTGCACCAACTACAGCAAAGTAATAAATACAAGAAATTTCATGAGTGGTTAAATACTGTTAACTTTTAAGCAGATAAATATTTCTGGTAAATCATGATGATAAGTTTGATCATATAGCAAGTGGAATTCACGCAGTTTTAGCTACTCTTTAAGCACACATTTTTGTTTGCAAGCACATAATGAATACACAGAATTCCCTCGGAACTATGCTTACAGTCCTGTGTTATAAACACTCCCAGTAATTGGACCCATTCTATGGGGCCATTGTCGTCGTCGTTGTGGACATCGATGCACAGGTGGCGTGTGACAGTGGCGACACCTGGTGAATGGCAATGTAGAGGCTCGCAGTGGCGAATGGGCCCAACATTTTTCAAATGCTTCTTGTTAGCACAGTAGTATTTCAAGGGCAAGCTTTAATGCCACAGAATCAATTAAATACAGTTCGTGTTACCACAAATTAATAGCTGCAAACATTAACTCCGAACTTCACCACTCTAATTCCTTGGATGAAACTGTCAGAAATCATTTATGGTCAGTCATATTGATTAACCTTCTATAGCAACTATGAACCAGTGTGTCGTCCTAACTGACATGCCAATTTCTCAATTCTATGATTTATTTCATTCTTTGTTACAGCTGATCTATGTCTAGTCTCAATGCCCTCCAACTCACAATTCATAGAGTGTTTCATCCAATTATTCTCAGCCAACATGATTGTACCATCACAAAGTTGTAATACAATGACTCTATACTCTGGGTCATAAAAACGAGCCAGCTTATTTTTGCCTAACTTTATCAAAATTCAACGGATTTTAATGCCCTTTATACGGTAAGTTTAAAAAATTAAACATGGCATATGTAGATGATGAATTTCACTGCCTCACCTAATTAATGCTGCCACACTACCTTGTGAAAGTCGAGGTCACATCATCACATGTGCCCTTCATTTTTAAATCCAACAGTAAAAACGGCCGAAAAATCCATTAATTTTGACAAAATTACAGACAAAAATAAGTTGGCCCCTTTTTATGGCCCACAATGTATGATAGGTATTCCCACTCGCTGTATCAATCAATTCCACACACCCACACACAGGTAGGGTCACCAGATCTCACATATTTTACGGGTGATCCCATATGTCAACCCATGTCTCCTGCCTCCCAGAAGAAAGTCAAAAAAGAAATCAAATCTTATAGTAGCAGTAGAAGTTGTATGTACTGCTAGTATGTACTTTTCGTTGGCAATATATATATATATATATAGAATTATATAGACACATTGGGTGGACCTCGGACAAAATATTCCGTATTGTTTTGTGAGAATCTGGCAACCCTACACACATACGGCAGAGATGCCATGTGGACTCTTTGTGCTACACACTCAGAAATTCAAGCATTTCACTCAGTAGTTTGTGCAGGGTGACACGACCACCGTGTTTCACTCCAAGCCAGAACTCTTTCGCGAGGATCTTCTTGTGTGTGAGCAGCGGCATCAACAGCAGCAGGTCACAGATTCGGCGGTTCGCGAGCGTTGGCCCTGTACCGAGGTTGATCAAGTGGTCAAGTAATGTGTCCTGAACGTGATCGCGTAACTGCTGCACTAGCTCCGAGTGTCTTAGATTAATGTCTACCAGCACACACAAACACAGCCGCAATTGGCTGGAGTAAAGGCGGGAATGTCACCTGAGTGCACTATTTGTCTCTGAAGAGCTCAGGTATGGCAATTGTTAATGAGGTATCACTCAGTTTTACCTGTCTATCTGCCAGGTTTCAGATAATACTGTGTGATCCCATATGGCACGCGAGTTCCCGTAGCGGTGAGGCTTGTTCTCATTCCATCTGTGAATGCACGTGTGGGAGACAGGTAAAATTGAGTGATACCTCATTAACAAGTGCCATACCTGAGCTCGTCAGAGACAAGTAGTGCACTCACGTCGGGTTTCACCATCAATACCTAATTTATTTCCTTAAATCTCCATGCATTTCAATGAAGATTTAAGGACTATTTAAGTATGGATGGTGTGACCAAACCTCAATATAAAATACTATACAACATCTGAGTAAATTGATCATTATCTGCCGGATTTAATGCCGGATTAAATTAATGGGAGATAAATTTGCTGTGGAAAAACTGGACCTAAGCCTCTGAAGTAATAGGCCATGATCTATCATGGTACTAAGGTCTTTGACACAAGAAGACATGATATACCATGGTGAGCTGCAGAGTAAATATGGTCGAGAGAAGTTTGAGTAAGATGGTCTCTGTGAAATGGCCAGATCTGTACACTGACTGGTTGCTATTGAAAAGCCAAATTATGCGGCTGTAAATGGCTTAAAAACAGGCGCTCAAGGATTTTAGAAATGAAAAGTTGGAAATCGGCCTAAAGTTGGATGGTACAGTATTATCGAGGGTTTAATGTTTCAGCATTGGGATTACAGAAGCTTGCTTATACGGGGATGGAAATTTGCCTTCCAAAAATAATTATTCCACATTAACAAGTCTAATATGATTTCAGAGAACGCAGAGGAACAGGTAACGAGGAGAGAGGTAGGAATAATGTCCATGGTAGACGATTTTGGGGGAGAGGTATAAAGTATTTTGAGAACCTCATCAGCAGTAACGGGGGAAAGTGAGTCAAAAAGAGGGCTAGAACGAGGAAAGCCGGAAAGGTCAACATGCTTAGCTAAATAGCACGTCTTAGCCTTAACAGTGTCACTTAACACGTGTGTGATCTTATCTACAAAGTGTGATGCAACTATGCTACACAACGAGCGATTTTCATTATCTGTTCTTGACTTTTCTTTATCACACAGTGCAGCAGTTCGTTGACGACTCTCCACTGTTGTGATTGATTAGCGCAGGTTGAAATGCGCTCCTAGTAGTACTATGATCTGGATTCGTTGATCAGATTGTTGGCTGAACGGCATGCGCGTCAATACTCGAGACGGTCACGCTCTGTCAGTTGAGTGCCAGCGTCATTCTAATCGGCGGCGCCGTTGCTTTGCAGCGACAGCCTCATCAGACAGCTACTATTTGATCAGCTTTGGAGGTCTGCACAGATGCAGTCAAACTGGGGCAACTTTGTCGAGCAGACCTGACAGCACGGTGTCAATGATCATGTCCACGCTGGATGCTGCTGGGTCAATGAAGAGGACAGAGTTCCACACCATCTCATCGAATTTTGTCACATCGACAGCACATAGACTGCACCTGTCATGTAGATTGCCGGCAGTAGCAAACAGTACAGCAGCCATAAAAACATGTGTTGCTCGTAAACTCAGCTGATGAGAATCATTAATCGACGGCAGGTTGACGGGTGTTAGATACGACAGCCAGCTGTTCACACCTGCTGCCGAGCCGATGATGACCAGTGATGACAGGTAAACGGATAAACTAGAGTGATAAAATTCTGACCAGTAACGACAGTAAAACAACACTTTGTTCTGCCTGACCTTCTACAAAACATACGAGTTGCTTTCCGAAGGCAATGGTGAGCACATAAAATGAGAACTAAACCAATAAACCTATAAAACAATAAAAACGACCGCTGGCTAAAAACAATGACTGCCATGTTGGCCCCCCCGCCATGTTGATATGACTGCACATTTTTCTGGTTTATGCCTTACCTGGATTCAGCAGCAAGATCGTCTTGAGAAGGATGTACTCTTCGGTCGTTATCATCATCTTCGTCATCTTCTTTGCCAATTTTCTCGAGACGGAGTCGAGGCTCGACGGAATTCCAAACTTTGTCGACTCCATCTCGGAGCACTTGAAGTCATCGGCAAAGACGATGCAGCCCTCGTATGGGATGCTGCGGAAAGCCTCGTTAAAACAGATGATGTCAAGCCATGTACTTTGCAGTAAGTTCATCTGGTCCGGCAGCGGCAGTGATAGAAAACCTGCAACATCGGTGACATCAGAGCATCTCTGCACTCAGATGGGATGCAGGGGCCAAATTCACAGACATTGTCTTAAGATTTATCCTAAGACATATCCTAATATTATGTTAGGACAAAAGTTAAGATGTCATAAGATGATTTTATGACATCTCATAAGTCAATTCACAAAATTTATCGTAGGCGATATTAAAATGTTTTCTAGTTGAGACATGTTGCCATAGTAACTACAACTTTTGTCAGTGTACACAGTAAATAAGTAAATAAACCAGACAGCACCAAGCCTCATGCCAATA
>Ga0209782_1000270_pt1 | contig 20965 bp, 13 predicted proteins | sample WorMetmaBAHAMAS1_FD_187390 | JGI IMG/M metagenome (GOLD analysis project Ga0209782, IMG submission 187390) | Marine gutless worms symbiont microbial communities from Max Planck institute for Marine Microbiology, Germany - Inanidrilus... | ecosystem: Host-associated > Annelida > Digestive system...
CCCCCGCCCAAATTGGAGGTGCTATCCGGTCCTGCTTAAGCAATCTAAAGAACAGAACACAGATGCTATGTTTTGGTCATTTCTGATGTAAGTTTTTCTTTGCTGTTAATTTATTATTTACTGATTATTACCGTTAATTTTACTGTTAATTTATTTAGCCCGCTCGGCAAAGTTGCCGGAAGGGCTATATATTTTTATTTTTTTACATTTTTGGGTATATACTAATTGACAGGAATGGATTCATCACTGTTGAGCACATCATGCATATGTTAAATGTTTCCATTTTGCATTATTAGTAGGCCAGTTTTTTGAGTTACTTATTTGTAAATACACTATTGCACTCTGTTGTGCCCATAGTTTTGAAATGCAATTTGATAATGTTTCCAATGAGATTGTTTTTGCTTGTCACGTATTAAAGACAATTAATGAATTGTGGCAATAATATCCTTTCTAATTTATGTTGAATTGTACCAAAAAATCGTGAATTTGTTTGAAATTTTTGTAAGATATAAGCAGTCAAACAGTGGCCAAGTTTTTTAGCCCACCCTGTATGTTCAAAATCAGTATATTGTAGTTTTTATCTGAATAACAGTGAAATATGATGAGGACGTTGAGGTGTATGAAACATGCATGTGTAAAGTCCAGTGGAGTTGAGTTAAACGTGTACACCATTTAATATGTCTAGTGTGTCTAGTGTACACGTATACGAAATTACACGATAGGCGTATCCCTACTTTCGTTAAAAAAACTTTAAATATTCTATGTGTTTAGGACTTTTGTGATTATTTGATATTAGTATAAGCTTTTTTATACAAGACTGATCAAATGATTGAGTTATTTAAGCCTTAAGATAGTTTTTGTAGAGTTGCTGAATAAGGTGTGTCTTCTGATACTCCTTGATAACAACCGGAGGTGTAGGCGGAAATTCGGAGAAACTGCTAATCACAGTTTGTTTATTTTGAGATGGCGACTGTCATGGACGAGGCAAACGCCTATTTCCCGTCGATAAGTAACCTTGCGGCGAGAGTATTTGCCGATGTGGAACTGGTGAAGCGGGCGTGTGTGGCAAACGGAGAATGGGAAGAGCTGTCTGTAGAAGAACAGGAACTTATCACAGATCAGGTGCTAATCGACAGCCAAGTCTCGGACAGATATTCGTCGACAGTGGAAAATAACGAGTTTCCCGAATGTTTTCCCGTACTGAAAGTCAATTCCGGAGAAAAGATTGTCGTCGACTTTGATCATGATGACGTATGTGTCTCAGTCGTACATTTTAGCTAACTGATGTTTTGTTGACGGTAGTGGTTTCGGAACCGTCAAGACGGTTCCGTAGCCAGTGCGTTTGTTGACTGCTTGTTTTGTGAACTGTGTAGTGTTGGCAGGGTACGGTTCTTCAGGGAAACGATGGATACGATATCATAATGAATAAATTATCGCGACAGGATATCATACACGCACTGCCGTATAACGTGCAAATGGACACAAAAACTGTCCGCCGCACTAGCAGTTGCGTAGGTGTGGCGGTGTGGTCACACAACCAGTCAGGTGTGACAGCCTGGTGCAGCTATATACTAATCAAATTTGGCGTGCAGGGGCATGGCCGCTGTTCTGATGAAAGTGAAACTTCACTGACTCTCAACTGTCTGACAGACACGCTGTCATCATCCTATATGATGTCGTCAGTGACTTTAGCATCTTTGAGGCCATGATGCAGTGACATCACTTTGATGCCAGTGCATGAACAAAAACTGTACGAAATTATGCATGTATAGATAAACGTTATGCTGTAGAGGGCTTGCATTCTGTCACCACAAACACTGATTACTGTGTTGCGCACAGTGTGCCTGGTTAGACTTGTGCGGAGTGTCCAAGTATCAATTTTTTGGGGATGATTATCATGATATTGAGCAATGCATTATGGCGGTAATATCACAGTATTCGATACAATGCAGTGTATTGTGCCAACACTACGTCTGTGTTCATGCAGTAGCAAAAGACTGGAGAAAAATTTCAGTTTAAACAGCCACGCCTTGAAGTGATGACGTCATCATTATTGAGCGACATTGTTATTATGACTGATGTGATGATGTTTCTGGTTGCTATATGTTCACATGGACATCTGCTGAGTGTCGAACTTTCGATATGAAAGACTGTCTTATTAAAGTTGTTAGTACAAGTATATTGCATGAACAAAAATTTATAGTTTTAACTGTTATTTTTTGTTTTCTGGTGTTCAGAGTTGGACTTGGGCTGATGAGCATTCTGCACCATTCTCATGGAAGACTAAGGTATGTATCCATTAGCACGCTTTGACTATTTAGTGATCATTGGTGTAAATTAGCACATCATATGCCTCCAGAAAATGTTCACTGCCAAAAAGTTTTAACAGTTTTCAGTCTGTCACAAATTTAAATTTACATATTTAGTTGAGTTGGATTACTTAATGTTAATTGAACAGTTTAATGTAATCATGTTAGTTTAATTTGTCAGTTTATTACGGATGCCTATACAGATTATTGCTATGCTAGTGTGAATATTAGTGTGTATTGATTGTGAGTGGACAGTGATCAGTTGAGCTCTCGTTTTGCAGCTTGGATGATATTACCTGTAGGAGCCTCATGTCAGCATGACCATGAAGATTTGACAGCTAATTGAAATGAAAAAATATGCTAGTAGTTGTTTACTGCTTTAATGTTATTCACTGGCATTAGAAAATGAATACAGCCTGTAGAAAATACAACCAGAACCGTTGTCCGAAATTTCCTTAGGTCTTTGGGCTGATGATGTAAACTGTAGTTGCTGGAGTGGCAGATGGAAGTTTGTGAATGTTGAATTGTTACAGCTTTAATCATCACTATGTTGTTTTTGTTTTTCTGATACCCAGAGTCAGCAGGATTTGTCCCTGGATGACATAGATGATTCATGTGGCAGCGAAGGTGATCGGCTGAGGAAAGGTCGCTTCACCAAGCGGCTGCGTTCTCCAGACAGAAGCGTGTGGGATATTTCGTCATACTTGCCAGGTGGCGACAGGAAGAACGAAATCGATAAAATGTTTGAAAGGTTTAAAATTAAGATGGCTGCTGATGATGGTGATGACGTAAACCAAGATGGCCATTCGAAAATGGACGTCAGGTCTGTAGTAACTGCCGGTGTGTCAGACTCTGACATTTCCCCGGCGCACAACGAACATTCTAAGCTAATCGGCAGGATCAATAAGGGTTACAGTACCTCAGTAGTGAATGATGTTGAACGTACAGTTGCCAGTACTGATACAAAGGAAGGTGGCGAGAAAGGGGAAAAGAAGAAACACAAACACAAGAAGGATAAACATGACAAGGAGAAGAAAAGTCGACACAGTAAATCTAAGCATAAGCACGCATCTGAACCAGACAGTGCAGTGATAATACCGACGGGAGCACACTCGACTGTACCATCATCTGATGAAGTGTTTCCAACAGCAAGTCTGCAGAATTCCAGTGCTGATGTTCATCGTTTATTCTCACATTCAGTGACATCTCGTATTGCTGAGTCAGCAGAATTGGGTTTACCATCACATCAGATTTCATGTGACGTGGATGATGTGTTTTCCGAGACTCCAGGAGAATCAAATGTAGATGATATTGGATCAGCAGACTTTTATCCACTCGACTTTTCTACCTCGGAACTCCTACCTGAGGTGCGTTGCTTGGTCAGGTTTTAATATGGTTAATTGTTTGCATACTCCTATTGTTTTATCACATAAAATCTCGTACTCTAAGCTTTGTGACAGTCTTAGAGTGTTAGTAGTAGAAATACATCATTAGCAATTTGCAAAAAAGTTCTCTTTGGGAGATTGCTCACCTGAATAACCTGTAATAATTTAAAAAGTGAGTCTGCTTTCATTGTTTTAGCTTTGATTTCTTTCATACCTGTTAAGCACTTGGCTAGGAAAACATCTTTGAAAGAGCATGTTTTGTGTATTGACTGGACACATAATTCCAAATCAATTAACCAGTTTGTTGTCAAATGTGTTTTTTGTTTGTCTTGTAGCCTGACAACAAGAGCAAAAGTGGAACAATTAAGTCTGGATTTGAGTTTCTGGATGAATGGTAGTGTCATCACATAATAGCTGCCGTCTGAACTAGCATTATCAAGTGTTCATCTCTACCAGTACATATATACATGTAGCAGTTTCTGATTGTTAGCTCTTCTAATGAGTTCATGCATTCAACTTAGTTTATCTCTTGGTTTACCTGCCGGCAGGATAACTGCAAATTATTTGCGCAATTTTTTTAATGTGAACAAGATGCGATTACATGTCAGATGGTAATATGTCTTACTGTATCACTCTATGCTTATGAAACTTTTTTTACAGTCTTGTGAAGGATTTTTCGTAGCTACCAATATGTTATAATATTCAGTAAAATTCACTCATCTTCCTTCACTGCTTTCAGTTCTCTCATTGCTTTGCTGGTTTTGTTGGGACAACAGAAATGACCTCCAGCCTATGAAACATGCTTCACAAATTGTAAAAATTTTTCTTTGGATGACCTGTTCTTCTTTACAAGAAAGGGTAGGAGGGTTGAACGACAACTATAAGTTAGCCATCATACGGTAGTTTAACTCTGAACAAGATTCCACGTCTTTATCTTCTAAGATCTTCTGGTGTAGCCTTAAAGCTTGTGAAGCAATGCTTTTCAGTGGAATATCATCTATTGTCTGCCAGGAAAATCTGTTGCATTAACCATTGTGCCAAAGAATGCTTGTAATAATATTTGTAATAGTAATAATAGCAGTAATAAAATATAGTTGCTGTTATTATTAGGCTGCATTGCTCTGTAAAATGTAACATAAGCAGCCTGTTGGTACAGATTGATTTCAATGTTCATTCTGTCTGTCCGTTGGTCTGTCCATTGGTGATGAGCGTATATTGTTGAAAAATGACCTGCTTGACGAGATGCTGTTTTGAGTGGTTGGTTGGGTGGACCCAAGGAGTGTTGCATCAGCCGTGCAAACATGGTTGAACCGATCGAGCTACCATGTGGGGTGGGCCCAAAGAATTGTGTATTAGATGGGTGCACACATGGACACCACCTGGTAAATACTGTTGAACGATTGTGCACAGCTGCAATGAGTGAGTCTGCCACTAATGACGATGATGCAGCCTACTCCCAAATTACTTTCGGCAATCTTGTTTCTGTTATTATGATTGTAGTATAACTTATGAATCATGTTTATTATCATGTACTTCAGCTTGTAGTTTTAATGATGCATTTATGTTTTAAGTTCAAATTATTAATGTTATACTGATAGATTGTTGAATATTTATTTTGTATTGTCTCATCTCTATACATGTAATTCTTTTGTTAACAGTTTGTCATTTCTGGGGCCAAACCATTACAGTTATAATTTCTCTTTTTGAGGTTACTTACAAGCATTATTAATGTGTGTCAATTTATCATATTTATTAATTTTTGTATTGTATAAATAAACTTATTCATGTTATTATTTATGTTACCAACTGACCTTTTGTTAGATGATGAATGCCACTGCATAAAGAAAAGTTCTAGGCAAGTTAACACTACTTACTACGTATATAATTTAAAGGGATATGTTCAGGGTCAATTGACCTCTAAATTTTTGTTAAACAAGTGATAATGTCTTGGCTTTTCAACATCGACAGATGATTGTCCCAAGTTGATCACATGCACTTAGCTTCCATTTATCTGCACTAGTGTTGTGCGATACCCGCGATACCTCGGTAAGTATCGCGATACCACATGTGACGATACCAGTATCGCCAAGGTCACGGTAAATCGCGGTCCCACGATACCATGAAAAAATACCGAAGGTATCGTCGTTTCACGATACTTTGTCCGTCGTTTTCTAGAGCTGCCGAGCAGTTTACTACTAGTATTATTGTAGCAGTTTACGCGTTACTTAAAAAGTTGACATTCGCACATCTCTGCAGAATACTGACCTTGTTTTTCTGTGTCGACTGACAATTACCACTACCCACTGTACCCACTACCCAGTGCCAGTGGTGTATACACGCCGTACACTATACTATTGAGATTTGGCGACATTTCTTATATGGAACGCCGGTATCACGGTAGTATCGAGTATCGCGATACCTACGGCGGAGTTGGTATCGTCGTTCCAATTTCAGGTATCGCACAGCACTAATTTGCACATGCAGTGTGATAGTCAATTGTGCAACTCGTGGTCAATCAATGTCATATACCTCGTGCGGGTGCACCAACTGAAGCACTTCATTCAGCCAGAGGGCTATGCAGACAAAATTCTATGAAAAATACATCCTCTTGAGTCAATTTAGTCCTTGTTCTTGCATGAATTCGAAGGTGATGCATCAACAGTATCATCCAGCTGGTTCGATCGGTTAACAACTGAAGAAATGGTGGCGCAAATCTTTGATCCATGCTCGACTAACTTGAAGGTATGACCACTTGTACGACCATCTCTGTTAAGTTCAAAGCCCGCATCCACAGGAATTGAAGAAAAACCTCTCAATTTTGAAAAAAAAACTTCATTAAAGTCTGCTCTGTTTCTTTGTCAAATGATATACTTGTTCTATATACAATACAGTAAAAGTTATGATGCCTGCCAAGTCACACATAAAACATCGACTGTTCATTACAAATGTCAGTAATACCGGACGCGATAATGTAATAGTCGCAAGCCTAAGCCCGTATGATCTCATTAGTAGCATCATTTTGGTCCATTGCGGTAGTTAGTCGAACGTTAATTATACAAGGTGAAGGCCGGTTCGAGGGGTCATCTGATGTGTAAACACTAAACAGATACAAATAATCTTTTAAAAAACAAGGTTAGGCAAAATGACAGTAGACCGGTCAATGTTACGGCGGACAACTAAAAACTCACTGTCTGGTACTATTGGTGGAATTGGCGTCACTCTTGTTGGTCATCCGTTCGACACGCTGAAAGTTCGTCTGCAGACTCAACCCGTGGACAAGCCGATCTATCGAGGACTGACAGACTGTTTTATAAAGACGATGAAATGGGAAGGCATTGGCGGCTTATATAGGGGAGTTGGTGAGAGACACTGCTTTGTGTTTGTTGTTATGCATTGCAGAATGATTGTACCATTGCTAAAAGGCATAAAATGACTTGCCAATATTGTGTTAGAAGATATCTATTACGTCGGTAAGTGACCTCAAAATAAGTAAGTAAGTAAGAAGATTTATACACGGCACTCCTAACAGAAATGTCACAGAGCGCCGTGGTCTCAAGAACCAAACAGATGAGTCTTGAGCAACCGTTTAAATTGTCCGTATCACACTGGCGTAGATGTATTGGCAGCCTGTTCCATAGACGTGGACCAGCGGACGCAAAACACCGGTCACCGAAAGTGTTATGGAACGTCGATAAGAAATAAGCGCAAAAGACACTAAAGTGGCGGTAAGTCAGTATCTAGGCATATTGTGTTCTGCATCAATGACTTCAGTCAAGTTTACTGTGAACAGGGTGCACCAGTAAAAAGACAATCCCCATAGAAAAGATGCATTATCTCTGTAATTGTAACAGATTTGGTTACGAAATTTACAGTAACAGACAGCAGTGCGATAGTGCTTCGCGATGCGATATTGCTCAATATTGAGTTGGCATTATTTTCTGGAAGAAGAAGAAGAAGAAGAAGAAATAGTAGTTACAAAAATTACAATAATAGGCACAACTGTAATGCCCCTTTCACACTGAAAATTTATTTCAAAATTAGCTTACTGCCACTTTAGTGTTTTTGGGTGCTTATTGCAGTGACATTTACCGCTGCAATAGCACCATGCATTTTGTTATACGTGCTAATATTTGGTTATCTGACACGTTATAAGTGAAAATTCTGATGCAAAAATGGTATCCATTGAGCTTGGTTCCATCTTTGTGAATCTCGCCTGCAATTGTTCACTTTCTGCACAGAATGACCCAATTGTATGTATCTCTTAACAAGTCTGCCGGGGTGTATGTTGTGGATGTATTTCTGCTTTGGCCTATGCCTATACATACCGTTGCCTAAGGAATGCCATGTCTGACTTTGAGTTTCAGTCAAATTTTAAATGCCATTTAATTATTCTGCGCAAGTAAACAACGTAACAGCACCCACTGCCTGTGTAAATGATGTCAGAATTTATCACTTTAAGTAAAAAAGATAAAATGCTGTACAACAAGCACATTTGTTAAGTAAAGGCTGGTGAAGTAAGTTTTTACATGATCGATTTACATGAAGCCCTAATCAAGCCGTAATCAAGAAAAATAGGCAAGATTTTTGGAAAGTTTGCAAATCTAAATAAGAATACAATGTTTACAAGTTACATTGGCTGCATGTGAAAGAGAATTAATTAATATTAATTAATATTGACATGTGTATTAATATAAGTAAATTGAAGTGTATCTGTTTTGGTCCAAGATTTGAGGTGCCACGTGCAGACTTTCTTTCCACGTTTGGTGGTAATATCAAATGGGTTGACTTCTGTCACTATTAGGCATGTTTTTTGTTAGCAGCCAAACATTCAGATGTAATGTTGGTAATGCTAAATCATATTTCTTTAAAGCATTTTAATGTTCTATATGGCAAAGTTAGCCGCTTAGCCTTTTGAGGAGGTTATGTTGTTTTAAGCTTACTATCTGTCCATCTGCCCATCACAATCAATGTTTTACTTAAATGGCCAAATGTAGTGCCACACAAACTGAACTCACAGTTTCTGAAATTTTCTAGTGTAATTTTAAAAGTATAATCGATTTTTTGAAAATCGAAAGCGAGAACAATAAAAAAACTCAGAGAATCGAAAAACAAATATCATTCTACAGCTCTGTTCTTGTATGCATAGTAAATTCAACTACTGTGTGAGGTCGCACAATTACTGGAAGATGAAGAAGGTGGAATAAAGTTAATTAATGTGCATGTTTTAGGGTCTCCACTTGCAGGACAGATGTTCTTTCGGGCAACTTTGTTTGTAAGCTATTATGAGGTACTGAGATTATACTGAAGTGTGAGCATTACATTTATATGCTGTTTTGTTGTTGTATGTATCATAACATGTACTTTTTGTTGTTACAGTTTCTAAATTTTTACTGGCGGTGGGTTTTAGTAGGTTTTGGGCAAAAAACCTAGGTTTCAGTTCAGACTCGCTTGTCTTATGGTTCAATATTCTAGCGTGAATGGCTAACAAGTTAAACAACTCAGTTGCACACAGCCAGTACTCTACTTAAAACCCTGTGTGGATGCCGGAGCCTAATGCACCCTAGAGACATTTTTTATAAATTTTAGCGCTGTATTGATTGTTTGTGTGTTTACGTTATCCCTTGCTTCCTTTTCGTTCGTGTAACTTACTTTCTTTTTCTCTTCCTGATATATTTTTTCTTATTTACATTATGTTTATTTTTTTTTCTTTGAGAATAGTCTCACTCTGTTTTCAGGCCAAATGTCATAAGAGGCAGTCAGACTTGTTTATAATTTGTCTTGGTTTATTTTACATTGTATTTTTTGTGTTTAATGATTTGTATTTAGTTGATTTAGTGGTTGTAGATTTAATTTTGTGTTAGCATAAGTTTATTTATTGTTTATGTTTTACTCTCTTGGCTTTAATTTTGATTTTTTTGGTACTAGCCAAGCTATTGAATGGGAAGAGCATCTCTGATATGACGTATTTGGTGGTAAGTGGGACAGTGTCACTGTTCGATAGTTATATGACTTCCTGTTTGCATTTAATAGAAACATTGCATCCATTGTATACCATTGTGAAGGTATAGTGACTTGTTTGTCAAAAGCTGGTGATGATAGCATATCACATTTGCATTTGGCATCGCCATTTAGGGTTGGCCCCATTGAAATTTTGCCAGTGTTTTAGCCTAAGAAAACTAGAGTACCTGAGTTATTGTGTGGCATTGTTTGTGTCATCCATAATTAGCTGTTTTGACACAATACCCGGATACACATAGACAGACAAACAGAGGCATGTAGCTAATACCTACACTGATACAGCATTATGTGGGTAAAACCTAGACAGTTTACAACCATCTGTAAAGTTTTTTTTTCGTACCAGATTTGTTACAGCATGGTGCTGTGTGACACTTAATATTTGTAATATTTATTGCAGTTTACATCTATATTGTCCAACAAAGAACAACCAGGACAGAGGTTGAGCAGTCCGAGATATTATGTTGCTGGAGCGTGTACCGGTTTCGTAGCCGCATTCATTGAAGGACCAATTGACTTGGTACTTTGATTATTTTTTATCTGAAAAAATAAAATTTTATTGTATTGTGATTGGAGCATATAATCGGACTTCTGCTGTTTATTATACAATGCACAAAATATAATTTTTTTTTGTGTTTTCATCAAATCTGCTGCAGTTAGTAACATGTAGTTAACTTTGACTGTGAGGTTACCTCCTCGGTCACTCATTGACATGTCTGTCCACCTAGCAACTGCCCACACCTTTGACTGTGGATTGCTTTAAGACTGTTTATGTTAACTGTCCCTCCTATTCAAGCAGTTTTGCTTGACGATTGTGCTCGTTATAAATGTCTGTGTGTATGTATGTAATACAGCATAAGTTAGGTCATTATTAGTACCGTTGTTGCCATAGTAAGGTTTGTTGGGCCCATTCCATGGGGCCATAGCGGTCCCCTCTGTCACGCGTTGTCGTTGTCGTCGTTGTCGTGGACATCGATGCGCAGGCGGCGCGCGACAGTACCGCTAGCGACATATGGTGTATGGGCGTGAGGCGGCTCGCAGTAGCGAATGGGCCCAACATTTGTCATTGTTTAATCGTTTAAATACTTAGTAATTTAGTAATGCTATATTGTCGTTGACTGGCAGCTGAAGACAAAGATGCAGATAGAGATAATGCGAATGAAGGCTGGTTGCACACCACGCTATCGTAATGTCTTCCATGCGGGTCAAGTTATCTTCCGAGAGTTCGGCATTCGTGGTCTCTTCCAAGGTGTCGGGGCCACTTGCCTGCGCAACACACCAGCGTGCAGTATCTATTTTGGTATGATGATCTTCTCTGTTCTTTGGTGGCTGCGTAATCAGCAACAGCGCGCAGTCACTGTATGCCCTGCGCGTCCTACGGCATCACGGTATGAACGACGTCGGCCTGCAGACTGTCTTCAGAGCTGTAGTAGTGATGAGGCTGATTTACGCCTCGCCCGCATGGAGAGGCTTCGCTACAGCGACGGACCTCAAACGAGTCGACACGTTCCTGCGACGTTGTAAACGTTGTGGCTACTGTTCGTCTAATTTGCCTGATTTTGAGGAGTTGCTGGACGAGTCCGACCACCAGCTGTTCTGCAAGACTTTGAACAATTCAAATCACACACTCCATAAACTCCTCCGTCCACAGTCCACAGCATCGCAGCACTACCATCTGAGACGACGCACATATGACAGACAGCTGCCAACTCAACTAGTCATCTGTGTAATAAAAACTTTGTTACACGAGCACTGTATAAAGACTGTTATTAAATTCGTACTTGTTTGTACTGTGTATCCTGAACTATCTTGTGTTCTACTACGGTATGTCAGTTTTACTAATAAAGAATGATTGAATGTTTGTGTGTATATTAAGGCTCTGCTAGAATTACAGTCAGAGCCACATTTGTATTCCATTTACATAAGTGACTTATAGTGGTGCTGGTATTAGAGATCAGGCATAAATAATGAGGTATCCCTTTCCTTAGATGTCAGTAGATTTTATTTCTTTGCAATTTGGACCCAAGTGCAATGGTCCTTGCTGAAAGATGCGGACTACTACAGATCTGCTGTGCAAGACAATATTGATGTTTATTGAAATTTCTGCTTTTACTTTCATGGCATTCACTCTGGCTGTTATCAGCAGATTGTTTCTTACGATCATTTTAATTCTTGCAATTAACCACAATTTGTAATTCAGAGTAGCTGTCGCAAAACAAAAGTATTTGATACCTATGTTTTGCTTTTTATAGTCACTGTGAAGATGCCTGGATTATTATTTTTATATCATTTTTACATGTACCTTCAGTGCTTTCACACTGTTGGTTGGGCGGCAGGAATAGCCTGGCCCATAACAGATTGAGTGATAGGGTGCTGGTGTGGTTGTCTACAAGGACTGTAGTTCAGATGATTTGGATATGGTCCAGCTGATGCCACTGCCACCCCATCATCTCTTGCGTCATTAAAATCCAGAATGATTCTACCTTTCTGGTACTGGCTTACCCAGGTTGTCTTGGAAAGAGGCCGTTAAATGGGTGTAGTGTAGTGGTAGTTTATAGCATGTTTAGACTTGGTAATTTTTAAAATTTTATTTTAAGTCCATTACGTGTAGACATTAATTTTTACTTTGTTGCATTACTTTTTCAGCTGCATTTTTGTTTTACTTGGTAAATAGTAAAAATTATTTAGTGAGACAAGTAAGTAAAGCCCTCTTTCGGGAGTGTTTGTTAATGAAGAAAGTTACGAAGGATATACAGGTGAACAAAAATTTTGCTTCAGTCACCTGTCAGGATCAGCTGACTCAGGTCTGCACGGAAAATGGCTGTTGAAGTGGTGCATGTTTTATGAGGAAATTTAGTCTAATACTTGAAAATAACAAGTAGCTTGAGTAAGAGAGTAATTCAGTTTATATTGGTGCATAATTGCAGGTTTCTACGAGCTGGTGAAGGATTATGGCACTCCGGTGGGACGTGATCCACGCAGTCCTCCAGCCTGGGTGGTCTGGTGGGCCGCAAGTACGGGCGGTTTCCTCTACTGGTCTCTCATGTATCCAACTGATGTCATCAAGTCCTCGATGCAGTCGGACGAGTCCAATCGTTTGCATCGCCGCTTTGCGAATATCCCGGACTGCTTCAGGAAGTTGTACTTCGAAGAAGGTGGATGGCGTCGGTTTTACCGTGGGCTAACACCGTGCCTGATGCGCTCGATCCCGGCAAATGTCACAATGCTGTATGTTGTGGAGATATCTCGTGGTTTCCTTGACCCTTATCTCTAGTTGTTGGTGGCTGTTTGGGATCCTCCGGAATATTGCAGTGGAAAGATGCAAAATTATAAATGAGAAAATTATTTAATGCAGGTCAAATCACGCTGAAAACTGTGAAAAAAGCAAAAGTGAAGGAGTTTGAATTTGAGGTGTGTTAATAGTAAAATGGATGTTGCTTGTTTGTATACTTATTTGAAAACTAATGGAATTGTGTATATTTTTACTTTGGTTTTTACTTTTACTTTTTTACTTATATTATTTTTTTAATAGCAAATGCTATGAATTGTGACAAAAATGTTTTACATGTGAGAGCATTTCTGTATACTACTCGCTTAGTTGACTCGCTTGAATGGTGTTTGGTGATATTATAACTGTTTTTTTTTAAACTTGAACTGTTGATAACATTGGAATTAATATTATTACACTTTTGCCGTAAGTTGTTACTGATTTTGTCTAGCGATGTTCCAGTGTTGAGTTTAGACAGGATTTGTTATTGTTGCTGAATTACTTTAGTGATAATAGGAAAGTGGAGCTTGTTAAGAAGTAACATATGTAGTTTGTTGGTTGATTTTTGATATTAATATTTCTCGTTACATACATAAAATATCCTGTAACACAACCAATTTTAGCATACTTTATCGATGTTTGGACCTCCAGCCTGAGGTCTTCATCAGGACTGACTTTTGGTTTCTGATATCAGTATGTAAACTGTCCCATATGTGACTCATTTGGTAGCTTGTCATCTCGATTGAGAGCTACCAACTGAGCTGTGTGGTATGTACTGTTGTTATAATGTGCCTTAGTCTTAAGTCACTTGACATGCATACGTTGATATTCTGTTTCAATGCTTTCAGTAAGTAGTAACACACTGTAGTATTATGACTTCTTCCACAGTCCGTTTTTATTACCGATATATTTTCTCGGTGATTTCTGGTCAGAGATGTCAGCTATCCAGTGTGTGAAATTTTACGTGCTGCGTGTGACGTGTTTGCATGTCCTGTGACTTTGTAGTCTGTCATCATGGACATTCGCTGTGTATTGTCAAATTTTTAAATTCTTGTTCTGCTCTTGTTTGGGTGCTGCATATGGTGCATGATCAAGGTGATATTTTGTAGTGTAGTTGTGTGAAGCAAGAGGTCCTCAAAATAGCTAAGATTTTTTTCGTGTCATTTATGCTTTTTACGCAATTACAGTATGCAGAAAACGTGTGGATGCGTCCCATACTGGCTCCATGACCTAATGCACCCTATATACATTAATTTTTGCTGATTTTTGCACACAAGGTTGTTTCCTTGTTTATGTAATAATTATTATTATTCACATTCAATAGCATGCTCGAAGCCCATGCAGTAATATACAATGGAAAAAATATCATAGCAGATAAAAACTAAAAGTTAAAAGAGAATGTTACGCCGCCTTCTAAAAACAGGGGAACTAACGAGAAGATCAGAGCGTAATGCAGTACTAACGAGAACATTGTTCGAGGCATTCAAGGATCGCCACAAAGAATACACCAATTTACGAATATTAGCAGCAAATCATTGACTTCCTTTTTTTTCTTGCAACTTACTTCTTTTTCTCTTGCTTATTTTTTTCTTTTTTATTTACTTCTTTTTTATCTTTTCCTTTGATAATAATAGGCCCACTCCATTTCCAGGCTGGATATCATGAAAGATGACGGTACCTGGTTATAGTTTTTTTCGTTTATTTTGTGTTATCATTTTTTTGCACTGCAGGTGTGTGGCTGCTTTTGTTGTTGTAGGCTATCTATTTGTATTGGCCTAGGTTTATTATATTTCCATGGTTATTGTTCCTGATTTTGATTTTATTTCCTAGAGATTGACTGGGAAGAGAATCTCTGATATGACCAGTTGTGTATTAAGTGGGACATTAGACCTTAAATCACTAACACTTGTGGATGCATTTTCGTGGAGTTTTTGTTAAAGGAAAGCACTTGAAATGATACATGTTTTGGATGACTATTCAAACTGATTTTTAAACACATTTCAAAAACCAGTTTGATCTCCTCAGCCATTTTGACACAGTTTGACTGAGACTACAACATTCAAAAGTTTCAGATGTATCAGGATTCCAAGGTCGTCTGAAGATGAACAAACCCTGCAAAATGACAAATGCTAGAAAATAACACCAATATCACTCAGACATCTTCAGCAGTTTAGCTCCGTTTACAGGAATCAAAATAAGAGAACTCCAGTTTTGAGTAATCATCCAAAACATGTATCATTTCAAGTGCTTTCCTTTTACCCAAACTTCATAAAATGCATCCACAAGTTTTACTGAGTGTGGTGACTTTTTGTGGTTGACATCAGTGCTTTTGAGTTCATCAGTGCTTAGTCACTGTTGGGTGGGTGACAGGACAGGACAAGCAGGAATGCAGCGGGGAATTTGTAATACTCATTCACCTGGAAAATCACCGTTGTGTAAGTTTGTTCTTCACTAGCTTGGAAGAATTAATCTCTATTAAATCTTTAATATTTACAATATAGTCTTTACCTTAAAGGCACGATATGACCTACATCGTGTTAAAAGCGCCGTTAAACCCCAACCGACCAACCCTTCACTGGCATGGCATAGCACAGTGTTTTTGGCAAAATCTCTGTTTGTTAGTATGATAACTTCTGAATAATTAAACATGGGATAATGAAACTTGGTGGGTAGGTGCATTGTACAAAAATTTCAGGGTCATAGGCCCAATTTTGGGGGGTCCCCACCCCCAAAATGTGGCAAATCGATCATTTTGCAAAATATAAACAATCTGATCTGGTCAGCATGGCGCAGACTGTCCGTAACTAAATAAGTAAACAGTTATCTGATGACAAGATCTTATGTGTATTTTTGTCATGTGTGTGTGTGATTGTTATGTGATTATGCATACTGTTTTGTATGCATAAATATTCATATATTTATTTGCTTATCTAGATGCTTTTTTATTAAGGTGCCTTGTTGCATTTTCTATGCATTAGCATACTGTTATGTTTTGATGTTATCTTTATCCATTTTGGGACCAGTTCTGTTTGTGTTTAAAACTGTTGATTTTTAGCTCATATCACCAGCACTAGCGTTAAGTGCTGCTGTTGTAAAAAAAAACTGCTGCATTGTTAGCCACCTGCAGGGAATTCAGCTTCTGCAAACTTGGTTGTAAACTGGCAAGTTTTTACCATTAATCCAAATATATCTGATATTATATAAATAAGCCATATTTTTAGTTGCTGATAATTTTATATTATTTGTTTTCATCGTTGTACATTTGTTTTGTCTGTACCAAGTGATCAGCTTGAAAACTTTTTATAGTGAGTCAGTGAGATATCTATATGAAGACTGGATAATGAGCATATTTTTACAGATTTTGCCAGGAAATTTGATTATTTTACTTAACCTTTTTTTGTTATAGTTTCATGTAGTAGAGTAAGCTAAGCTGGCTGCCTATCAGCTTCTTATCACATTTTAAATACTTATCCAGTATATCATATTGTATACAGTTGTCAGTAGATTGTGTTTTCACTTGTAGTCATATGCATTTTTGCTCTTCGAGCAGTTTATGCCAATTGTTAAAAAGAGAAAACATCAAACTCACTCATGGCAATAACTCTTGACAAATCTTAACCAATTTTCACTGATAGACTGATCAGTATGTTTGTATGAAAGTGATTATTAATGATCCCTTCACACCTTAAATATGTTGCTACAGTACCTAGTGAAGTTTTAATGCCAGAAGGCTGAAGTGTTAATCGGAAGCAGGAATTGTGATTATCAGAAATTCACAAGCTGTTGTGGCATTGTTGAGACATGGTAAGAATTTTTGAACAGCTACCTATTAACAAACTTACTGCTGAATGTACCTCAAAATAATTTGCTAAGTTTTTAGTAAAAAAACTGATTGCAACATAGCCCGAGAGATGAAGAGCATGCCCATCATGACATATGAAGGATAGCCACTGTTGTACAGTAATAGCATCTGATAATGATAAAACACACCGATCTTGACTCCATAATGATAAAACACCAAGCTGTCGAAACCAATTTGTTAAATGGCACCATAAGTGAATGACTGAACATTTTTCGTCTGCAAAGGCCTTTTGCCACACGTCTTTCTTGTTGATTGCTTCGGTTGCATACGCTTGATCATTGCGTAAGTTCTTAGTGTCAGTGCAGCCAAAAAATCTACAATGTTGTCAGTATTTTAGCAGTCTAGAGAATGCTGTTGCTGTAGTCTTAGAATACATTACACTGCATACACTGGCATGGCATCATAATTTGTTTAGAGCACGTAGTATTTATTTGTAGTAACTTATATAGACATCTTTAGTTGTGTTGTGATGAACTAGTGCATATTCAACAGCTTGAGGTTTGATGATGTCTTTCTTGCTTCAGACAAATGCAGTACATATTTGATCAGTGTAGAGTAGTGTTTATTGAAGCTGCCACTTCACATCTGCTCTCAATTTAGCACAATTAAATCTGTTCAACTAAGTTGGTGGCTTGGTGTAATGATGTGTCCAGGGACGTTGATCCCTATGGAACTGGGGGGACATGTCCCCTCCAATATTGTAGAATTTTTATATTTTGCGGCTAGGTTTATTTTATCCAGTAACAGCAACAACTGTTGTTCGTTGTATTTTAATGCAAATATTATGTGTAGTTTCACAAAAAAAGCTTCAGGCTCTGCCCTTGGGACCCCGCTGAGGGACTTCGAGCCTCCAGACCTTCAGTCGTCTTTTATGTCCCTCCCCCCATAATCCGATGAGATCAACGCCCTTGGTAGTGTCATTTGTCGCATGAACTAAGTTACTCTACGTTGAGCCCGGTTAGTATTGGGATGGGTCATCTTCGGGTGGGTACACCACCTTGGTATGTAACAAGTCAACTAGGTCAACTCAGCCTTGCATCGCTCCGGGTCACTGAATCGAGTACCAGCTTTAATTGGCTGGATTAAAGGTGATAATATCACCTCTGCCGGGTGGCAGGTAACACTGTGATCCTATATGGCATTAAACTTCCCGTAGCGGTGAGGCTAGTTGTGTAACTGCTATGCATTTAACTTTTACCTTGCCTTACTTTTCCATAGCAGTGGTGTTTATCCGAGTCACATTTCCAGGCCTTTGGACAGCTCTGGTTGTCTCAAGTTTCTGCCGTGCAATACATAATGCTGCATATTGCAGAGTGTTTGTCAGTGAAACTGGTGTATTGTGTTGAAATAACAGAGCCTATCACTGATTAACTCACGGATCCACTCAAGAGTGAAACACAGGTGCAAGTTTGTAGGCCTACCGCTGGCGACTCGTGAGACGGTGGAATAAGTGTGTTATGCAACTGTATCGCGGTATAAGTTAATTAACACAAACTTATACCATTCTAGACAGTTGTATAACATACAAGTAATCAACAGTTACAGTGTTTAGGTCATCTCCTTATTACAGCCATTAAATGAATGGCATGCATGAAAACTAACAACAACAACGTCAGAAACAGTTACATTAGCACAAAGATATTTCTTTAATAATTGCTTAACGACAAACATTTGTGAACAATGTTATAATGACGATGACCAAAAAGACCAAAAAAACAGAACACACATAAATAAACCACATAAAACACAAAAACAAAACATGGTGACTAGATCATAAATTAACATAAATTATAATAACTTTACATAAACAACACAAATCAAAGAAGCTACCACTATGCTGCACCAGATTCAGAGTCTGTACGATATTCTGCACTATGACAAGCTATCACATATTTCAGCATTCTACAAGTAACGCTACTAAAAATTATCCCCAATAAATACAATGCATTCACTGCAAATGTTTGGGAATGTGATGCGTTGAACACACGAGTAAAAGAGATCAGAGAAAATAAATTATAACAAATATTATACAAATATAACAACTGAATTGCTATGACACTGTATACTTAACACGACATTTGGACAGACGTATAATGCATTTGGAATAAATATTATAATGACAAATGAAAAACGTTCATGTTGCTATTTGATGGGTTGTTACATAAATCATACACTGTCACACAAAAGGCAAACAGTTTATAACTGCCGAAAGCTGCATAAAATGTTTACGACCAAAATGTATAAAACATCAAACACTTCCACGTCAAGAACCACTAAGTTCATAAGTGGAATCAACACTAACAGTGGACATTTCCTACCAACATTTCCGCATAAATGGTACAGTGTACCGATGGAAAATGGGCAGCCAAACAAAATAACAAATCCTGGATGGTATTCACTCCCAGCTGTCATCAGTACAATGGCTCAGATTACCAACTTACTTCTGTCTTACAAGACCTGAGGCCAAATTTTCAAAACATCATAAGATGATGTTAGTACGAAAACTACAAATTACGACAACAACCAAAGTTATGAACAACCCAGCACAAAATTGTGATCATGCTGATTTTCAAAAAATCCTATCGGAAAACTGCGAAAAAATTACGTCGTCCCTTTACGATAACAACACTGCCATCACAGGACCAAAAGTAGGACAATATTGTAATAAAGTTACCATAATGTCACGATAAACTTACAGTTACGGACAATAAATGTCTCTGAGTAAACTTGTTTTATTTGTTTTTACGTAAAACAGCCAAAACGCAGACAATTACATCATGATGAATGCTCGTCATGAAGTAAGTAAGCATTTGACACTGGCAGCACGACCATCGCCTCTTGTGATTGGCTGCTATTTTTAACCAGTATAACATTACTATAAAGTTGGGGAAAATTTGTGATGTGCTAAGGTTATTTTAGAAAAGTAGTTTACGATGATTTTAGGCTAATCTTAGGATTTCCTATGTACTTAAGTTATGATAATTTTATCATAAAGTTAGCAAAGACTTAGGAAGATCTTAGGAACCTTTGAAAATTGGGCCCCAGGTGTCAGTCAATCAACAGTTTGCATTCTGTGACAAAAGCCTGAAGTAAACTTTACTCGTACTCAAATTTCCACATGTACTTGATGCTGCCGTTAGTTTTAAGTTTAAAGCGATGTTTACAATAACATTTAATGTGATTATGAACGAGAAAGAGGCTGCGTTAACAACTGGCTTGCATCAGGGATACGGCACCTCTCCAGTGTTGCGGCAGCTGTAAAACTGAGTAACGCAACGTCGTATCAGCAGAACAACTGGAAACAAGTCTGAAACGACGGAAACAAATCTAAGACGGAATGTGGTCATGATGTCGACGTCGGTGATGATGTCGATGGCTACACACACAGACATGAACAGACTGTGATACAGACAGGACGTAACTGACGACCACTGGCAGTGTAAAAAAAACAGTTAAGTTTTTACACTATGACTAATGGGTGTAAGATGACCCAAAATACTGAGAGTGTGGTATGTCGATAACCACAGGCACAGAGTGTCGATTCTGAACGTTTTACAGATAATATTAGTGCCATCACATGGTAAAGATAGAATAAAATGAAGGGGTATTAGCTAAAAAGATAAAGGGAAAGTTTTACTATACTTAAAAGAGGTGATATTAATTAGCAGCATAGTGCCATATTGTCAATTTGCTGACATGTAACATGATTTTGGCTGTTTTAGTTGTGCATTGTAGCCAATATCATCCATACAAACTTTCAGAATGTAAAATTGCTACCAGTCATTAACTAAGTGATGTCATGGCAATATGGCACCATATACAATGACTCTGTCATTTTCACTATCCATGCCCAGAAATGTACCGGTGTAAAGTCTTTGGGTAAAAATTATGAACTGGCATACAATTATTCACCAAAAGTTTCTTACTAAAAATGATATTTCAGCTACATGAAGTCGTTTTCCTGTGGCTTTTCCACTGGATAATATGAAAACAGTAATGCAGGTTCCCAGCAACAAAGTAATCGCAATGTAATCATGCGTATCACATTTCAGTAGCAATATTACAGTAGCAATATTACAATTACAATAACAATTACCACTACTGACAACTGTATATAACTGAACTA
>Ga0209782_1000271_pt1 | contig 20954 bp, 14 predicted proteins | sample WorMetmaBAHAMAS1_FD_187390 | JGI IMG/M metagenome (GOLD analysis project Ga0209782, IMG submission 187390) | Marine gutless worms symbiont microbial communities from Max Planck institute for Marine Microbiology, Germany - Inanidrilus... | ecosystem: Host-associated > Annelida > Digestive system...
CCACTGCCCCATCCAAATGGAAGTGCTAGAACCGCCGCTGGCTAGATATGGAATTAAGAAATTACTGTACGTCACTGAAACTGTGTTTCAAAAAATATGCCACACAACCACCAACGATAATTTTAATTCCAATAGTTTACGGTATAAATATTAATGAGTGAATATACCATCAAGTTGGGCACCTGTTTAGGGCACTTACCTTACCTTGCAAAATTTTAAAAGACTCTATTACGGTACTCTAAAAATCATGAATTTAGCCTCAAATTACACATAGGTACATGTACGCTCAAATGCTATGAAGTTTAACTGTGAAACTGTAATTAACAGCAAAATTTCATTGTATTTTATAGCCTTATTTTACTTATTTATCATGCAATTTCCGGCCTAGGATGTACAGGAATAAGTTTTGTTGCATCAGTGAGCGGAAGCAGTGACTTGTCAACGTCTGGCAGTCTGCAGCAGAACGTTAGTGACGCAGCCATCAACCAGTGAAGAAAGCGAATAAGAACTGACACACCGTCACATCACATACGTGCATGCAGGTGGACAACATTTTGAACACTTATCGTGAGCTTCTCATGAGACCAAAACAGAATCGTGAACAAGTGTAATTAGCTAGGTTTATTCTAAAAAGATGTTCCTCTACTGCTGACTGTGATTTACTCGTTTTTAAAGTTTCCCAAGGTAAGGTACGTACACTAAACAGGTGAGGTGGGAAAATAAAACTATTTTCGATGGCATATTCACTCAGTAATATTTGTACCAAAAATTACTGGAATCGGACAGTTACTGTTAAAATTATCGTTGGTGGTTGGGTGGCATACTTTTTGAGACACAGTGTATATACGGATCGGTTTAATATGATCGCTTCAGGGTTGCATAAGGCAATGAAAGGCAACGAGACATCGCAGCATCACGTGACCAAGATGACGTCACCTGCCCCGCCTACCGGCCTGTCAATCACGTCAGTATCCCCGCCTCATACGTCACGCGATGACGTCGTCATGGCCACAGTACGTCATTACGTCTTTCCGATGCACTACGACGACGTCAACATGCCGTCAGGTTCGCACTTCACCGGCGACGAAGAGATTCCCCTCTGGAACGTACCCGACCACGTTCCATTCCTTGCCACCGCCTATCACCACGTGACCCAGACCACTTCGCCACAAGCCACGCCTACCGGTCAGTCAGTGACGTCAGAAACTCCGCCTCGCGCGCCGTCGGCGGTGACGTCACGCGCGGATGACGTGGTCGCGTCGCTACATCACTACGGCGACGTCAACATGCCGTCGGATGCGTACTTCACCGGCGAGGAAGAGATTCCGGTCTGGAAAGTGCCGGACCGCATACCGGTGCTCGATGTTGCTGCTGCTGCTGACGATGACGATAATTATGACGAGCTGGGCCTGTATAATAAACTAGCGTCTCTGCATCAGCTGCTGGTTCAGTACTTGCCGTCGCATCGCGCGGCCACTAGTTACGGCGCCGACGGTGCGGAAGTCGCCGTTCCGCAGATAATGACGACGTCTTCAGTCGGCCTGGTGACGCCACCGACGTCGACGCGGCAGACGGGCAGTCCACTGATGACGACGACGACGACAATTCAAACCCACGTTCCATCCACGACTTCGTCGTCGCAGCCGCATTCGCAGACGACGACGCCGCACACGTTGCCGGTCAGTTCAACGCTGTCCAGCTCGAAATCCGACCGAAGTCGCGCGTATACGAAGGACCAGCGTGACGTCACTCCAGCGGCGAATATCAATCCGACCCAGCATCGACGTCAGTCTGTGGCCATACGCGGCCGTGGTGGTAATGCCGGACCTGGGTACGGCAACTGGGCGCCGTCCTGGGGCGCCGGGACGCGAGACCACAGCGATTACTTCGACTTTTTCGACTACGTCGTCGACTTCCAGACTCCACGGCCACCGCCACGACCGCCGGTCCGCCGCAAAGCTCGTCGACAGCGAAAGAAAATCAAACACGGTCGATCGCGACCACCGGCGATAAACCATCAACAGTCGACGAAACGAAGACCGGGCGTTGTTTTCGACTACGTGGAAGTTGTCGGACAGTCGCGTGACGTGGAAACTACTGACGCCGGGCACGGTGGAACGTCCGCCCAGTCGTTTCGTCGACGTGGTGGATCGGAACACCGAAGACTGCCGCAGTCAGTGCCCGTCTGGATCGCCAGATCTCAGCTGCCATATCGACGCGAGCCGATGAACATCCTCGCAAACTCGGCGGTTCATCTCGCGGCAACCGTCGGACGTGCCCGTGGCGCCGGATTCTGGAAAGAGGGAAAAGATGTGGACTCAGAGGCCAAGTCTGTCGAACCATGGTAATACGGTTCTACACAAGGTCATACACAACACAGGCGCCCAACATCACCACGTATCAACAGTGGCGTCGCCAGATGAGACTAATTTGAACAGCATCCGACTGAAAACTGTGATAGATAGGGCCTACCTAGTTCGTGGGCCGAGGCTTTTACCATGCAGTGGTTTAGTTTTATACAGTCATATTTCAATTGCATGGTCTTAGTATAGGTATTTGATTTGAGTGTGATTTTGTGTGTTAGTTTCATAGGCCTAGTTATTTTTATTCTTTCTCTTCTTTTTGTAATTTTAACTATGGACACTGTCTGAAATAAACTTGATGGATGGATGGATGGATGGATTAATTACCGCTAGTGAAAGCGTTTGGTAAGTTTGGATGCACATCATTGATATTCAGAGGGTTAATTGGGGACAGGTCCAGACTTCTGCTTTGGAAATAAACACCAAACTGAACCAACTAGGCCTATATATGCGGTTTATTACAATACTTAGCACCGCTGCATCGGGTGAAGTAACAATGCGATATCTCCCACAATAAAAATTTCTGAATTTTTTTTGAAATTTTACGGATAAAAATCCAAATTTCCGGAAAATCAATAATTGATCAGAATTGCAGTCACAGTCAATCGCTGAAAACATGCATGAGGTCATCGAGGACTGTACCCAACCTGACTCATCGAGGACATCTCCAGGACAAAAATCAGTGGTCCAAGTGGCCTTGGCATCGAAAAGGCCCGACGTAGAAGGGCACTGGCCTTGAGCTGCCTTGGCTTTGACAAAGTAGGCAACTTTATGTCTATAAACGAGCTAGGTTTTACATTTAAGTCTTGTGATTGACAGATTTCAATGATATAGATGCGTTTTGTCACGTTTGTGGTTATAATTTTGGCAGTTGTTGGGCCCATTCTATGGGGCCATAGTGGTCCCCTCTGTCACGCGTTGTCGTCGTTGTTGTTGTTGTGGACATCGGCGTGCGGCGGCTCGCAGTGGCGACTGGGCCCAACATTTTTCAAATGCTTCTTGTTTTGATTTTTGCTGTTTTACACTTGGTCGTAAACTGGCAAGTATTTACGATTAATCACTCGCTGCGCGGTAGCGTCAGCAGACTATTAGCGGCGACTAGTGCTTAGTTGATGGGACCTGTTGATTGTCGACCAACAAAATCGACGTCCCTTAACCGATCACCAAAAATTTTGCCCGGGTGATTACATACACGATCCCGACCCAATACCAAACTTGGTGCAAATCCGGGCAAATGGATGAAATAAAACCAAATGTTTTTATTTATACACTTTTTTGTCAGACCGAGCGATGGACTATTGCACTCAATGGCTCAAACGACGCCGACTCGAGCAAGGATGTGCTTTTTTGGGGTGTTGTTAATATTGCGTTCCATTTAGTAAGTCAAATCACCCCAATAAAACTCCACTTTTGTGGGCATGAATAGGCGTTTTCGAGACAAATGCACAAAATGTTGCACTTTCATACCATCAAAACTACTGCACAGATTGCAAACGAATTTTGCACAATGATAGAGATGACCAAGTACTCTTCATGGGTGGTCCAAATTTGCCCTAAACAATCCAAAACTAAAAAAAAGTAAAAATTGCGATATCTCAAAAACTCTTTGACCAAATCTGAGATGACGGATGGCCACCATTTTAAAAATGAAATATCACCATTTACCCTTCTACATATTCTGAATATGTAAAAGAAAATGTAGTGTACAGGGGGTAATTGGTAATAAAACAGCAAATATAATTATTAAAAACTGCAGTGAATCCACAGTGTTGACAGTAACAGATCCAAAACAGCAAAAATCATAAAAAGGTGATATTACTTAGCATCACATTGTCATTTAGGTAATGTGATGATGGGTAATATCACCTTTTTATGATTTTTGCTGTTTTTGGTCCGTCACTATTAACACTGTGGATAAACTGCAGTTTTTAATAATTATATTTCAAATAAGCATCACAAATTTTGATGATGTACAAGACTGTTGAATAGACCAAAAGCTAACACATGTACTGCATATGCATAAACAATAAATGAATTTGCTATAAACGTTTCTTTATTAAACACAGAACACTGTAAACTGCATTCGATAAAGCTGCACTAGAACAATGCATAACAAAACTAACAATTAAATAAGTAAGTAAATACTTATATAGTAGCAAATTCAAAAAAACAATCAGGGCGCATTGAGGGGCTTGCTAGGGAGTAATGATAAAGGCTGTCTAGAAGAGATGCGTTTTAAGATGTCATTTAAATGTGGGAAAGGTTTTCGAATCCCGAGTGGTACTGTCGAAAGAATTCCAGACAGTATGTGCACATACATGAAAGACATTAAGTACTGAAAACAGCTTCATTCGATGAACGAGTCTAGGTGGAAAAACGATATTAGGAGATCAGATAAATATGACGGAGTACTGGAAGACAGAATTCTGTGCATAAGTGTGGTCAATTTGTATCTTATGTGCCATTTCACTGGGAGCGAATGACGCTCTTGAAGGAGAGCTCTGTGGGATAGGATAGGTCACCTTCGGACTACAACCCTTGCAAGTGCATTTTGTATGTAATGGAAACGAAAAATATATTTAGTATAGAATTTGCATAATAAAGCCAGGAAGAAACTAAGGCAGACGCCATGGGAAGAGCTGTGTTTTGATCCAGTGAATGACAAATTTGGCAAAGCGCTCCGATGTGATGGTCTTTGCTAAAACCTAGCTATACACAGAACGGACTATGTAGTGTCACTGCAACATATTTGCGATAGTGTCATCCTAATTAATATAACATTAATAACAACAACAACGGCAATTCTGCAACGACGGGCAAGTGGCCATGTATGTACAACAGAAGCAGTAACAGTGGCACTGCAGGCCAGATAAACAACCTGTGTTGTTCCATTTTGTGAACATACAGAGAGACAGAGTAAGGGGATATTCAATTAAAAAATACGGATTCGGACACATAGTGAATCCGAATCCGGATTCAGTAAAAAAGTGCATTTTATTAACGAATGCTACTTTGGCATTAACTTATTCAAATATTAGACAAAAACATAACTGGTTAATCACAACCTAAAAATGTTTATATAGATCCACATAACAGTCTGTCACCATGCAAGAGGATTGTTGGTTGATTAAACTGCATTGGTACTATGAACACAATTCTGATTATGGAAGTCAGAAATCTGTCTGAATGACATGCAAACAAATATGATACATTAATACAACTCCAAATCAAAATAACCACTGATAAGCAATAATCTAGATAAAATAACCCCATCTCTAAATTATAACAATGCTACCATATATAACAACTAAAAAGCCATACACATAATTAGTTGCATAGTTGGTCAGTTACACTGATATAGTACTACAATACTATACACAGCTTGACAACACTGACATATCAGACTGCATACAAGCATGATTGCTTCACTTTACTAACTACGACTGGATTATTAATTATTAGTTATCGTATTGTGTGGTTTATAATGTGGAAGCGCCATTCATTACAGACTTAAGTACGCACACTGTTTGCATGTACAGATTGGATGAAAAGCTTACACACACACACACACACACACACACACACACACACACACACACACACACACACACACACACACACACAGCAACTTAAAGCCATTAATTTATCAACAATAACCCAATATATTTATCGCCACAACTAGTTTTATGGTCGTTCTTCACTAGTCAACACATGTTAGTGAACCACACTTTTTTTGCAAACATCCATTTTGTGGAATCAGGAAATTATTAAATTAAATTAAACAAGATTAAATAATCACACCATCGACATGTTCCTAATATGTCAGTATCTTACCATTTGGTCAATAAGCAAATGATGTTAATAAAAGAAGTCACATCCGTTATCAGTACAAGAAGATAATCATCACTTGCTCATCAAATCCAGTATGACAGCATCATCATAATTCAAGTGGCTGCCAATTGCATGCATTTTCAGGACACATAAAAACAGTGAGTCAGCATATGTAGACATATAACATGCCTGTACTACGAAACACAAGCAAAAGTGTGAATGCCTCAGTAGCAGATATTCTAATTCACATCAATGCTAACAACTGATCACTAAATACAGGGTGGGCCAAAAAAACCCGGACCGTTTTTGACAGTCGATAACTTTGCGACAGCTAATGGCAGAAAGGCATGTGATATATCAAAAGATTCAGAATTTCGTCGAGAAAAAGGATTAAAATTTGCACATGAGTGCATTTAAATAATATTCTTTGCCTAGTTTGCATAAATATTCACCACAGATGAAAATATGCTGAATGTGACAAAAATGAATAGATTTTACCTAATTTTTAAACTTGAATATGTAGTGAAAATAACAGCGATGATCATCTGCACATTGAGATTTATCCGCCAAAATTCAGCATAAGCATCCTTCACTTTAATAACCATCATCAGTCTTTTTGGCGGCTGATCGATCGCTCGGTTCACTGTGCTGAGTCTGACAGTCGACGAACATGTGTTACAGCCAGTCAATGTGTGAAATTTTGAGACAATACACCATCACTTGCCACATTCTCCACAATAAATAATCCACAGGATAGATAGATCCAGACTAAGCTATTTCGAAACCAGTTTTCTGGTTCAATGAACTCTGGCATCTGGGAGTGCCGATAAGTGTCAGACTAGTGTGAATAGTGCTCCATCCTGCTGAAATAGGAGGTCACTGTTTGATAAACTGCTAATTTTCCGGTAGTAATTCTTGTTCAAGTACGTGATCACAGTAAAAGGCATTGTTTATTTTAGCTCCAGCTCTAGGTCAGTTTTACCAATTTTTGAAACAGCAACAAAAACCATAATGCTTTAAGAGAAGTGTTTACATCCCTTCAGCAGATGCTTGGCAGACTGGTAGTGAAGATTTATGCAAAACAGGCAAAGAATATGCAGTGACATTCAAGTTTTGTGCTTTCTGTAGACAAAAGTTGGTAGCATTTGGCATATTACATGCCTTCCTCCCATTAAACATCTCAAGAGTTATCAATTCTCAAAAAGTCCATTTTTAGACCACCCTGTACAACACCACAGCAACCATAGAGATACAAAAACTATTGCTAAGAATTAAAAATGAACATATGGCTAACTAGTCTACACAACTAGTGAGGTCTGCTGTGAAGTAGGCAGCAACAACCTAATTAGTGGCAGAAAATGGAAAAATTCAGAGAAATTTCACAGGACTAAGGCCCCTTTCACACTGTAGTTTTTTTTTCAAAATTAACTTTTAAAAGTCCACCTTCAAAACAAATCACTTTCAAAATTTTATTTTGCAATATTGAACATGTTCTATTTTGTCAAAGAAAATTTTACAAAATTTTGCTCAACTTTCAAAATAAAAATTCCCAGTGTAAAAAGTGGCCTAATATCAAGGTGACATATATTACCATTGGCTGATAAAAATGCTTTCTAGTTCTGACACATAACAAATTTATTAATATGTCAGTTGTATTATCTTTAGTTACAAATGAACACATGTAGTCACAACTCACACACTACTCATGCATTCAGAGTTTAAAATAGTTTTTAGTAATGATTGATTGGGTTGCTGAACTGCTTGCTAATAGTTGCTGGCAGAGTGAATATACAGAAACGTGTTGGTAACAGTCCAAAAATCTTCACAGATGAAACTAAATGCCTTGAAATTGATAGAAATCTGAGACATCATGGAAGCGCGTTTTTTTCATAAAACGTTGCCAATTTTACAGAATGTGCCATGGCCATGAAATGACGAAAGATATTGCTCCCTACGTATAAGACATGCCAAGAAGAAGAACAAGATTCTACAGTAAATGGCTAGTTGTGAAGCAAAACAGTCTAATTAACCTAATTAACATGTAAAGATCACATAATATATACACACTACAATAAAAACATTAAATACCGTATAAACAACAAAATCACTGAAATTTAACTGACAAAAGTAAATAACTAAAGCACAAAATATCGCAGAACCACAACCAACAATATGAATGTGCATATAAAAAGCAAATAGTCAAGTGTACATGTATCTTACAACTATTCTGAGTAAATAACAAGCAAAACCATTGTTTGACATCACTAACAGTAAACAGTCAAGCTATTCCAGTTCAAGAATGCTCTCCAGTTATTTCTGAGTATGAGTACAATAAAGAACAAGAAGCCCAGAAGTAAAATTACACAAAAAACATCGGATCTGATTTGTAAAAGTTATGCAAATTTCTACACTGTGTCTCATAAAAGGTAAGACAACACGTTTTTACAGGTCTGTAACTTTACCAAATACTGTCCAATTTTCAAGCTCATTTACCTGCAGACTCAGGGTAGTAAAGTTGCTATTAAAGAACATAGCATAGTTCATACATATTGCAAGGATGCCTTCTGATATACTAATATCAGAGGAGTGACAAATCACACAGTAGTGTGTCAACACGTTTGATATGTGGTGGACAGATTAGCACTGTTCTAGCAGCAGCAGATTATGATGACTGTGTGAACAATAAATATCAAATAGGCATAGCCGACTCATCAAACTGAAACCAAAAGCAAATTACATGAATGTTATTTACATCAGCATTACTCATGTGCAAAGGAACTTTGCAGCAATATCTTTCTTCTTGAATGCTTCAGGTGCACATGTGATCATTCCATGGGTTTTTGGTGTGGCCACAATGAACAGCATTTTATGGTGAATCAGATGGTTATAAAATCATTGGATGTAAACATATTTCAGCAACTGGGCCACACATGGTGGTTTGTTTCATTTAGCACTTAAATATGGCAATTTTTAAGCAAAAATATTTCACAAGGTAGTGTAGCGACACACTTCAGGTGCAACAGGAGCTTAAATAATCACATTACCACAAATTTACTGATGAGTGTGTTGGCAAAAGAGTTTTTGACTAAACGTTAAGATCTGACAGAGTTACAGCCATGACTTTAGTGTCTTCCTGTCTGCTGATAAAGTTTGTCTGTTGGTACTCACAAAATCCATAATAAACAACGTCCATCTGCCCATATCGCTGCAGTTCCATGGTTGGATGTGACAACACGGAAGGTAAATTGTTGGTAAACACTCCGTGACTCTGGTCGAGTTTGAATATGACAGTAATTTAAACTCGCGTATTTGCACGAGTCACGACACAGTTCAAACACTCAACAGCAAATCAGCAGCTGCATTGCTATTAAATTAGCATACAATAAATAATAATGCCAATGGCATAGTAAGCAGTGGCTCCATCACAGGACGCTGCACAGCTGACCAAGCAATGTACTCATAAACAACACTGAACAAGTAAAATGCAACCAACAGCTGTGATAACACAATACTATTTATAGGACTTCGTCAACTGTCCCATAGTAACCATGTAGTTGTTGGCATTTGTACTCGATAATTTAACAGCTACCCAGTTGCTAATCTAGCACAAGGATGCCATGGCTGCATTATGGCATGTAAAGATATAGTTAGTTCACAAGCGACAAAAACGAAAAGAAAGAAAGCATAGTTGTCTACAAAGAGCTGCACATTACATTATTGGTACTAACAGTAATAAGGCAATTATAATAAGGTACAATGATTTTCTGAATGTGTAATTAATTACTTACTGGTATAAACTCCCTTTGTCATTTCTTGAGCACCTGACAAGAAACTCCACAAATACAGTATTTGAGCCACGATAGACTCAACTGACAAAGTAAGGCATTCACTACAGAGAATCAAACATCTAATAAACACCAGAGTTAACTGACAACCACAGTTAGAGATCTCTTGCTGAATGGGGTTCAGCTGTCCCGTCACTGCTAACTGCAGTCCATCTCCTAAGCGTGCGGTCCAATAGAAAGTGAACACCACGATCAATTGGATGAATGATAAACGGAATAGCCGACAGACCGATGGCTGTCACTGTCCATTTGCGCGTGGCTGGTGGCAGAGAAGTCGTGTAACGCAGCACGATATTTGATAAGAAGCAGATGCGATTGATGGTGAATCCTGGAATAGCAACGGATGCGAGTCCTTGCCAGACAAGTGTGTCCACAACAGCGTTCATAACTTGTGACTTGCGGACCATTTCATTCGGCCAGCTCTTCTGCATAAGACAAACACATTCACCCCGTATACAATAACTTATCAAAGTCTCCGTCTTACAGACCATTTTCCAGTTAAAACACCATTAGATGGTTCCCTCTGCTGCAGCAGAAAATTCTTGGATAAGACGCACAGATTTTCAGGCGAGGCAGCAGACAGATACCCTTCCTGTTCACCCAACCACCAGCATCAGTACTGGTGGTTGGGTGAACTATGAACTATGACACACAATCGGCAACTGCTAGAGATTTGTTTTGCGATGCTGACGATGCACTTTTTCATAAAATATTGTACAACAAAGCACATCTACTTCACATGTACTTACCTGATTGATCTCAAATAGTATACACTTTACGTAATAGAAATCACAACAAAATTCTCATACCAAAAACTAGCGATCTGAACGAATGACATTTCTTGATAAGAGATTTGTATAAACATTGTTATTGACTATAATCTATACTCCATTCTCTTCACCGTTTGTGAAGTTGCGTTTGACAACTTTTTATTAAAGAATTTTATGATGATGATGATGACGATGAAGGGAATTCAGTGTGCTAATCATAACCAGGGAGAAACCATCCTTTGGCCTCAGCCTTTCTCCATCCCTCACCAGATGCTGGTGGGAAGGGGTGCTACTCCCTTTACATGAAATACCACCACCCTGTTGGTATCCACGCCACAAACACTATGAATCAATAAGTTTGCTCACATTAAATATACATACACATATCCAGCTTATCATGCACCCCATTCATCAGTATAACATTTAGAAAGTGTTCTAAAAGTTTTTTATTTCATTATTACAGCAAGAATTTGGATAGAGTAAACATTTAAAAATTATTGTATCAAAGTCCATACTAAAGGCATAAGTTGAGACTATCACTAAAATAATTAGCAAAGAAAGCCTAGCCTTTTTATGTGGACAAATTTAAACAAGTATTAACACAACAACAACAATAACGATCAAGTGATATAACATTTAATCAAGATCCAATGAAACTATCACTAACAACCTACCTTTGATGCATCGGAGCCTTTACTTGCTGTATCGGCACAAACATATGAACTGGACACAACATAGCTGAAACGAACCCAATTGACATGAATCAGCGCACGAAATGACTCGCCAACTTCGTTTGCATAACCTACAGATTTGACCATCAAACAGCATAACCACATTTCAGGCGCACTGACATTACTTGAGTCAGATCATGCACATATTACAACTCGAGTCCAGTGAGAATCACATCTCAAATAGGAAGAAACAGAGACTTTGATAATGTTGATGGAGTGGCTAAAAAATGATAGGGTGATGAAACACTGGGGCAGAAAACAGCAGTTACAGAGCATCATTGTCACTGTCACGTCCAACATGACCACATGGTCGACACCATCATGCAATAGACTACCAGCTATGAGTCTCCTGTATGCATTACTGCATCACAATGGCTACCAGTCAACTTGTCACACGGTTAACTCGTCACCGGTCAGCTCATCACACAAACGTCTCATCACACAGTCAACTTGTCATGAGTGAGCACACAACAAAGCCATCAGCTGCAAGACAGGCATTGCACCCCCGAAACATTGCTCACTTGTTTCTGGACGGCATAACTAATTACCATAAGTAAGCAGATAAGACATATGGGGAAAGCGGAGCACGAGAAATAACGGGACAAAGAACAGACTAGAATTTACTGAACTGTAAAATGAGGGACAAACTGTTAAGAAAATATCAGAGACAGAGTAGGCATCAGCATCAGTGGCATCCAGCAGTTAGCAGCAGATCGAGTCAGTGCTGTCATCTACTACTGATGCCACGTTGGCAGTCGGCGACTTTTATGATGTCTGCCTCATATCACTGTGCAATGGCATTGTCTTCATATCACGTAACGGCCACTCATGTTTCTGTGCGACGTGTGTAGTTATGATGCCAAAGGATGTCTGGTATCTAGCTAGCAATCTGACATAGTTATGCATGTGGATAAGTGATAAGTGTTACCGACAATGATACACATTTGACACTACTTTGTATTAAATCTTAAAAATAAATTTGAAGTCCAATCCATACTATTCGGAATAACTTGCCAAAGTCTGTTTTAAATGCAAGCACTGTTAATGCATTTAAAGCACAATTGGATAAGTTTTGGTCACACCAAGCAGTTAAGTTTGATTTTACCGCCAATGTGACTGGTATCTAAAACCGATCTGAGGGAGTTATAAAGTAATAAATGATAAAAACTGCAGTTTATCTATTGTGTTAACAGCCATAGATCAAAAACTACAAAAATCATAAAAAGGTGATACTACCCACCATCACGTCGTATAAATGTCAACGTGATGCTGAGTAATGAATATAAGGTTCACAGTGTCCTTTTCTTAAATCTCTCCGCTGCTTAATTACGCTATTGCTGGTGCCCTGTGGTGCGTCCTGCGGTGTCCTGTGGTTTTCAGACCCACCCAAATACAGTAAAATAGCTAGCAACCATTACCTAAATATCGAATAGGTGTATCACGGTATATATCCACTTTATCTTTCTTCACACCTTCAAGATCAAGAACCTTGTTTACAGACACACCCCCTTCTTCAGCCATATTTAATGCGACTGAATCATATCTGCTATAATTGTTGTAGTCGTAGAGCTGTGCAAACCGAGTAATTTGTCTTTTAAAGCAAACGTTTATTCAAATGTGTACAACATTGTATTGTATTATGTATTGTATTGAGCGAAAATAAATATGATACGATACGAAATAAGCTTTCATAATTGTTGTGAGCTCTATTTTCAGTACCAGTATAATAGACTGGTCGGTTGTTGTTCTTCTTATAATGTCAATTCGAGTCGTGTTCCAGCACCAGTGAAGACCGATGGAAGGGGGTAATTTAGGGGGCAATGGTAAAATCACTGCAGGTGCTTGGAAAGACTTTCTGCAAGTGACTTATTGCGTGTCGAGAAAAAGGATAAGTTTTATTTATTAATGTAGGCTACTCAAGTAGTCTACTTAGCTACGTTAATCATTATAACAGATATTTTAAATCTGATCTCCAAAACAACTTACACCACTAACAATATTGATTTTTAGTGGCGCCTCTCGCACGCTGCGAGGCGCAACTTGAGTAGTCACGTTTCTGTCAGTGACCAAAAAATTTGTCGCCGGCTCAATAGACCCCCCACCCCCGCAAATCATCCAGGGTGAAAGTTTAGCCCAACACGGACCAAAAAGTCAAATGTAAGGTAGGGGGGTCTAAAATTAATATTTGTCGACCAAATATGGGTTCAAAGTTTCAAATTTAATAAGGACTCAAGGTCAAACTTTTGACCATGTGTTGAGAGCTGACGTGCCTCTTGCACATTTCTTGGAGGAGGCGCGACCATATACCACTATGTATTCTAGTTAAATTAAGGACTGTTTACCTGTTATAACAAGATTGCCCAAAGTGATTTGGGTGCAAGCCAATTCGCTACTAATGCCTCGGCCGACTACATGCACCACCACAAACTGCAGCTCCGATGGTCTATGCACTTTTGCACAGCTACAATGCAAACTCCCCCATTGGTTACAATAGGGCAATCTACATTTGCCCCCTAAATTACCCCCTTCCATGGACTGATCTCCAAACCCATCTATCTGCCTCATCTCTGGTCGACCTACCATCCCAAACCGCGTTCATATTCGATTAGCTGTTTTGCCACAATGCACTGGATAGACAGACACAGACCAAGAGATGGTTGTAGGGAATGTTCAATGATTTCACTCTATGGAGCACTGCAGCCTAATAATTAGACAATCTCCTTGACATAGTTTGCAGGTGAACATTTTTGGCAGAATGGATATAACAGCCAGTTAAGAACTGTAACTTAGCAACATACTTATGGAGGCTGTTTCTGCCACTGTTATTCACAATCATATTGCTTCATAATCTTTTTTGCACAGCATGCCCAGTGCTTATTCTTGCAACTGTCTCTCATAATTTATTTGCATTGATTACATAATCACCAACAATGAGATTAAATATTTGTATCTTCAGTAAGTTATAAAGTGCAAAAAAATTTGTGAAGAAATAATAAATTACAGTGCATTACCAGCAATACAATACTCCACAACAGTTTATTTGTAATAATAATTTAATAGCCAATCAGTTACTGATTTACCATGGTAATATCATAGACATCAGGTGCCCAGAAAATAGAGGGGCTTATCTTCATGCATGTGTATCTTTATCAAAATGGTGCACAAAAAATGAACTGAACAACATAAGTCAGCTTACAATATATTATTAAATAGTATATTCTACTAAACAAAAACACAGCTCAATTTGCACAGATAAAAACATAAGACTACTACAAGTTGCAAAACAGTTGTCCGAAGGTAATGATCAATTACACTGCAGCGATAACACACAATCGTGGTACAGAATACGGATGCATTAGCCAGTCAAAGGCAATATATAGTAAAAACTAAAACATAAACATTATTAGATGATGAACTGCTGAGATTCTGTAACCATAGCTCTTCAATCTACTCTGGATTCACAGTACACAATGGACGACGAAAATATACACAAATGAAGAACTGACTTCTGACTAACAATGGACTAGCTCGTACAAGCTGCATGACAAAACTACACCATTCTCGGCAAACTGAGACAGATCCACCTGAAGACAATAATTTAAACAACAAAATCAGCATCAAATGAAAAGCGATGATCATGGACACTAAAATCAAATCCTTTAACCTTGTGCTTTTCCCAATTTGAGGCCTTGGCCATGCTGAGCTATAAGACAAGTTTATCTAAACCATTAGCACTAATAAGTAATCAGTTGTCACTGCTGATGCAATCTAACATACACTGTAGTGGATATCAAAGGCTTCAAAGCTAAATCACCCTGTAAAATTAAATGCAACAAACACAGTTAATGGACAAAACAACATTATAGTCTTTTGCTATCACATTTAAAAAGTCTATAGCAAAATTTGCAGACTACATTTAAGATGCAAGCAAGACCATCGCCAAAGTACACAAAGTGCTAAAGATCACTTGTTTATGCTTTTCTGTAAGTATTAAATGTCCTTTTTTCTAACAAATAATAAACTATTTCTGCCTTAACACATACACTGAAAGTATTTTATACTATTGTCCTTTTATGTCTCCCAAGTTACATGATGTTGGGCAACATTTCGGGACAATTGAAGCAGATTTATGAAAAATGGTTGTCATCCAACCAAGAGTGATGCAACAAATAAATGTAAAAATAAACTGGTGACTAAATGATAAAGACAACTACAGAGTATTACATAACAACATTACAATAACAACACTTAAGTTCTGCTGAAACAGGTGGAATACCATATTTCTGAAGCAGAACTATAGTACATTAAGGCATGTTTAATATTGACGGCTGCATCATACTAACAATAAGACAACTGGAATGTCACAAAACATTGTACTAACAGTACAGACAGTACAGTCATTAATGTGAATGCAAGAACCCATTCAGACAAACTGGAATGAATAAAAAATCAAGTTTAGTGAATAAACATGATAATGGAATTAGCACACAAAACTGTCATACTAAGTCTGCAATATTTAATTTAAAAAGAATAGAAAATATAGTCTGAAATCAACTCTCTATGATGGTAAGGGCCAAACTACAGCATAATTAGAATTAATCATACTACCTGATCAACAAATGACCACCAGTGTATGGGTATCTATTCCAGAGAAGAGTTGGCATAATAAAATTACAGGAATACTCATGTTTTTATCACATAGAAAAGTCCATTCGCAAGCTTTAAGGTTGTTTGGTTGGAGTTTAACGGCACTTTCACACGAACATGGTGATATCGCGCTTTAAAATCACATCTTACAATCATCAAAATATACAAACTATGGCATATGAATCAGTGATACAGTTAAGCTTTAAGATGGGGTTTGAAAATGTCAATGATATTATGGCTTAGATTCTTCCAAGCAATGACAATGCATTTTCATAGCTTACTGAATAAATCTAATTCAGTCGGAAAATTCAGATATGGAACAATTTCTTCCATGCTGTTTATTTTAAAACCTTTTCTCTGAGTAATATATCAGTCATACTGACAACACGTAACCCATCAGTGACAAATGACAAGAAAAGTGTCTAATACTACTTGGTAGATGTACATATCATCCATTCATCCCTGTACTCATGAAAGAGACTGTGATGTATGGAGTCTGATTGTGGTATCTCAGAGATGCTTGCATACATCTGACCAGTGGCGCTTACAGCACATTCTCCAGATCACACAACCAGAGCCTAAAAATAGTGTGGAATGCAAGTCGTCCTTCTCCTTGCCTCCCCTTCCTCCCTACCACTTTCTACCCTTTTCCCTTCCCTTTAGAAGTAGGCATCCCCCTAATTGCGGCTAGGAGATCTGAGGGAGCGCTTAAGCTCCCCCAGCGGGTCTGGGCGAAGCCCGACCGCCAAGCGCATTCTGGCGCATTTTAGGCCTAAATTTGCACCTTTTTGAGTCCTAATGCAGCTTACTGATACACTTAGCCACAACATCATCTCCCACAAAAGGGATACTGATGAACCAATCACCAAAGCAGTCAGCAAACAAAAAAATTTAAAATTTGTCCTCCCTCTCTGAGCAAGTCATCCTTCGCCCATAGCAACTCGTTCATCGGGACACAAAAAAGAAGTTTTTATGCCCTGCACACAGCTCATAACAGTGATTCTGAAGTCTACTCAAGAACTGTTAGGACGACCCTTAACATTTTTTGGCTTAGAGTTGACAACTTCAGAGTTGTGTTGCTGGAACTTGTACCAGATTTTTACTGCAATACAAATAACCAATATTTCACACTTCTGGAAAAAAACAAAAATCATTAGAAAGAAACTTGTACATAATTTTGAAAAACTGCTGCAGAAACTAGATACAACAGGTCAAAAATATGCAGCAGAACCACGAAGTTGCAACACTAAGTTCATTAATAATGTGCTGTAGAATTATTGCACAAAACGAATAACAGCTGCTGCCTTCTATGGGGATCGGCCATTACAAGGAATAATTATGGAAAAGTGCTAGCTTGTACTGTACAGCAAACATACACAAAACCTACATGTACAGTGCACCAGTGTTGACTTCTTGTGACTACAATAACTTACTCACAAATCTGCAACAAGAAATCAGGTACACTAAAATTGCTTTACTGCAGCAGTACATATTCAGAAATTATTCAGTTCTGGCTCAACTACCTTAAGACCATGAAATAAAATGTTAAAAACCAAATATTAATGCAAATACTATGTATGCGTTTCACACAATGTCTCAGCTTGTCTACCTGAGCAGAAAAAAATCATCCAAGCATAGTAAAGAGTAAAGAACCACCTCCATTTCAGTGGCAATTTTTCAAGTGAAATCCAGGTTAGCCGTTGTCAGCTCACAATTGGTTTTGTTCCTGAACAGAACCATTGTTGACAAATAGGGATGCGCGCATGCCCATGTTTACACGATAACGAATCATGTACACGTTTACAAAATTACACATTTGTGTACACGACTATGACGGCAAGACAAAGTTGAATGCAAAAAATAGAGGTTAGACCAAAGCAGTCAATAGCACGTTTTATGACTTTCTGTAAAATTAACTAATAATCGAATAAATGAACTTTATTAAAGGTTGTGAGCAGACATTACAGGCTGGTCAATATTCACTATAATGCTGTTATCGTAACTGAATACCATTTGCTTTTTGTCATTTGCCACCATATTTGTATAAATGTTAACAGAATTTCGTGTACACGTTTACAAAATTACACGATAGGTGCATCCCTAGTGAAAAGTGGCCAGTGGTTTTACAGGACAGATGCTCTTCCCACCCAAAAGTATAAGAGCACTTACTACTCACTGATCAAGTAACGACAAGTCGTTCATTCCTCACTCACCACTGGATTCCCGAGGAAACAAATATTGCTCCTTTTATGTTGGCTTTCCACCATCACAACGACGGTCTTATAAAGGAAGAGCAATAAATACTGACAAACTTACTAGTCTGAAATACGTCGACATCAACAAAACAATACCCGAATGCCAGTAAGACAGCATTGCCATAGTAAAGTCTGTAGGTGACAAAGGTGCGTTTGGACACTTATGCTCAACAAGGTAGCATGCCAAAGGTTGTGACTGGCAAGCATGACTTCCTATTAATGTTCTATAGTGACCTGTTAGTCGCCAAAATCATAATCCCAAACAAGAAGACAAAGGTCACAAAGTATCCTAAGGGTGAATTTTATATGGGACATGCGCACAAGATCCATAGGAGAATACAAACATAAATTCAACAGTCATCAAATATTGTGTGCAATGCATTCAGGTAACAAAAAACTGTTGATGTCTTAAAAGTTGACCACCTCCGACCAACAAATGCTAATTCAATCTGCTAATTATAGCACACAATACCTATCATACATCCCACATACTGCTTTATGAAAATGCACAATCAAACTAAATAGAACATCACCAAAACACAACACAAAAGTCCGTTAAACGTATACATGAGATATAACACCTGTAAACTGTAAGTCTGAAACACTGTGTGCAAACCAAGAATTACTGCTAACACCACAGTATGCTGCTATCAGTGACATTCATCACCAACAACAGTTGCTGAGGTGTAACTTTTCCTTCATCTTTACTTCTTTGAACCTGCATCAGACATTCCAGTAAGATGGACTGCAACTGAATAGAATCCATTACAGCTCTCAGCCTTCTATCAAGCATCACAATCTGCATTTCTGTGAGATATAACTAAAGGGAACATGGTGGCAAACTGTGGGAGATAACCACTTACCATGATAAGGTAAAGTGAAAATAATATGTTAACTTAGCTCAGACTCACACTGGCCAGTGGTTGACTGAGTTAAAGTTTAACGTCCCACTCAACACTAAATAGGTCACATTTAAGATGGTCTTCCCAGATAATCTCTTGGCTCATAGTGAGAAAATCAAAGTAATTAAAGCCAGGAGAAAAAAAGCAGAATATAATAGATCTAGGCTAACACAAAATAAATAAAATATATAAAGACTAAATCGACAAATGACAAATCATCGAACAGAATAAACTATAACATAAAATAAAGCAAGACAAATTATAACCCAGGTTTAGTCACCTTCTATGACATCCAGCCTGGAAACGGAGCGGGCTATTCTCAAAGTAAAAGTAAATAAGAAAGGCAAATATGAGCAAGAGAAAAAAGCAAGTTACAAGAAGCAAGTGATAACGGAAACAAACATGCATACAATCTACACAGCACACAATATCTTTGGACTAGCCACTAAGTTTTGGTGCTATATATTAAGCAGGGATGTCAAAATCACTTGCAAATATATTCCAATACCAAAAGCAAATGTTCAAAAAACTGACAATCATACACAGTGTCGTAGCTCTTATGCACCAACTGCAGGCAAACATGCACTGTAGTGGAAAGCACAATGAATTCAGAGCATGGGAGGCTGTGGGTAGAGGGAAGCTCAGCACAAATGTGCAAAACCACTGTATAAGTGAAACCATAACTCTGCATTCACTGATACTTCACATTTATACCTTCTCATCTGACTTGTTCAGAATTAATGACCACAAAAAATGAATGTATGACAAAAATGCAGAAGTATGAGCAACAAACACATGGAGTGGCAGTAAAACAGCCAACAGCTTGTATTTACACGATGTATATAGATGAACGATTAGCTCAATGTATGGTAGTAATAATAATAATAATAATACAACATTTGTATAGCGCCATAGTGTCCTACGCGGGATGCAGAGGCGCTTGTGGCGCCAGTTAAGAATGAGGGAAAAGGTGGGTTTTGAGATGGCGTTTAAATGTCTGTAGGGTAACGCAGGATCTAATGTCAGCAGGGAGAGAGTTCCATGTTTGTGGTTCCATGTTTGTAGTAAAACAGGGTTTATAAACAGCCGGATATCATACCTGCCACTAGTGTCTGTGAAGTACTGATGGAATAAAAATTACTAAATCTAACCAGTGGCCTTGCCTTATACTTTCTTTGTCCTCTACAACCACAGTCTTGATGATAAGAGAAGGGCACTGCTACTAGGGCTCTCTGGCACCAATACCAGCAAATAGCGATCTAGAGCATTATATCAGTAAATACTAATGACCTGTACGTCGAAGTACTGCTAAGCGCTGTGATTCTGGTTCTCGCAGCCACTGCAACATGCGAACGTATGTCTCGCGCCCCGTCTTCATCTTTGACCACGGCTTAGGATTTCGAAGAAGTTCGCTCAGGGTTCCCTGACTGCGGCTAAGAACTGCCTGAGCAAACAGCGCTTGTGAAATGTTGAACCGTCGCAGCTCTGCACTGACACGTTCAGCTACATCAAAGGTATCTATTTCCTCGGTGTCGGCACATAAAGTAACAGAACGCGTTGGTGTTGAAGGAGTGCTCGCTGAAGGTGAGTTACCAACATCCGACTCAGAT
>Ga0209782_1000272_pt1 | contig 20944 bp, 11 predicted proteins | sample WorMetmaBAHAMAS1_FD_187390 | JGI IMG/M metagenome (GOLD analysis project Ga0209782, IMG submission 187390) | Marine gutless worms symbiont microbial communities from Max Planck institute for Marine Microbiology, Germany - Inanidrilus... | ecosystem: Host-associated > Annelida > Digestive system...
GTCAAAACAACCAGCAAAAATCAGCCACTGGTCTCATCCCTTCTTGATCCACCAAATATACACCCTCTGATGCTGGCACCTCACCTTCAACTGACAACAAGCTCCACAGATGCTCAGCTAGCACGACACGCGAGTCGTTGGATGCCGCCAAAGTCGAAAATTCGACATTTTAACCATACCTGGATCACAGGTTATTACTATCAAAGTTGGCTTCAGCATGCAGGTAGCCAAGCTGCTGATCAGTCCTATTGTGCTGCTTCCACTGTTTGTTGGACTATGTTATCACAATACACCTAGTTACTGACGTTACAGACAAACAGACGTCAGGCTCATAGCATAGACACAACATGACCGATAAAAGGAATAATTTCCCATAATAGGAATGGCTTAAGTGCACACCACTCTGCAGATCATATGTAACTGTGAGCAGATATTGCTGACAGCACTTGAAAGTACAGCAGTAGTCCTAACTTACTGCAAACATTCACTTACTGAATGCCAGTGGCAAGCCGGTCCATCGGATATTGTGCTTACGACTTCTGCGGCCGCACTTGTCGACAAACACGCCAAACTCTGCACACAGACACAAGCTTAGAACACACAGCTGCAGCAGAATAAATATTATTTAAAACTTCATAAAATATTATGATTCATTTAATTTTCCGCACGCTTTGTGTACAGAGCTTTGATACGGCTGGTAGGGCATCAGGAAGATGAAATTGTCAACAATAAATTAATTACATAAATGGTCAATGTGACACAACTGGCTTAACGCCCCAAGTGAGTCGTCAACCATTGTCACTACCTATCGACAATAAATTAATTACATAAATGGTCAATGTGACACAACTGGCTTAACGCCTCCAAGTGAAAGTCGTCAACCACTGTCACTACCTATCATCAGAAGTTCCCAATATCATACCTGTTCAAATACACTGCATCGTTTCAAAAAGCAATGAACACACAGGAATGATACAAACCGTCAAAGCAGAGCAGAACTTCCTCAGTTGACGGATGACTTGAAGTGACAGGAAAAACAGCGACGGGGTAACTATTGTACTGTGCTGCTCCAAATGCGGCAAATGCCAATGAACGGTCTGTCTTGTCCAGTAACTCTATCATCAAAACAGACAACAAGAGCTACACAACGACATTATCATGCTAACAGGTCGAACTGCCACAACGGGATTCGGCAGCAAAGTACGAGAAGTAATAACAGGACACTTAAGAGAGAGTCTATCCAGGCAATCAACCGCAGTGGCAAGATAACAAAACTCACATAAACCAGAAAAACACCAGCAACACACAAACGTGCTTACCTGAAACTGTAAATCCAGAGAAATTAATGCTGTAGAATTTGTCGGTAGCAAAGACGACCGCGTTATCTGTGACAGCAATGCAGCTTGCTGGTCGACTGACAGGAATCTCCTGCAGTACAGGTATCAATTACAACTCCTACTTCATACTGTCACCTTTACCTCTACTGGCTAATGCTAACAATGTCCAAAATTCCTTAATCAATTGAAGACAACAAATAACAAAACAAACAGTATAAGTAGCAAAAACCACAACTATAGTACATATGCTTTTCGATCTTCTGCACTGAGAGATTGGAATTAGTTAGTATCCGTGAATTGCAGTCACTTCCTACTTTCAGACGTCATCTAAAGACATTTTATTCTCAGTCAGCTTAACCCCTTTCAGCTGTTCATCTTGCCTAGAATATCATCGTCTATGCACCCTGATTCTTCTTAAGACCTGGAGCTATATGAGTTGTTTACTTACTTACTTACTTATTACTTAACAGCTCTCGTGTATGCACTCAAATTCAGTGCTTAGATGTATAAAATGGAGAAAAAAAGAAAAATAATATAAGTAACCTTCTGAACTGAGAATGAGCAGGGTCCAGAGTTGTACTTGTAGACATTGACATGTTCAGTTGTTGCAACGGCCAGATAGAATCCATGCGAGAGACGTTTAAATGCGAAAACTGTGCAGGCCATGGCACCTGGAATAGGATCAAACTTCACTGGAGGTTGGGCGCCATGTGGCGACGACAACCACAGTGCAAGCTGTTTCAGTTCACACACAACGACGTCTCGTTCGGCTCCTGAACACAGGAAAAAATATCAATGTAAATAACTATCACGTGAATTACTACAAAATGCTAGTGCAGTATATGCCATCAATGTGCGTCTGTCCATCTGTCTGTCACAAGCCGTTGAAATAAATTGCTCGGACAGAACGGCATCTGGCAGGTCATACTGGTTCAGTGCTCCAAAAAGTCTTGTCCTACAGAAAAAGTCTTTAAACTGGGAAGTTTATGACATTAAAAAACAATACAGTACACAAAGACTGCAGTTCAGATAGTCAATGGCAACTGCATTAAATCAGTGACCATATCTGAAGTTAATAAGTTCCTAGTTTATAATTTTTGTATGACGCATTTTTTTAGCACAGTCAGCTATTGAGCAAATGCTGACAAAGACCACAATGTGCACACATACCAACGATGCAGAACAAAAGGCCAGGATCCGCATGTCCATCGACTGCATGAACAATGCCGTCAATGCCAGCCACACAAGTCAGAGGACGATGGTCAGCGTCATTGGCGAACTGCATTGCAAAAAGTCCGCACTCAGTGCCGATAAGCAACAGCTGTAAACACAACACAACCAAGATACCTAGTGACACTGCGACAAGCTGCAATTAAATCGACTGCAATCCGATATTATGGTGGACTGCTATTCGGAGGAGCCACTGTTCCGAAGGTCCGCTATTCCGAAATGCCAGTGACGGCCGATAATGACCGTGCGGCTTGCTTTAATCACCAGATGGTGCCACAGTAACGCTAAGTCATTATACGTATGCCAGGTTATTTATACACTATCGGAACAGCAGCCTTTCGGAAAAGTGTACCTACAGAATAGCGGCCCCTCAGAATAGCGGACCTTTGGAATGGTGGGCTGTCACCATTAAATTGCTTCACATTCTCTCTCTTTCAGTAACTGATAGCTGACGATTAACATCCTACTGTACATAAACAGGTCATTTCACAGACGTTCTTCCCAGCCAATCACTTAGCCGCTGATACTAAAGAAACTAAACTAATGCAGCTATTACAGTCTCTTCTCAAAGTAAGTATTTCTTCTTCTTTTTTCTGCAGTGATTACGCTGTTTTTTTCTTATTTAGTGTGTCAGCAATTACCTAACAAGTTTTTGATGTAATCAAATTATATAAACTACTAGTGCGATGACATCAACATTCTGACACTGTACGTGAAGCACAAACTAATTTACTTTCATTGTAAGGTGAGTATGGTGTTTTCCTCTTATTCAGACCTCTCGTCACCTATTGCACGAATTGTGGCAACGGGACACATACGACCATTTTAAATACAATTACTTTGCATGTGACCACAGTTAGCCTCCAAAGACATCATAATCTTCGCTGTTGGACCCAGGTGCACACGTTCTGTTTAAGCATGTAGCCATGCTCGACAAAAAACACACCCACACATTAATCATTCCGACAACTTCCTGAACGCTGCTGCAAACATTCTCTAGGTTCTCAAGAAGCAAATGGCTGGATTAGCTTAGATCCGACAATGATCGTCCATCCTACCTACTATCTGTGAATATGTGCCATTCGTCGGACTTACACCAGGACGACACAATGATCTCAGCTGATTAGACAATGATGATAATGAGCCTTAATAACCACTGGAGATCTGGACAGTATTGGATCCCCAATAGCAGCATCAAACGCTGAAAGCAATGTGTGCTTGGATGCATGAAGTATATGCAGCAGAAAAGATGAACACGATCGAAAGACACTCACGTTGTCAGACAGTGGCCACGTGCACATAATATCCATGCGTCTGTCATCGCGAGACGACATCCGACATATCACGTTGCCAAGCACTGATGCATCTGCCATCTGTTTAGAGTTCTTGTTGCTACTGGTAACCGCCTCCAGCAATGCAACCCACTGCTGCTTCTCAGCAAAGCTTGACGCCATTAGATAGAAACATCTGCACACATAATGCCAACCAAAATGATAGCATGCTACTTTTAGTTTCTTGTTTAATCAACCTTCATTTTTGAGCTACTCCCCATTCTGCCAGGTCCCCCCCCCCAAAAAAAAAACTTTGGGATAATTTAAAGAGGATTTTTACAAGCCAGATGGCCCACCCAACCAACAATGTCAATAAGCTGATGACAACAGTTTAGTGCAAAGTGGAATAATCTTAGTGTTACCGGTTCATTTTCCCTCCATAATGAGTCAATTCATTCCATCTTTGGTAATGTCCACAATTACATTCCAAAATGCCATCATGCCATCTGTTGCACATTTTCTACACGTACTCACGCCAGCATTGCTAAAATTTAGTTCTGATGATTTTTAATACGATTCTATATGAGCTTCGTCAATCCATTTTATCATTTCCCTGCTGCTATTTTATCTCGTCACAACATATGCACGTTTACACAGCTGTAAAGAGTACCTGTTTGACATGGATGCAGCATCAGGTTCAAACTCGAGCATCATCACATAGCCAAGCTCCGAGACGGAGACACTGGCCAGCTCGGTCTGAGACACAGCGCCACGTACTGACACGACACCGTCGTTTGGGCGAAGATCAAACACATCAACAGTCGGACCTGATGCCGACTCCTCCCGACTGTTGTAGACAGAGAGTTTGCCGTCTCTCAGCACCACCCACTTCCTGTCCCACGCAGCCTTACCAGCCCTGCACATTGCATATCATAAACATCGACATCTTATGACAAATATTCATCTGTTTTCTTTACATGAAAACAACCAAATAGAACATTATGAAAGAACAATTTAAAAACCAGAAGCCCAAAAAGATGCCAATTGTTTTCAGAGCCATTTGTTGACAGTATTTAATTATGTGAAATGCTTGATGCCCTTGAAACATGTCAGTAAACATGCAAATAGTTGATAATTAATGGAAAAGCCAATATGTATGACAAAAATAAACAATCAGTTGGTTAGCATTTATGCATCATTATTTCTGACCAAAACTGGGAGCATTTGGCAACTTTCTTTCGCATATCATGCATAAATAGTATCTACAGAACTGAGCTGAACAACAACAAAAAAAGAAAACTAATAGCATACAGCATTTAGTATAACACTAACAACGGCATAAAAATTAATTATAAGAAATGACCATAAGAGTAACCAGTACATCAAAAAAATCACCTTGGCAGTCTCATGTATGCTGCCAACTGTAATGCCCAAGCTGACTTCTTTGCTGCTGACATTTTGCCACTCATCACAGAACCAGTGTGGACGTCGGCAGTAAATCTTGCGTAGTCACTCGGCAACCCGCAGTTTGCTGGGAGACTGGGCAGACATGGCGGATGGCACACAGCACCGCAGTCTGATCACAAACATACAGACTACTAGATTCAGGAGAAAAAAGCACATCACAGCAACTACACAGCATACACAATGGCCAGTTCAAACAACCTAACAGCCGCCATCTGTCGCCTCCATTTTATCAGCAGTTTTCCAGGTAAAATTGGGTTAGCCGGTTCTTCGTTGGTTTTCTTCTTTGTTTCCAAACAAAACCTTTGAGTATAAGTGGGATGGGTGGATTCTATATTGGATGGATGCATTTTCTGGCAAGCGATTAACAGCACTGCCTACCACTCCTAAGCACGCATAACTACTATGAACGAATTACACTTTTAGCGTAGTCCATTTACACGCTTACGGATTTGAAGCACTGCAGCAGCAAGCCAGTAGTGTTGACTGCAAGTTCTTTTCAATGCCACCAGTAACTCATGCAAATCTCAGCAGGAAACGGGCCATGTAACCACTGATCACTGATCCAGTGACGATTTTAATCAAAATCGATTATCTACTACTTTCCGGTTTTGTCTACCAGCCTAGTTTTCCAAAATTCCTTGAAGTAAAACCGGGTCTTTCATAGGCAAACTTCAGGATTTGAGCAGCAGGCTTCCAAAAGATCAGCTGTCCTTCCAGTTACCAAATTAATAGCGTCAAAAAGGGTTCCCACTATCTTTTGATGTTGAAATTCAATGACTTTTGCACTTTCAAGGACCAATTCTCGATGGAAGTTTAGAGCATGCGCAGTAGAACAGCAATATTTAATATATATTTCTGTGATGACAGTACAGTTAATACGTAATAAAACAGTAGCGCACTTGTAGCCCATGTAATAATTTGTAAGTAAGTAAAAGAGTATGCATTCCAGTCCTATACTAATGCTGTTTAACAGAATTTGGTGATCACGCAGTTTGACCTTGTAGTGAATTGAAGGACTTCCAAGGACCTGCGGAATGAAATTTAAAGACTTTCAAGCCCCCGTCCTCTTTTCAAGTACTTTCAAGGCCTTGAATTTAGGGAAAAAAATTAAAGTACTTTCAAGAACTTTCAAGGATGCGTGAGAACCCTGGTGAAAACACTTGCGGGAGCTAAACAGAATCGGAACCAATTCTCAATCTCAAAAGTGCACATTAAAACTGTAGCAATACCTTGACATTTTGCCGCCTGCTGTACAAAGTGAATGGAACCGAGGCACACAATGCACACTGTCGGACGACTGTTGATGCCTGTTACCAATCTATCAGCACAATCAATGCAGACATCAACTACTGGTATCAGAACAGGTGAGTTTTATCAGCACACAGGTAACTAGAAAGCTCTTCACTTAAGGCTGCACCAACAACTTTTGCATTACATTTTCAGCAAGCCAAAGTTACACAGCTGCTGTTTATTTCGGGTTACAAATTTGGGTTTGTATTTTTGCATTATTAGTTTTCGGCTCTCATTACATCATGCAGTTTGCCATCCCAGCAGTGTCTCACGTCTTCTATCCTCCTGAGACCATGACCTATGACCTACTAGTTTTCTACGACCATGACCTCTGAATGTGGCACAAACAGAGTACAGGTAAATCAGCATGCGAAATACCTAAGTCAAGAGTAATTAATTAGACAAACAGACAAACCTGACTGACTGCTCTAGCTGGACTATTAAAGTGGTTGTGTCATATAACACATGGCGAATAGTGAACAATATTTCTAATTTGCAATATTTAGCACAATTACTGCAAAACCAGTTACAAAAATACACACATCTACAAAGAGTAGCAGGGTGGTCACCAATGTTCTGAAAAAGTGTAATGCAGTTGAATATTTGAAGTCTGACTGGCTCACTGTGGATATCAAGTAAACAACGTATTTCTGAACAGTAACAGAATGTTGACTTGTCTCATTACCACTGATAATTAAAGTATATCAACATTCATACTTGTGAGTGCGTGCATCAGGATATCTCGGAGGACGGGCTGTGACCGGAAGTGTAGCTCCTCGGTTTGGCTCCACTGGAATCGACGACGTCTCTTGTCCGCCTTCGGACCTTGGTCGTGATGTATCTCGGCCGCCTTCAGACCGCGGACGTGTTCCTTCAGCATGCAGCAGTATTTGGCCACAAAATTCAGTCTGCACTTAACTACTTTGAATTGACAACTAGGAACTGTGCTTCATGCACTGTGAACATAATGCTAGGTGCAGTAGTAAACCACTAACGGCTCAGTCATTCGGTTCAACGTTCCTCTGCTGTCTGTGGCAGAAATAAAATGTGCTCATATAAGATATCAGCTGTCAGACTGCACCTCTGGAATGCATGTCATTTCGACCCAAAATTCAAAACATCATTCTTAACTTGGAACACAACAGCAGCAAGTGACCAATAGATTGTCTCCGTACCACTTCATTGTCAATGTATTCAGTATATGGCTAAACAGCACATGGACACAGTGTAGATAAAATATGAAAACTAATTAGCATCTTCTTCTTAATGTGAATGCACTAGCTACCATAACTGCTCCGGTTCTGAAAGAGGATACCCAATATAATGACCTGTATAATGCTCGACAACAGCTGTCGTTGTTGTTGTACAAAATAACAAATACAACGCCATATTTATTACAATACGATATTTATGGTGCTGTTGTCATGGCTCAGAGCCATTGCAAGAGTTCATCTGGTGAATACAGATTCGAGTGCCAGGTGGCCGCCAACCCTCAGACCAAGCCAACTGACTTTGGCTATAAGTCCGCCAATAACTGTATTCCATGTAATAGCAGCAGTCACTACCATCTCTTTTTCAACGTCTGTTTTCCAAGTAAAGATAGGTTAGCTGGTACCAACTTGGTACTTTTCCTTCATCTGCTCAAGCGGAGAGCCTCAGGAAATGAGTGACACAGGTTTCTATGGTCCAGATGTCAACCAACCGACTAAGGAGGTATTCGATTAAGTAAATCCGGTTTTGGATACAGTGGAACCAGTTTCAGATTCAATGAAAAGTCCACTTGACTTACGAATGTGAAACTAGATTTGGATTCGGTGAAACCTACCATATAACGTCACTGTTGTTTGTTTACATCGGCTTATGCTGTCGTTACAACGCCACTTGATACGCCAAGTAAATCTGAAGATGGTTTCACTGTGTATCCAAAACTTGTTTCGATAATCAAATATCCCCAATAACACAAAAATCACTGCCTCGACCACAGAAAATCACCCATGGGCCCAATCCTTTCTCCACTGACCATCGCTGGACTACTATGATAGCAGCACTTTCACAAAATGGTGGACAGGGAGTTAGAGCTGTGATGACGAGAGACCTGAAGGAGTGCTGCTTGGCTGTGTGATGTGCAGAGTTAACGGCCGGCCCTTGTCACGTTCACGATGAAGCAGACTGTATGCGTCACGTACGGCCTGAGACTGGCCGTTATTAACACCTGCATCGGCTGCATATGTAGTCGCTTTACCAGTGAACAACTGTCACAACACACAGCAGACTGTACACATCATGTACGGCCTGAGAATGGGCGTTATTAACGCTTGCATCACTTGCCCCTAAACAACTGTAACAACATACGCCAATACTCGTTCAATCTGGGACAAACTGGCTGTGCCGGCACCAAATTATGGATTTTAATGAAGCAAGAAATGACAGGGTGGCAGTGGCATCAACAGAACCATATGCAGAAATCATTTGCACCTCAATCCAGACAGATAACTGCACTAGCCAGCATCTCATCATTTGAATTTTTACAGGCCAAATTCTCTTCCTTATGTCCAAACAACAGTGTCAACAAGTAATATTTGTTATAATGAGTCCTAACGCCATACATTCATACACAAATCATTCGATTATTCTAACACTCACTTCAGCTGTTTACTCAACAACAACAATAATACAATGATAACGAATTACTACTACCATACCCTCTTTTCTAGGACAACCTGGGTAAGCCACTACCAGAAAGAGAAGACCATTCTGGATTTTAACGAAGCAAGAGATGTCGGGATGGTAGTGGCATCAGCTGGACCACATGCAGATCATTTGCACTTTGCTCCAGATAACCACACCGGCAGCACATCATTCAATTTTTTTTATGGGTCTGATGCTCTTTCTGATGCCCAACCAACAGCATCGAAACACTGAAGGCAACAATAATAAAGTTAAAACTTAACCGAAAAAAAACAAAATGTAACTACAAAAATCTGGCATTTAGATGCCAACTCTGTAATGCATATGTCATAATCATACTGAATGGGCCAGTGCTAAATAATGCTGATCATCACAGCTTGCTAGTTGATGACTTTTGAACTCTAAACTGGTCATCAAGTTGAAAAAGCATCATCCACACGAAATACGGCTTTATTGGGCCTTCCGTTTAAAAGTTATACCGGGTATGTAAAGTAGAGTACAGACGACACATAAAATAACAGTGGCATTTCATAATGGGACCGGGCTCCATAAGAAAGCTACAAATAAATATCAACTAAAATGTAATATTCAGTTTTTACCCATTTCTTTTTGCGCGGAGTACTTTCAACCTTGTCCTGCAGAAAGCCAATCAGTTTTGTCTGTTGATTCATCGTCTCTTCCATGCGATATTTCTCATGTTGGTGGCTTACCTACAATTAACGGCAGACTGCATGAAGAAAGGACAATGTCCTGTGAGTGTGCCTGTATGCCAGCCGGGGTATTCGAGCACAACATTTTGTACCAGTGACTCCCAAAACCAAGGAAGGTGGCTACTAGGTAACATCAGTGAGTAAAAATAATTCCCATTTAAAAACAGAAAAGCTGGTTTTCCATGTTATGCATTTGCTATGTAAATCGTAGCTTTGTTTTAAGCCCCAATTTACCATTCTACTAAAAATGTGTGAATAAATAGTATTAAAATTTTGGGAAAGACAGTCCACAGAACAAAGATCAGTCAGTTATATTTTGACAGGTTACTTTCATCCACTTCTAACAATAAAAATCTAAAAAAAAGTAATGGAGCAAAACTGAAAGTAGGTCTAAAGACAACATTAGTCTGCTTCCAACAGCTGCGCCTACACCAATCAAACAGTAAATACACTAATATTATGCCATGCTATTAGCAATTCATTACATTTATCAGCCATAATGTAACATGAAAATGCAAGATGATGTGCATTAGAAAATCAACAATTTATTCAAACTGCAGTATCTTTTCAGGCTTCACATACAACATGAACTTCCTTAATCTCAGTATGAGGTCAAAACTTGCCACAAAATTTCAACAGCTGCCTATACTAGTAATACGTTACCTGAATAGTTTCCATTTTATCTTGAAGACTGCTCTTCTGAGTGGCAAGTGATTCGTAATGAGATGCAGTTGACTGGAGCTGTCTGCTGAGAGCGGTGTTACGTGCCTTCAGCTCCTGACTGCGAGTAATCTCCTTCGACAACTACATAACAGAGTACCGATAACTACAAAGTAAATAAATGCATTTGAATTTATTAATTTGTTTACAGCAAGAAAAACAATGGATGCAATGAATACAAATTTTTGTAAAATTGGCAATGTTTCGGACAGCGTTTAAATTGACCAAAAACAAAAGTTGTATCACACCAGCTAAGAAAACGGGTCGGAAAAAAATTCAGCATCACTTCAATCACTATGTGCAAATTTAACATAAACAGTCCGAATAATCTGATATGCAATTCACAAACAGTATCAAATGCTGTATATTTTTAACGCAACATGTTTTATTGCAAACAGCTTCTCCTTCTAGCTCACTTTACTCACACAAGTATTGTAGCTCAATGGTTCACTTCTTTTGTGAAAGATCTGACATTTTGGTATGGCATTTTATCCTACTACATCCTTAACTCCAGAGACAGTTGATTTCCCTAACTAGCTCCGTGCTTTAAGTTACTTTCAACGTTCTGGTACTAATGGTTGGGCGGATAAAGCCATCATGGTCGACGGACCATGCGCGTTGAATGTTGTACCATCTGGCATTAAACAGTCACCATCTTGTGTCAACTTTCGGAAGAAGCTTAAAATAATCTATTTAAGTTTTGGTATAGTTTGCTTAGATTTCTCACTGTTTTTTCGTATTTTTTTATCATGTTGGATTTAGTTCTATGTGCCGCTGAGCCCCTGTAAGGGGTGCCTTACAAATTCTCACAATGACGATGATAATGAACATAAATGGTACATCACGTGCAAAAATCCTGCATCCGTTATCAGTTTCAGAATAACTGTAGGATGAAAATAAAGATGGCCCTGGCTAACTTTATTCACTGGGAAACGATAACTCATACAGTGTATGACTACTGTATTACAGCTTCAGAGCTTTGATACTGCTGGTTGGCTGGCAGGACGTGCTGCTGGTCCAAGGTTAAACCGCGCAGCAAAACTCTACCTACCAGCTGTCAAAATCAGTACCAAGAACAATAAGTGTTATATGCTACTCAACCACTTAGGCAATTCACGAAACAAGCATAGAGTCACAAAGCAAGCATAAACACACGAACCTCCTCTTTGAGGTGAACAATTTCACGTTCCGCAAGCACCAGGCGCTGCTGGAAAGTCTTAAAGTCGAGCTCCACTGTCGACCGCTTTTCTTCGGACTTTGTCAGCTGCATTTCACCACATCATGCAACGTTAAAACGAATATATTAAACAGTGACCACTTTATATTCATAAATTACTAGTAGTAAAGTCGTGGAAACTGGTGCTGGAAATGGGTATAAGTAGTGATGTTAAAACCTCGGCATAAAAGAAGCAACCTCTTTTTTCTTCAAATGTCACTTGCTCGAGAAAGCATGATCCTGGTGGATAACAATAATAAATAATGCATCGTACTTGAGTGGCCGTACATAGTAAGTCCGCATGCTGTCATCCAAGTCAATTCCATCCTAGATGAAGTACGGAGTATCACAAGGATTGGATCTTGGACCGATCCTTTTTATCCTGTACTCTGCTGACGCGCTGCAGCTGATACAATCTCACCAACTTCATCCACATGCGTATGCCAACGACAGTCAGTTCTACGGATATTGTCGACCATCCAGTACCACAAGTCTGGTTGATGGGATATCTAGCTGCACTGACGACGTGTCGCTGTGGATGAGGTCAAACCGACTGCAACTCAACCCTGCCAAGACAGAGGTTCTTTGGTGTTCGTCAGCATGTCGTCAGTACCAGATCCCGACTGGGCCAATCCGTACTGGCAATGCCAATATTACTCCGGTCTCTTCTGTCAGGGATCTGGGCATCGACATCGACTCTGGATGTCACGTCATCTCAACCATTCGAGTGTGTTTCGCAGCTCTGCTTCACATTCGGAGCGTCCGGCGTTCTCTGTCACCTTAAGCCTTGCTGACTCTGATCCGAGCTTTCATTATCGACAAGATTGATTTATAAAGATCACTAATTACGAACAAGAAGCATTTGAAAAATGTTGGGCCCATTCGCCACTGCGAGCCGCCGCACGCCCTAATTTTACATTGCCATTCACCAGGTACTGTCGTGCGCCGCCTGCGCATCGATGTCCACGACAACGACGACAACAACGACAACGCATGAGAGAGGGAACCGCTATGGCCCCATAGAATAGGCCCAATGACCAAAGTTTCATTTAGCTGCATACATACCAGTAATTAATTAACTGTGTAAATGCTTTTTGTTTTTAGAGAATAGTAGCTAATGATTTTTTTCGGCTAATCCATAGTTGTGATATAACACCAAACAGTCACCAGACATAAGTCAAGCTAACATTACTTCAGCATGTCAGATATAAGGCTCAAGTGTCAAGAAATAAAAGTACATGTATGCACAATGTAACATGTGCAAATTACTGATATACAGCCACTGGCATACCACTTGAAAACAATAATAGTAAAAAAAACAAGTTAACTGCACTGCAAAAATGGCTAACAGCTAATAAATTTTCTATACTATCCCTTTCTGACCTGGGCTACAAGCAAATCACTCACCTGGTCGTTAAGAAGATCTGTCTGAGCTGCATGTTCTGCCAGTTCAGTCTTCAGTTTATTTACCTCCAAACTCAACGCAGACTTTGTTGCCTCTAGCTTCCGGTTTACTTCTGACAGTCTTTCGTCACCAGATGTTCTATCACATGAAAATCATCGGTCTTTCACGTGGCATAAAATAAGCCTTATTATGAGAAACACAGCTCAAAAAGCAGTAACAAATATCCATCAGTCACACTGTTCGGTTTTGTAAACTATGTAATATTTTAATATAATGTGCCAAATGGCTGCACATTGCTATCACGGCAGCGTCACTGTGACGTTGTGTATTGCCTAACACCTCTGCTGGGTGGTAATGGTTGTATAGACAACAGCAGGTGCCAAGACTAGATGAGCCATTCATGCAAGGGGTAACAGGGGGGTGGAGTATGTGACACAACCACTGCCTTCTTGTACTTCCACAGACCACGGCTACGCAGCAATTCACAATATGATTACAAAAATCAAATTCTGACTTAGCAACAAATCTCCAATCTAATCCCATGCAGACAACTGAAGTGGCAATTCTACAAGCTGGATGCACTTCCTGATATCAAACAAATATCTGTCCACACACTGAAGGCACGAGACACACAGGTAGAGGAGAAATGAACTGACCGTAGTTGTTTCTCATTGTTGAGCAAACTCTGAAGTTTCTTCAGATCTTTCTCTAGTGTTGCAATCGTCTTTGTGTGCAAAGCTCTGACAACATTCAACCACTGCAGATCACAAGACTGCATAGAGCATATCCACTATTGCTGAATTATATCCAAGCAGGCTAAAAACTCAACTGATACAATGCCTCGTGTCCGTGTATCTTACACTATCTAGATCATCATCTGAAGACATACAGCAGCATTCGTCGTATATTCACCCAGGTGTCTCCCATCCTTCAAACAAGAATTATTTTCTAGACCACCTCTTCTCCTCCCATGTCAGAGTAACCCAAGTTGTCTAATCTATTTTTACACTTACATGCTGTTATGACTTGGGATCATTCAGTACTATAAGCATTAAGCGCGCCGTGTTTATCTCCGGCTAGAGATACAACGACCCTTCCTTCCAAGTCATATCTGAACTATTCGCTGGGTCAATCCTAACTGAACTCATTAACCAGCTTACATTAGTTGTTAGTCAACCTGTCACTCAGCTCACCACTTCTTACTGAGAACCGCCACGTACACAGTACTAACTCGCTTCAACAATTTGTCCACGTCTTTCACACACTTTAGCACAGACTCCCAACAGAAGTCCTTCAGAATTGCGCGAACCATACAGAGGCATCGCGATCACCATGTCCATTTTCCACGCAAATTTGGGTAAGCTGGTACCACCACCCGAGTTTCTACACTTGTCCTAAAATATAAAATTTAATGATAAAAAGTACAGGCAATATGGCAACATCCAGAAGTGCCACACTGAATTTGGCAATTAGCGTGATCAAACAGTGTACACTTGAGTCATTTTAAAAGCATTAAAGGGAAATCAAAACACTTACCATAACTAGAGAAAATCTCTTACCATCTCCCGATAGAACAAACGCCACTCACTATGTCGATTATCTATAAACTGTAAATATGAACTGAAAATGATCACCGTAAGTTTCACTGGACACCGACAATGCATGGCATACTCACTCGTTGGCAGTCATCTTTGTGATGTCTTCCTTCTGTCGGCGTATAATAGGCTCCATGTCAGCAATCTGACTGTCCAGTTCTGTGCTCAACTCCTCAGTATGGTGCAACTTCTAAACATCGCAGAAACATTTACATACATACGTATATACCCACATGATAAAAATGACTCAAATAGAGCACAAAAGTGAATCGGTCATTGCATAACAAAAACCGTAAGACAATAATTAACAGACAAAAAGAGCAAGTGAAAATTCAATACTTTGTGACATACAAAAACACACTTACCACTTCACAGTCTGAAAGCTCCTGTCTGGCAAGTCTCAATTCGGATGCAAGTCGATTCTTTTCATCAATTGTAGTCTGTAGCTTCTGGTCTACAGCCTAACATGGATACGACAGTCATTTCTTTTGTATTACAATAAAGTTGCACTACCACACAGAGCCTTCATTACTGCTGATTGATAGATTAAGTTTAAATGCCCCACACACAATAATAATACACATCCGACACTAAACAGGTAATATTGGCTCAGAAGCTCTTCCCAGCCAATCTCTTGGCTCGTACGGAAAAAAATCAAAATAAAAGCTGTGAGAAAAACCAACAATATAATAAACCTAGGCTAACAAAAAAAAACTAAACCTATCACCACTAAATCAACACATTACAAATCATCAAACACAAAAATACAACAACATAAAATGAACCGAGACAAATTATAACCAGATTTAGTCGCCTTCTACGACATCCAGGATGGAAATGGAGCGGGGATATTCTCAAAGGAAAAGATAAAGGAAAAGTAATACAAGTGGGGGAATTGTGACTTACGTTTGTAGACTTCACAGACTCGAGAACAGCACATTTATGCTCCAGCTGTGCAACCTATCAACACATACACGATCACATTTCAATACCAACAGTAGCATCATTCAACAACTTTTTTAACAACATTTCTCCAGGTAAGTCAGCATTAGCTGGTCGCCCCTTATGGTGCATTCACACACATGCTGCGCTAGTCTTGTTGCCAGACTCCGTGCTGCCCGACGATTTCCGGCACTGGCCTCTCGAACCAAAAAGTATCAGTCCTTTATAAATTTTGGCCTCTTAAATTACCAATAAATTTTCTTTTCTAGTCAAGTCTCTATCTCTAACCTCATCATCCACTGTTTTGACATTAACTGTATTTTGTACTGTACATTATGATATTTAGACTGTACGTTTTGTTTTGTTAGTTATTTCTTGCTTACGTGGCTATTCGGCTACTTTGGCCGCAAAGTTATCAATAAACTTGACTTGACTTGACAGGATGGAATGGGCTGGGATAAACGAGAGATAGTGACGGGATGAGTGAGAGACAGTTTACAGAAGCTGGGACAGGATGGGATGGGCTGCTCAATGTATTTCAATGGAGGCGATCACACACTGAGTTACCAGCTCAGCCCATCCCATCCAATCCCAGCTTCTGTCACTAGCAATGACTATCTCTCGCTCATCCCGTCACATTCCATCCTATCCCATCATGTGTGAATGCACCATTAGTCCACCGCCTCCATCTGCACAGATTTCTACTGGTTTGATGCGCTTCCTGTCACTCAACTAGCAGTGACAAAGCACTGAGCTCAACCAGATGCCTGGCCTGATCCTTTCTTCAGTCACTGCCAGACTCATGGTGTCACTATCACACATGAACAAATGACTGGTCTTTACACACTGTAACTGTAAATGCAATAACAGACTGACAGTATAAGGTTTTGTATGATGTTTACTTGTGCATTCAACGAATCGGCTGACATCTTGTGTTGCGCCAAAGTTGCTTTGGTTGCTTCGAGTTCTTTCGTCGCTCGACTTAGCTCCGTCTTGTTGGACAGTGCAGCCGCCTTCACTTCATCTTCGTGCCTTACATTAGCATCATTGTAACAGCACCTTCGGTCACCGTCGATATTTATTAATCTATAATGATGCAAAAAGAGGCTGCTACAAGATGATGCTGCATTTTGCCCTCTGGACGAATGTCCACTACAATGCAGACCACTTTCAGTAAATACTCATCTCACATTCAGCAGAGGCCTATGAACAGGATAAGAGGAATGAATGCACAAAATAACTCTGACACAATTCAGTAGATTTCCCGTGCTGCATTACGATATATACAGCACTGCCATGTAGACAAACAGTAAGCAAGAATATACGTACAATAATTCATAAATCCAACCAAATTCTTTAATTACCTTGACGTTTCGGTCTCATCACGAGACCTTCATATCTTCTGATGAAGGTCTCGTGATGAGACCGAAACGTCAAGATAATTGAAGGATTTGGTTGTGATTTATGAATTATTGTACGTAAATTATTGTACCAACCAAATGAATCTACTCCTCGAAGAAAATAAGCAAGAATTACTTGGCAGCTAAGTCATGAAGCTTCTGGTCTCTGCAGTCGACCAGCTTTTCCAAATCCTGAACCTGACTGTCCAGTTCTGTACAGAGCTCTTTCAGCTGATCAACTTGCTGCATTACATGTGCACAAATACTGAATAAGCAGACAGCTAATTCTGATTATTTATGATAAAACAAGCCACAGATATGAATTGTACTTTACACACTACATTCATCTTTAAGGTTCTCGGATATAGCAGACGATAACGAGGAAGGAATAACAGTTTTATGTCCACACATTTCATCCACAAGAGAAATAACTGCCTTTGCTTTCCAGCTATAAAGCATCGTAACATATTGGCTGGTACTCATTTTTCATACCACTGAGACAAAACTGGACCGAGCTGATGGTTACAGGTGTACAGCTAATGGTCACCCATCATTGTACTAATCTGGTTCGATGTAGGCTATAGATTAACTCAGTCGATGCGACCAACAAAGCTACCACTAGGCCAAACTACCTAAATCATACACTTACCGTCGCTGTTGTTTAATGGGAGTTCTATTTCAAAACTACTCCAGATCACAATTAACAGAACCTTTACAAATAACTCTTGCTACTTTCTACAAGCCAGATACTCTTTCTGTCGCCCAGTCAACAGTGCCAAAGAACTTCAATGAAATCAATGCACTGAAACCAACCAGGAAAATCAACTTTTGGCCCCATCCACATACCCTAAATGACTTCTGAGAAATAACATGTGACAACCTGTTCAGCTGGTTCCTAACTCCAATAACACCAAAATCATAGTCCACGCGAAACAATATGCAACAATGTGCCTCTGTATTTGGATGCAAATAAAGTAACGACGAACAAGAACAACTACAAAGTAAACTGCTAACCGTCCGCAGTGATTCAGTCAGTCTCTTCTGCTCCGTTAGTTCATCCTCAGCATGTTCAGCAGACAGCTGCAAACTCAGCTTCTCAGACGTAACAGCGTTCAACTGTATTTCAACGTCCTACGTGCAACAATTATAGTCATCCTTTAACAACTGAGTGAATAATTGTTATACGAAGTTTGCAACAACAGAATGCACATTGTTGTTTATCGTTGCTGTTTCCTTCCAACAGTTCGTGTTTCCATTAATTTAAAATTAGCCGGCCATGGCTGCCGAGGTCAGCTTGCGGAGTCAAATGACCAAGCAGGCACTGAAAATGATAACCAGCCTGCAAAAAACCATTTGAGCTACCTTCAAACGTTCGCATAGGAAGCTCGCACATGACTGAACCTAACAAAACAGAACCAAAAAGACCACTAAATGGGTCTGCTGTTATCACCAAAGACTCATGCTTATGTAACGAGTTTCTAACACCATGCAGTAATACACACCCATTCAGCGGGCCTTTGCCCGAGACTACCCAGGTCAACCAGTACCAGAAAGGTAAAACCGATCTGGATTTTACTTAAGCAAGAGACAGTTGGATCATCTGAACCATATGCAAATCTGCATCTCACTCCAGACAGATGACCACACCAGCACCCCACCACTTACTTTTTTTACAGGCTAGATGCTCTTCATGCTATCCAACCACACAGCGACACCGAAGGCAAACAGTACTAAAAATAACAAAAAACGAAACCGAGATACAAACACACCTTCAGTTTTCTGCTAACAAAGTCAAATTTCTCCTTTGTCTGATCAAGCTCCAATTTAAACTCGTCCTTATCCAACTTTGCTTTTTTCTCCATCTTCTCTGCCAACTGCAACATGTAATATACAGTATTAAGATTTCTGTGATCACATTTGGTTGTAATACTGTACAGCAATAAAAAGAACAACTTAATAAAGTAAACTTAGCAAAGTAATATTTCCGCCAAGTGCAGATTAAAAATATGTTGCACCTGTAATCTTCTCAGAAGTTACAACCATACAGCATATATATATTGTTGTTAGTATTAGACCACATTGTATCCACACGATGCATGGATACTTGTTATGGATGCTGCATGTAGTGTGGTCTGTGTGTCGTAACCGACGATAAACTGTGCAATAATGAATAAACTGATCATAATGCAATTTGGGGAGACAGGCTCTCATGGGCCCGAGCTTTAGAAGCTCGAGCCCATGAGAGCCTAATTAATAGATAGGGGGTCAAAATCATCAATGGCAAGGGGCAATTTGAGGGAATGACTGGATTTTTCTGCATGCTGTCAATCTTGTGTTCTGAGTGGCTAGCCAGTGATCACAACTGGCTGTCTGACAGCGATGTACCTGCTGCCAAATTTTTTAAACCTATCTTGTACGGTCATTATTACAAACATTTTTATTATCATAGCCATAAAAATGTCAAGGCATAAGATTCACTAAATGTTCGTATTGGTGGAAATTGGTAGAAACCACTGGATGATAAAGTTTTGTTGTCAATGTTCAAATTCACTCTAAACAGCCTCACACTACAATTACCTGCATATTAAATCATTACCAACAGACAATATGTTAAACAAGATGGGTAGAAACCTCAAACTGTGAACGCAGCTTGTCAATCTGTGTCTCGAGATCAACTTTACAACTCTAAATCACATAACATATGCTTAGATCAACAACACAGCCACTGAGCACTACTTCATTGGAAACTGAAACATCAACTTCAATGCAGACTTCATCAGTTAGTTATTCAGTTAGACAATACACATTAATGTGGCATATCAAAACAACTCCCCGATCACGCAAAAACTAAAACCAGTTAATTAATTTTGGCAAGAAAACTAACAGTCTTCCTAAATTAAACTCTCATGAGTAAATGCAAAACACTAATAGCTAACATTGAGTGCAGCCTCTGCTTTCTGTTGTTCACAGCGAGCGGCGTCACGTTCTGTCTGCAACCGCTGAAGGCGATCGTCGCGATCTGTCTCAAGCTTGTGATACTTTGCCAGACTTTCTGCTGCTTCTTTTGCTTCTGACTCTACCTTGCTCAGTTGGAAGTTCAGATCAGCAATCTCCATAGACATGGCACCAGTTTTCTGTACAAATAAATGCAGAAGCGATAACCCAAAATTTTCGTCATTCAAACTGTTCAACAGAACATAGCATCAGCTCAGTAACACAGCAGCAAGTGTGAACTGTGACTTCTTAGCAAGCAAGTTAATATTTAGAAAACGCTTTACAGATATATCAAACATACCTTAAATGACATTCGATGCCATGGACAGTTTATAATCGCTTAAATTAAACTGGGGGAAATGATGGTGGTAGGGGCATCGATGGTCTGGACGGGGTGGCGTCCAGCCGGATTGTCGATGCACTTGACTCTATCGACTTCCGCACGCCTCTTAAAATCCAGAATGATGACAGACATCTATCTCACATCCTGAAGTTTTCAGGTGTGAGTGGGTGAATGTCTGTTCTGGTACTGGCCCACCCAGGTAGTCCCAGACAAAGGACCGTAAAACGGCAGTGTGTGTATGTGTGTAAATTAAATATATTTACAATCTACTAATAGTTTTCTGTAAATTAAAACATGTGGCAATATAATCAAACAAAATATATATATACATATATG
>Ga0209782_1000273_pt1 | contig 20927 bp, 11 predicted proteins | sample WorMetmaBAHAMAS1_FD_187390 | JGI IMG/M metagenome (GOLD analysis project Ga0209782, IMG submission 187390) | Marine gutless worms symbiont microbial communities from Max Planck institute for Marine Microbiology, Germany - Inanidrilus... | ecosystem: Host-associated > Annelida > Digestive system...
CACGTGTACCAAGTTTCAAAATGAAATTTTCAGGGGTTAAGATTTTACAGGGGGTCGAAATTTCCATTTTCCTATTGATTTTTGAATGGGCCTTACAACAGTGCAGCGCTACTGCGCTGCCTGTGATATTTAGGCTAACTCTTTGCTTGGCACATCGAATACAACAGTGACGTAACATGACGTCACTGTTGTTTGTTTATGTTGTTTTTTGTCCTATTTTGCACATTTTAATTATTCACTACCAAGATGCTGTTTGTTTGCACGTATAGATGGCTTTCTAAGATATTATATTGACACTCATACGTAACGCTGACATCACGTGAAACGGGATTCAAGCATTATTCACCGAATACGAACACGGATTCAGAATTATTTCTTTACGGAATCTGTATTCCGATTTACTATGTATCGGAATCGGTAGTCGTTAATCGAAGATCCCTTTGTGTTTGTGCCAGCACCAGTTCGTTAAACTGTGGTTTGTGTATTGAATGTTAAATATTCTGTGTTTTTTTGAAGAAGTTATTGGATGTAAATACAATTTTTTGTATTTGTAGTGTTTATTAGCATTTACTTTTAAACAGTTTATCTGTGGTCAGTATCAAAGTGGCAGGACACCGCATGACTGCCGCATAAGGCGAAATAAAGATACTCATAACATCATAGGACAGTACAGAACGCCCGCAGAGGCTTTCTCATCAGTAATATCAGGCAAATGGTAAAATGCGGACCTGCGGGGATGCGGGCCTGCAGTTTAGGGTTAGTAGGGTTAGGGTTTAGGGTTAGGGTTAGTGTTACGGATAGGGTTGGTGTTAGGGTTAGCGATGGTGTTAGGGTTAGCACATTTTACTTTTTGTCACACTAGCAGCCGGCAAAATCCCGCATCCCCGCACGCCCGCATTTTACCCATAGCCGTAATAACAATAGTAAAACTGTGACGTCACAGCGTGCTTTGTGATTCAGGAATAAGTTGAGTTCTGTTGCTCTGGAAGTAGTTCGTGGTCTGCAGTCAGATTGTATTATGTTGTAGTATATTTTGAATTTTTTCTAGCAGCGGAGGGGGCACAGTAATATAAGCACAGCCCCCTCCCCAGACCTCACCCCTATTGTTGAACACTTTGGCAATTTTTTAGAAACCCACCCTAGACATTCCCAGCATGATGTGTCATTGCATGAGTGGTGGCCCACGGGATGTCAGGCTTTGTTAAAATCCCACAGTCATAAGTAATGTAGGCTGAGAAGCGGACCGACATCTGTGGAAATACTATGGGTAGTAGTGCAGTGGTTATAGCTAAGGTGTTGCCGTGCTTCTCAGTAGGCACAGATGCGAGTAAATAAGATAGTTTAGGCACTGTGAATGACCGTGGACTAAGCCCATAGTATTATCATGTAATTACTGTGATAATTGCCATATGGAGTCCATGCCTGATGCCGGCCTACCTGGTGCCATTGACTCAGCATATTAGTAAATATTAGTAAAGCACTGAATGTCACAAAACTGTTTAGGGGCTAGTGTAGATCAGGGTCTGCTACTGGAATGCATTGCATTTATTTATCAGCAACGGAATGCATGTTTTTGGTCCCTTTGTTAAAGTTGTATAACAATAGATTAAATCAACTTTTTCTGGGAAGGAGGCAAGCCCCCTCCCCAGATCCCACCTCCTTCTTGGGATATTTTTAAAGAAAATCAATGATCGACTGTATAGTAGATTAAGATCTCTGACCGGTATTAATGCGATTCAGTGTAGATGAACGACAGTCACAGTATGTTTTACGGCTGCTACTGAGATACATTGATGTAATAGTGGTAAAAATTAAGTGACGTCATCACTTAGTTTTATTCAGCGGCCGCACGAGCCACTATTTAATATAGGATGTAATAATTAAGTACCTTTCAGAAATTTTTGTAATGCAGTGTTTTTTGTGGAAAAATTAGACCTGAATTTAAAATTAAATAAGTGACAGCAGCAAGCCATCCGAAAATTTGTACATGTTACAGTCACCTCCACTGGGGTCTCGTGGTCAGATACAAAGCAGCTGTCTTTTGTCTTGTAGCAAAAATCAGCTCCTTCCATGTAGGCATTTAGCCACACACTATGTACACCGGATACACACTCAAAAAAGTCACTTAGGATGTCATGTATATATCAGTTGTGTAATAGTGTGTGTTATTTTCTCATTTTGTCATTGTGTTTCTTTTTACAGTGAACTAACACTTGATGTGATGCCAAGACACGTTAGGCGTATCTCAGGAGACAAGGTCGAGGAGATACTTCGCAATGCTCTTCCGCTGCTGTGCTCCAATGCCATTTCCTATGGCTCTCAGATATCCATTGATGCACTGATTGGCATTACTGTTGACAGCTCTGAAGTCATTCTTGTGAACATTCATGAGGCACTAGATAGGTCTGGCAATCGGTTACCTAGTGATAAATCAGCAGGTGGATATGATGGTCAACATGCGGTAAAATTGGAATCGGCAGATGATGTAGGATGTACAAGCTTTCATCAGGAGCAGGAGAACTTTACTGCCACAGCTGCAGATTCTTCTGAGTACACGGACTCCATGTGTACTTCTGCTGAGACTTCAGGATTTGGCAGCAGTGGTCAGACTCAGCCATCTGCTGATGTTGTTGATGTCACCCATTATGGTGATGGTGACGATGAACTTGGCTACAATGAAAACTTTGACTTGGAAGAAGATAAGTACGTCAACAGTTTCCAGGCTGATCAGACTGATAAATTTGGGGGTGAATATTTTGACACTGGAATCACATATGGTGCCGGAGACGATGCCACCGGTGGTGGTATGTATGCTGGTGATGTAAAGCCATTCAGCATGCCTACAGTGCAACCTGCTGGATATTCTTTGCAGGTGCACAGATCCGTAACCATTTCTGGTCCTCGTGGACACAAAAGGCGTGGTGCTGCACAGACTTCAGTTGGTCGACAGTCACAATACAAGTTCGGTACCCCACGTCGTCAGCCAAAAGCTGCTGCGAAGAAGGAATTTGCCAATTATGGTGAGACTGGTTGCCTGTCCCCTAACGTGCCACATTCAAAGGGCATCTTGGCTAATGAGAAGACAACTGTATATACGTGTTCCCTCTGTGGTAAGATGTTCAGCCATGCAGCAACCTTACAGCGCCACAAGCAACAGCATGAGGGTGTCGTTTACCGCTGTGACTTGTGTGGTGCTGTGCTGTGCAGACGCGATGTGCTGCATGCACATCGTCGAAAGTGTGAAGAGAAGATGATGCAGCGGTCATCCACCGAGCCGTTTGACACTATGTAGTGCAGCACTATATGGGGTGATACAGTTCTGTATTTGAGACTGTAAGGGTATACTAAATATTTTCCTTTCCTTTATATCAGTGTTCTTGGTAGTTTCTGAGCAATCTGATATGACTGTTTCTTGCTTACTTTATTTAGTAAGTTAATAAATTATTGTTGCTAATTTTTAAAAGTCAAATAGTCGTTTTTATATGCATTGTATGTGAAGACATTATTAAAACATTTGGTATTATAGAAAATATTTCATTACTGACAGTTTTTGATGTGATTTAAAATTATAATTTCTTACTTATATATGGTAATCCTAATGCTTATATGTTAAATTCTGTTTAATCTGTTATGTGAAAGATACATAATAGAAAATGTGTTATGTGATCCTTTGTTTACTTGATGATGAATGATGAGTGTAGAGCTGTGCCCTTTTTATTTTTAGACACATTATTACATATATACTTATCATATATACAGTTATTGAAGTTTTATTGCAGACTTCTGACAAGACACATAATATTGCATTTTTGAAGTCATATTGCAAGATAACTTTCTGTTTCAGCGAAATTGTTAATTTTGTAATACTATGAACAGTATTTAATGTGACAGACACTGTTCTATAGAGTGTGTGTGTGTATAACTGTACGAGTCACTGTGATCAGTCAGACCAGTTATATGCTAATTGCAAGACACATCTGATTGAGGTTTGAAGACAGGTCTAGGTAAGAGCTGTGAGGCATGGTCTTTGAATTGTTACTTTTATAATTGTATGTCAACTGTTGCTAGAAGCAGTTTGAAAGTGAGGGGCACAAACTGCAGCACAAAGTGCTGGAATTTTTTACCTTTCTTTTTCACTTTTCTACAGTAACCCACCACGTTAAAGGCATGCATATATGCCAGGATGAACACACAAAATCACCACCGTTGGCCATGTCAGTGATGTTTGCAAGATGAATGCACCTAACAGTTTCAAAACTTATTTGTTGGATTGATGATTATATAGCTCTTATTATCTGTAATGTTAGTTTGTTACTCTTCTCCCAGTAGTGAAATGTAGTATTGTGAGCATGTCTGTCTGTAAACTGTGATTCTGTCTGTCTGTCTGTCTTATCAAGTTGTCTGTCTGTCCACATGCATACCTAAGGAAAGATTTGTCCAAACTCCACCTAATTTTCTGTGCATGCTGCCTGCAGCCATGTCTCAATTCTTTTCTGGAGGCAGTCAACACACAGAATTGTGAATGATGTTATGTTTTAATACTATGGATCCAATGGTGGTATGTCGCTACCGCAACAGCATTGTTCATGGGTTAATTCCTCTGCTGTGGTATTGGTTGTGTCCTGTCCTAGACAGTGGCAGGCACCAAGACTAGACCAAGCAACAAGTGCCGAGCACAAAGTGTGCCACTGTTTTGGTTTGGTTTGATGTCAATGTGTGGTTGGAACATATCACAAATGTCATACATGTTTGTCATCATATATTTATGTGGGCAAAGTTGGCATTTTTAAGTTAATTATGACATCATAATTTGTTATGTGATTCTTGGTTTGTTTAAGAAGTTTCTTTGTGAAAGTTTGTGATTTTCTATTTCATAGAAGTGAAAGACCTTGAAAATATCTGGTTCAGTATTACGTCGCATTGTTATTCATTTGTGTGATATTGCTAGATGATTAGCTAATTAAAACCTTTAAAAAGTTTACACCTTCAGAAATTAGCACATGATTGGTAGATTCAATTACGTACACTGGATTTAATATTCTAATGTGAATTGGGTAGTAGTTTCTATGTGAGTGAATATCCACAGAGAAAAATGCCTTGAGGTATAAGCAGCAGTGTTGGTAGATATATACATCGAATGCCAAGGTTACAGCACTCGTCGGGATGTCAAGGTCACTAAGGGTCGGTCTGCAATCGGCATGTTGATCTGACAGCTTGGGTTTTCCACTTGCAAATTTCTAATACTGAAGCTTTAAAGAATGCTCACACAACATCTAAACAAGAGATACTATTTTAACAAAAAGCATTTGAAAAATGTTGGGCCCATTCGCCACTGCGATCCGCCTCACGCCCATTCATCAGGGGTCGCTAGCGGTACTGTTGCGCGCCACCTGTGCATCGATGTCCACGACAACGCGTGACAGAGGGGACCGCTATGGCCCCATCTAATCATCCAATGCACGCTCCCCCTTGGCTACGGGCCTGCTCCAGACCCAACCCTGATGGGCAGGGGACACCACCTCCTCAGGGACTACCCATTCAGTACTTATAGCGCCTCATCTCCGCTCCTTTGGCATTGGCGCGGCCTCGACGCTTAAGCCCCCCCCCCCACAATAAAAATCCTGGCTACGTCCCTGACTGTAATTTCAATTTTAACGTACTGAAAATATGTAAAATGCAACCCACGGGAAAATTGACTACACTTGGCCATCAATGTTGCACTAGCAATTAAATTTTATACAAGAGTCACTCACATAGCGTAGAAACGGTAGAACCAGTTAGCAAAACTGATCAAGCGAATGAAGAATTTACTTATTTACACTGACTAGAGGTGGGCGGTGCCCCAGTTTACCTGGTGACTGATGTAAACAACAAATTTTTCTATTCAGGTGCTCGGTGGTTGTGGTTATGATCGTGAAGGCTACGTTGTAGTCTGGGAAAAAATCTGAAAATGGCTGATCCACACTGATATCTTGGTGAATGCGCGCAGTATCAGCATGTACGTCGAGTATAATTATGACTGCTGTTACGACTTGAAATTTTAACGCCCACAAAAGTCGACGGTGTAAAGGGGAAGAACGCAATAAACGGCGTGCCTAATTGCCAACGAGGCCGAAGGCGGCCTCAGGCTGACGAGAGGGTTGTAAGGGGGGAAGAACCCGATAAACCGCGATATATTGGGCCCACCTCGGAAATTTAAGGAACTTTCGGTGTTTGTATGTTTTCTACACATAAGTCTAGACCTATTTAATTCTGTTTCCTGTAAACTGAGATAAGTCTTTCATGTAAGGGAGATTCGTGTAACCTGGAATGTCGAAGTCCATTGTGTAAATTGAACCATCTGTTATGTGTGTTTGTACCTGTTGTTCACAGCGGTGAGCTGTGTAAAATTGGCAGAATTAGTTAAGATGCCATTTGGGTGATGTAGCAAACCTGCGGCTTACAAGTTGCACTAAATGCTCTCGCCTGCAGCATATGCGGCAGACCCAAGCTACATTTAATGGGAGGGAAGGGGAATGGAGAGAAACAGATGGGGTGACAAATTTTGGAGGAAATTGATGATACTGATTTACAGGATGAGTGACAGCACTGTTGTGATTTGCCATGCAGTGCTGAGTATTTATTATCTGTCAGAAGAATGTCAACATCATGTCACATGGAGTTGCAGTTATCTGGCGATAGTGTGATATTGACAAATCTGAAGGCATCAGCATTTAAGATGTCTGTTGAGCCAACTTCGGGCTTAGTGATCGGCATTACAACATGTGGACAGCTCCTGTTTGTCTCTGTTCTACATCAAGGTCTTAACATCTACAGGTTAGTGTCATTGTTGCATTTCCCTTACATAGTGTAAAGCATAAACTATCTGTGGTCACTGTGTAGTTTTCTGTAACTTATTGTTCAGCCTAATTACTAAAATACATACAAAACAAGGACATAAGAAGTTGGCATTGCCTGCTATAATGCTATTGCTTGGGCACCACCCCCCTCCCCGCTTTCTTTCCAACATTTTTTTCAGTTCACTTTGGAACTGCACAGTAGTCTGACAGCGACTTTATGTGATTATCTTCGCCAATATTTTACAGTCTGTGAGTGACAGTAGCTACTAGATCTATAGTTCAGTAGCATCTATGTGAATTTTTGTTGTATTATTTGCTGTTTTGTGTGACAAATTATTTTAATGTAGTTTTGTGACCCAATTGCACCAAATTCTGGTAATGCTACTACATAAAAATGCAATTAAAAAAGGAGGGTCTTTATTTTCTTACACCCCTATTGGAAATGCATAATAGCATTTGAGTTTCAAAAAAAGTTTGTTTTAAGTATTCTAGCAATACAATGAACAAGCATGTGAATGAAATTTCAGCAGAAGTCTTGTTGACAGCCTGGGTTACAGCTGTTGACTGACCTCTGTAATGACTATAAAAATGTTTGCTGTTGTTTAAAATATCATTAGTTTTTATCAGTTTATTGTATTTACTTTGCATGCCTGATAATTTCAATTTTTGTGTTGACTAGACTGCAGATGCATGTCATATTGTAAAACAACATGTGTTGCAGATGTGAAAATGGTGGAATTATGTTTCTCGGTCAGATCGGTGACTCAGCAAGCAGTTTTCACGATATTCTTTCATCTTCTGATCATCTGACTTACGTCAAGGTCCTATGCTTATATAGTTTATTATGTCGAGTATCCGTTAATACTAAATAATAGTAATAAATAAGAAAGAATAGTAATAAATAAGAAAGTTAATTAAAGATGTTTTATAGTAACTAAATACGAACACAGCGTGTGAGTGAGTGAATGTTTTTCTGTTATCGGCTCACCTGGGTCATCCTGTATTAAGGGCCATTAAACTGTTTGTGTGAATGACTCTTATGGGAAGACAGTGACACCATACTGTCTTTACTTTACCTCACTGATACTGGTTCCCAGTGATCTTGCAGACCTTTATCTTCATGTGCTGCATGAAGATTCTTTTTCGGTGTCATGATGATGATGGAGTGTGCTGTCAGAATGACATATCACCTTTGGTATTCCTCTACCTTCTGTGTCTCCTCATGTGACCGACAATTCCTATTCTTGCAGTGAATTGTCGGCCACAGTCATCACAAGTAAAGGGTCTTGTATCTGAGGACTTGGCTGCAGGGACATGCTTACTTATCAGTGATTTTTTAGACTTGTATTTATGTATGCCGTGTGGAAATTCTTTTTCAGTATGATAGTTGGTAGCTATGTAACTATATGTACAGGAGGAGCAGAGTGGCAGTGTTTCGCTGTGTATTCACCAGATGTCGTCTTTCACCAATGATGACGTGAGTCAACCTGCCGAGTCACTCAGTCTCCAAAGGAGGTCGCCGTATGCCATTCAGTCTCAACTTGGCCTCCTGTTTGTTGGTTGGTACATGTTCTCTCATATCTCATCATTCTCATCACATTCATTTTGATAAAATAAAAGTTTGCAAGTGCAGCTTTATTTGTGGTAGAATATAAGAATACAAGAGGGTCTGGCAGTGGCTAGCATAGCGCGAGATGTTGTTGTTTAGATTACCCCTCCCCGCGACCACAATGCGCGGTAAATTGGATCGGAATTTGAAACCTAAATTAGCTGTAATGCACCAATGCACTTCCGTCACGGACAGATGGACAATGACGTCCTAGCATAAGCGCGAAATGTATATATTACATCTCGCGCTAAAAATTGGATAAAAATATATAAAACTGTAGGCAAGCACTAACAGCAGTGTGTATGGAGCATTTATACAGAAACTTGGTATTTCTTTAAAATGACCATATTTGCTAAGATTTATTATTTTAGAATACTATTAAAGATTTATTATATAGTTATATAGCATTTTTTTCTCAGAGATCAGCTGGAATGAGTATCTCCAAAATAACCTATTTTATGTCGAATGGGATGTAAAACCATAACTCGGTCAATCTTAGACAACAGTAAAAGAAACAGCTTCACTGTACAGAATGACTGGAATACACAAAGATTAGATTGTTATCAAGAAAAGGTTTTGGTTCCCTTTGTGCTTTGATGCTGCTTGAGTATGGGAAGGGCACCAGGCTGATAAAAATCGTCATTTGCTGCAACGGTTATCTTTTGGAACAGGCTGATAAAGATGAGAATTAAAGGAGAAAATGGGTTGCCCATGTTCACATGACGGAAGTGCATTTTTGTCGTTAATTTGATGATTGTTGTATGTATTGTAATTGTCTGATTTCGATGTAAGTGTCTGTGTTTGTCAGGCACCATAATAAAGAACTTACTTACTTACTTACTTACTAACATGGAAAATGCAGTGATGGTAAAATGTGCTTGTGCTGCAGGTGGTGCTGGCTGGGGCTCGTCATGGACAACGGAGGCATCAGACAGTGCTCAGCTGAAAGGTCAGTAGTCAACACAGCTTTGCCAGTGAAGACGAGGTCAGCGCCTTGTTCTTCCAACAGTTTCTGTAAGGGGGACAGATCAAGGAATGCCATGGGCCAAATTGCAGTTTGAGGCTGGAGCGGCCTCAGCGTGGCAGAAGATTGTAAGGGGGACATCCAGGAATGCCGTGGGCCCAGTTTTGATCCTGGCCACGTCGTCATGCCTGACGATTGGGTGTGGATCTGACGAAGTCGCCGACTCGGAAGGCGGCAGCCTGAGTTTGAATCTCAAACGGATCAACCAGTCACCCATCTGGAATCCCCCGCGCCGGTAAATCACCCCTGAAACGACTGCCCCACGCCACTGCTGACCCGCACCAATGACGCGGACCAGCAGCTATCCCAGCATTCCCGGACTGCATGCTGATTGGCCCTGGCGGTAGATGCGGCCCTCACTTATGGACGTGTCCTCAGCCAGGGGTCAGTCTGGTACGTAACGTCATTGAGTACAAACAGACTCAGCCTGTTGTTGTTGTCGTCGTGGTGTGATAATAAAACGCACAACGTCGAAGAACATCTCTCGGTCTCGTCTTCCCCCCTAGTGACACTGAACCGGTGACAGTTTCTGTCATGGCGAAGATGTGTTTCTCCCGCTGTTGTTGGGCCACATTGCCAGCACGTAATGAGGCCTTTTGCTACCAGTGGCGTTGCCAGCTATGAGGCACTGGGGATGGAAATTCACAAAGTCTGACAATGACTGTTATGCAGTCATCTTTCCAAGTATTTTGGTAAGTTTGTGATAGCAGCTGCTGTAGTTTAATGGTGGTTACATGAATTATTTTGTGTCGCTTTTTGTGCGACAAATTATTTTTATTTTAGGCCGAGTTTTGAGCCTTCCATTGCACCAAATGCTGGTGACGCCACTGTATTGCTACAGATGTTGCGTGAAGTGTGTCGATCTGTGTGTTGAGTAAGTTGTACAAAAACGACTGAGCTGATTCGGATGCTGTTTGGAGAGCATACTCTCGTGAGCCAAGTGTACCTTGTATTAGGTGGGGCTCCAGATCCCCTCACAGTAATGGCCACTTTTGAAGGGTTTTCTGGCCCATCGTAAAGTATAGTGACTTCTGTGTGTGTCAGGTGCATGAGTGGCCTGTGCAAAAATGGCTGAACTGATCATGAGCCTGTTTGGGAGGGAAACTCAGATTGGCTCGAGGAACTTGCATTACATGTGGGTCTATAATCCAGATCCTTCTATGGAAAGGTGAAATTTTTAAAGGGACGTGCTGGCTTATCTTGACATATCAAGTGAATTGTGTGCATAAGATGTGAAAAGTAAGTCTAGGTGACTGAAGAGGTGGGTGTATGGCAGTAATTCGTCCCTTGCTAAATTATTTTGGACACTTGTTAGGCGTAGATAGTCCTCTGTGATGATGTCAGTCCATGTCTCTGGCTTGCCGCCAGATCATTGACCCAGTACAGGTGCAGTAGTTATTTATTTAACGACAAAGTATACGGATGTTGTTCATTGTTGCCACTGTGGAAAATGCATTAGTCTTACTATTGAGTAGTGATGGCATATCAACAACTGTTATGGTTATATGTCAACCTGTTAGCTGGTACCTGCAGTTAAGAACTGGGAGATTTTGTTGGAGCAAAATTTTACTGCCCTCGTGCATTGCAACTTGAACTAACACGTTTGGAATATGTACTTTATTTCTCCTAAGCAGTGCTACCTACACAATCTGCATACTGCAAAACACATTTTCCTCGGACTGATTCTACGGTTTTCCGACTGCTTCTCAGATTTTTCGTCTCTTTTTTGTTATTAGTTTCTTGCCATTATTTTTTCAGTGGAAGGTACAGTGCAGTAGATTAAGCTATGTCAGCTTTTGAGTGCATTACAAATATAGCATAGCATATTGTCTGTGAATAAGCAAAGTAATGCTTATTATCGGACCAGAAATTTATTGTGTTTGAGATTGACAGAAATGTGACAATAGTGCATGCATTTGTATCTTTTCGAGTATCGATTTATTTGGGCAGTAGTTGTCTGCAATTGTATAGCAAATTTGCAGGATAATTTTTTGGCTGTGGCATGTAGGTGTGTCGGAGTGTGATGTAGTGGCAGTTGACATCAACACACTTGAGATTTACTGCCACTGGAAAGCTGCCCACAACACTGTCTCAATGCTGCGTACGCAGACCCTGAACGCCGGCCAGTCTATGCTCGGTGTGGCCGATCTGCATTCCGGCATCACTGTCTACGACCTGTGTGTGACGTCGGAGGGTTCAACTCCACCTTTCTCTCGGCTTTACTATGTCGACGTCGACGAGGTGAGACATTTCGAGCTGGTCGGCGCGTGTGTCGCGGTGTTTCATCGCCATGAGCCAAATGTCAGTTTCTGGAACGTATCGGAGCAGCGGACGATCCTTTGCATCAACGTGCAGGAGCAGGCTCGCAAGCTGTCCGAGGAATTTATTGTTGAGAACGAAGAGGACGCTGACGGTACCATTTCTGCTCACTGCTGTAACTCTGTTTTTGAATAGTCATTCTGTTTTAGCTCACTGTGGCAATGGCAATGGCATGGCTTATTCTGTAGGTTGTTTGTATGTAATGTTTGATTAGATACGAGTTTGGATCATTTTGTGGAAAGGGACAGTAGAACGCCTCCCATGAGGTAGGGAGCTGGACTGAGAAAATTTTTGGCTGGCTTGCTGTGGTTACTTGGAGTCTTAATTTAGGATGCTTTTAGTCGTTGCAGCAGTAGCTGAGCTTTTGTCTGGTATGTACAAGTTTGGCCACAGGTAATCTGCTAGAGCAGGATTTTTGTTATAAGCCAGATGCTTTTCTCAAAGGCCAGCGAACTGCAGAGCCTAATTATTTTGATAAAAAAATATTGTCCAGATGCACATACACAGGGGATTAATTGTTCTTCCTGTACCACTAGTGTTTGGTACCATGTAATCACTATTAAAGTTATCAAAACACCTGTTTCAGACTGTTGCAGGTTCTGTGACATTAATATTTCACAAGATTATGTACTCAGTAGTAAATTTATACTATAGAATAGATGTACCTGTTTGAAGCACGACAGGTACACCTGTAGTACAAGTTTACTACTGAGTATGCAGGTGAAAGAATTGTGAAAATTGGACATTATTTGATGAAGTTACGGGTCCTGTGGTGTCTGTTTTCTTATGGGACACAGTGTAATTACTATCACTGCCACCACACTCTACTGATTCTGCTCTCTAAGTTGATTAACACCCAATGATGTTAAACAAGGGCAAATGGAGAGGCTGAATGCTTGAGGCTTAGGCCAGACTTTTTGCATCAAGGCCAAGGCTAGAGCCACAGGCTGATGCTAGAAGGCTGTGGCTAAGGCTGAGGCCAGAAGGTGGTGGCCAAGGCTGAGTCTAATGTTAGAAGGCCAAAATTTCGGCATTAACACCTATGCATATACTTGCACAGTTCTGAAGTCAGTTATCATAAAGAATCAAGATGGCCATAACAGTTTTTTTGTCATATAAAACTGACTATGCAGTTGAATTTTCATGAAAACCTGCATGTTACGTGCTGCAGACTGTTGCTATGTAATTGAAGACGACGATCATGTGACGTCCGTTACGAGTTTCCCTATCGATGGTGGTTCGGACTTCCTTCTGCTCTATGGCACAGTGTCTGGCTGTGTGTTTGGCATGTCCGTGAACCACAGATCCAAAGTGTTCAGCATTCCATGTCCTCATGTGGATGTGTCAGCCTCAGCAGCTGTGGATGCGGTGACTTTCCTCCCATCGGGGCAGTTGTTGGTTGCTTACCGAGGCTGGACAGGGTTCACCGTAATGAACTTTGGTGTCGCAGATCCACCAAATCGCCCGCCAACACGCTGCCTCAAACGTGACAAATGAAGTCACTGGCAGTGCAGTAATGTTCATTTTTTCTCACCAGATAGCAACAATAGTTTTTCCATATTTTCACAGACAAATACTTGTTCAGTTGCCTAGTTAGCGCGAGATGTATATATTACATCTCGTGCTTATGCATGATGCCAGTCCGTCTGTCTGTGACAGAAGTGCATTGGCGCATTATAGCTAATTTAGGTTTCAAATTCCGAGTTAGGTCGGTTGGGCCAGCGACATTTTTTTTCACGGACAGACAGAAACGTGACTACTCAAGTCGCGCCTCATAGTGTGCAAGAGGCGCGACTAATAAAAAGACGGAAAGTCTTTGACAGCTGATCAGTATAAAAATTATTTCCAAATTTAATTTAAAACCCAATTTTTAAATTAGATTTAAAACTTATTTTAAAACTAAAGTTAGTCAAGTAGTGTTTTATATCCACACTGTCGGATCTGGTTTAAGCTTCGGTCAAAATTAATTTAAACTTGTTTAAATGAAAGATAGTCACCTACTGTTGTTTGTTACAAACTCTGGGCCTCATAGCAATTGGTCTTCAGTCTCACATTGTATGCATTGCTTTCCATTCTGTGTTGTAAGTAGACTTAGTGTAATGTTTTTTTGTTGTTGTGTTATTTGACCTTTGTTCACCTCTGGCTTGATTTGCTCGACCGAGCTTGCTAGACTGATTCCTGTAGCTACGTCAGGTTAGCTTAATGACTTGTTTTAGGTGTATTATTCATTGAGGAGTGCGTTTTTCATTCCAGTGCTCTGTGTGCTTGTGTGCTACTACCTGTACTTAAGTGTACCTTTTTATAGATGTCATTTTTATTATATGAAGTGTGTAATATCTGTCGATGATCACAGTGACGAGATAAATTTCGATATTGGTTATAGTCTTTAAGTCACAATTTCTCATTGATATCAGTGGCATATTTAGCAGGCCCTGCACTGCTGCCTTTACATAGTTCTAAAAACAAATTAATGACTTAAATGTTTATCATTCAGAAGTCACGTCTAGCGGACTGATTAATGAACTAGGACACTGGAATTTTAGAAGGGGATGGATAGGCCCTATTTCTGAGATTCTCCATATAATATGCCACTGATTAGTAAAATTTGGTATAACATAGCTTCTTATTGATTGTTGTCGCCTTACTGTATTTTGTGTGATAGTATTACTGTAGTTGTTACTAGTCTTCTAGTCAAGCTTACTAGTCTGTTTTTAACAGTCAATCTTTACCAAAGTTGCTTCAGATTATGCCAGGTCTATCGACATTCTTCCAAGAAAGAACCTTTGATGATTGTTAGACTAAGTTTTTTCACATGCCAGACACTCTTCCTCCATTTAGGTTGCAGTAAACCAGTTGCGTAGCATTCTGTTGATGGCCATGGTTTAAGAATCTGACGGGGCTCCAGGCCTTGGGTGCACCGCCATGGTCTGCCAGCAGCAAGTCCCATTTGCACTTAGTTGTCTTGCGGATTTGAGGCTACAACTAAATAAGTAAAATTGTGGCAGACGATAGGCTTATGCGCTGCGCACATGCTCACAAAAGATACACATGTACGATGCTGCAAACTGCCATCCCACTGTTCACACTTTTCAGAAGATGTCAGTATTGCAATTTTATCCTTATCACTGGGGACCTTTGGAGATTGAGGACCTGAGTTTATTGAACCCCCTATAGCTATGACACTGCAGTAAATCTAAAAGCTGATTAAATGAAATGAAATGTATCGAAGTTTTGTTCATCAATAATGTACTTAATGAAAACTACACTACAGTACCTTTCATAATCTATAGTACAGTACATGATGGGATACTGTATTGACTACTGATGCTAGAACCAGCATCGGAGATCCATCACGAAGTGAAACTCTTTAACTTCCCCTACCTCAGGAGTCAGCATAAAAAAGGGTTAGACTGCTTGCACATGTAGAATAAGATAAAATAAATGCTCCAAGAACTTTCTGCAAACGATTGCAGCACCTGTGCTGCAACAATATGTTAATGCTAAAAGAAATATGATAATCAGTGGGCGGGATATTGTATGCTAAGTAGCTATAATAGGATAGAAGAGTCAGCGATGATATAAGAGTAATTATGACATCATGGCATAGGTTTTGAATATGTAACTCCGCGCATCTCGCCGATGTGATTGGCTGAAACAACATCCTAATGCTAAGTTTGCAAAAACTTTTGCAAGTTTTTGCAGCATTTATTTTATTTTACATGTGCGAGCGGCATTAAGGTATAGATAGTAATTTCTGCAGCTGGCATCAGAAAGGGCACAAATATCTTTGCACCAATCACCACTCAGAATCGGGAGGCAGCCATGTACCTTATTAACCCTGGAGAATAGCCATTACTAGTCTGGTGTGAATGTTAGTTGTCATTTTTAGCTGAGCTGTTCGGTGTGTAGTTATTGGCTGCAGTTGGTGCTCGATGTATTTATTGAATCTGATAGAATAATAGTACATAGTACGTAGTACGTATTTGTGAATGCAACGTGATGCTATTTGTAGTTGTCCCAATTTGCTCCAGTTGACTATCACTGTAGGGATGAGTGATAATGATGCTGATATTACAGCCAAAACCAATTTGATAGGATTGTTTTTCTTCACCCCAATAGTCGTGCAACATATTGCGATCAGCATGTTTCTTTCTGTCTTGTCTGTGCACACAGCTCAAGAACTACACGTCCAAACTTCAGAACTATACTGCACTGATGATAATTCAATATGTTATGTGGATGACAACACATTTTCACATCATCGTCCCAGTTTACCACACATACAGGCAGATAATAACTGGTCATAGAATTCCAATGCATTCTCCAGGTGGTGGCACTGGTAGCGAAGTTACTAATCCTAACTGCCTTGTTACTGCCATGATGCCTCTGTGCAGTTATGTAATCAGACACATTTTAAACACATTGTAACCTAGCAGATTTTCTGCATTTCATTATTTTTTTAATATATGTGCATAACTTGGTTTTTTAACCTCTAAATGTAATCAACGAAGTATTTCTACACCTATTGACTGCCAATCTTTAACACATTTTATGCACAGATTACACACATCAGATGTCTTTTTGTTTTGTGCATCTACTGTTTAGAAATCGCATAGTGGTCAAGTATTTCAAGTTTGTTCACAGTAGTTCTTTATGCAAAAACAATATCTACAAAGCTATAGACCTTGTATTCAGCTAAAATGGTCAAATTTATTCTACAAAGGCCGCCTAATGCCTAGTATAAGATGGATTTAGAACAATAGCTTTTAGAGCTGGAACCCCAGAACATTTACAAGATATTGGAAACGGCAAATAATACAGGTTAAAACGGTCAATGTGTCTGTGTTTATCAGACAGAAACTGTTCATCTCCAGCAATGTAATGTTTTCTAACATAACGAAAGTGCTTCATCGGCCTTCAAACACAACAACTGTTCATGCGTTAAGGATCACAAACAAGTGTGTATTGTATTCTGTATAAAACACTGTATTATTATCCAGCTTTAAATATAGCACTTACTTGCAACAGACCTATTCAGTGGTACACACACAAAAACAACACATTACAGCACGCTGACCCTAGTGACTGCCTTGGTGACCAGTGATGAATTCAGAAAGGTTGCCCTGTTGCTTGGCTTACAGGCAGGATAGCCGATCGATAAAAATAGACGTGTGCTACTTACATTACCAAAGGTACTACTATTCAAGTGGAGAAAAGAAACAGACAAACTTCTAACCAAAGACTGCTACATCAGGGCAGACAAGTTATTTAACTGTTTACTGTATTTGCTGCTACTTTGTATATTTCAGACAGTCACAATAACACCACAAAAAGGATACGACGTTTTGTCCGTTTCTTGTACATGATGCGATAACCACATTCTCGACATCGGATTGGGTCACGTGGCTTTATCTCGTTCTCGTGATGGCAGTCTGCAAGATAACATACCTGTATTGCATCAGAGCCTCACACCCAATGATGCACACTCAGTAAAATTATTCATTTCAGTTGCAGTACCACAAACTAGTAAAAGTTACAAAGTTTGCGAAGCAAAAAACAATCTCAATGAAAAGAAAATGAATAAACATACAGGATTCTTTAATGGCATTAAAAATTAGTTATTAATTTAATCTTCTGCTGCTTCAGACAACTTATCGAAATCAACTCAATAATTCAAGCCTGTCGATCATTAATGTCACTATATCACTTCTTGAAATAACTCCGTTAAAACATAAGTTAAATATTTGCGCAATGGCTTATATACGAAGCTATACAATGAGATTACTGCTAAAACTACACACAATAAATAAAGCAGCAAAGAAAAGCTAAGGCTGCTGACCTCCACATATATAGACAAGTGTTGTTTGCTTTGGAGGCTGTTGATCACTCCGATCTCGTGGTGTCTCCATTGCTGACTAATACACAAAGCACCTAAAATCAACAAGGATGATCAGAACATAGTAACGAGGAGCTCACATACAAGTGAGTTATGAGTAAACTGTTACAGTTAACTGGTTTACATCACAGTATGTACTAGGCTTGTAATACAACCACAGGTTTTCTGGTAATCGATCGACTGTTAAAAGTAAATGGCACACGGGTACACTGCCGGAGACGGGCAAGTGAACGTTAGCGTAGGTGAATTTTTGCGTGTTATTTGCACGTTATATTAGAAGATCTGCAATGCTACTATCAACCTGTTAAATAAAAAAAATAATAAATCACAATAAAACAATACACTACATGTACAAAGACTATTTATTTATTGTTTATTTTCTGAAAGTGGACTGGACTAGAGATGCATCTATCGTGTAATTTTATAAACGCGTACACGTCATGTACAATCAAGTCGGGTTGCACCATACTTAGTTTATGTAGTCCTTAAATATCCATGCATTTCAATCGAGATTTAAGGACTACTTAAGTTGAGTATGGATGGTGCAACCCAACCTGAACCTTTTACTGATCTTGATTCTGCCGACGATGTCGCGCTCCTGAGTCCTGAGCGAGATGCTTTTTAGCACGAGATGTAATATATACATCTCGTGCTTATGCTACGATGTCAGTGTCCGTCTGTGACGGAAGTGCATTGGCGCATTATAGCTAATTTAGTTTTCAAATTCCGATCCCAATTTACCGCGCATTGCGGTCGCTGTGCATGCAGGAGCGAGGGAAGGGATCATCGCCGGAAGGAGTGGAGGGATCATCTCGCGCTATGCTAGCCACTGCTAGGCCCTCTTGTTCTACTAATACTGGCACTCGAAATAATGAACTATGAAACCAATTCCCTTGGTCTTCAAGTCAGACTGCCGAGTCGACTCTTCCTTTCCAACTGGCTCCAAAAACTCCTCTTTATACGTGATGACCTTATCAGTTGACACTTCTGCCACCGGAATTTGTACTGATCCAGTCCAAAGTTCACTTTTGGCTCCACTGGAAGCGCACCCTGCAGTTTTGGCTCATGTTCCTCATCTTGACTCGAACTACCGTCGAAATCAAGCGTCCTACGCCTCCGTCACTTCCGGAAACAGGTTCCAGAACAGTCGCTGTCTTCTGCCACCGAGCATCTTGCCGAATCTCCATTCTCCAGATAAGCTAAAACCGCAACCTCTGTGCCGAAACCGTCATACAGAAACAGGTCGCGATACGCCCGGTTGCGATAGTGAAGACCCGTTTTGTTGCAATGGTGCCTATTGCCTAACGGGGGGGGGGATGGCCTCACCGCGCCAGCATAGAAAGTCATGCTCATGCAGTCATTGCCATGGTTGTCTAGCTGCATGAGAGTGGTGGTGTATGAAGATCGACCACCCCCAAAACTTTATCGAAACGCCAGCTATAGCCAGGACGCCGATAGCAGAAACTCGTTTTACTACAGTTACTGCATGCGTTGCCCTAGGCCTATATCGCGGAGCACGCGTCGACGCGCGGCACCGTACGGAGCTGCGCGGAACGGCACCGCAACGCAATGAACCGCACGCAGCACGAAAGAACTTTGAAGCCAATTAACAGGTCGATATTTTGCCTTCATATAGCGCGTCTCCGCTAATGGCGATTGATGTCGTCACGCAAGTTGACGTAACTAGGCAACGATATCAGAGAAACGCGAGGTAAACAGCGTAGACAAAGTTTGGTAACATCTCGACCACGGTACCGTCTCTGAAATATGCGAATGTTGTAACATCTGCAGGAAGTAACCGAATAAACACCATATACACACGGTGAACATCCGGGAACAGCGGGCGCTATGTACAACCGTACGTCAGTCACAGAACACAAGAGGAAGCCGGTATGTCCGAGGCCGACTAAGCTGAGACTGAAAGCTGAGGAGCCAAGATGCCCACCGGATTGTCTGGAAGAGGAGAGGAAAGAGCGATACGCACGTCTGAAGGCGTGCGCTCCGCCTGGATTCCACATGGTGCTGGAGAAGATCATCAGGTTGCATGTTGACATCGATTGTCCCCCTCTACCCCTTCTTTTTTTCGCCCTTTCCTTTCCTTCCATCCCCTTCCTTTCCATTTGTCCCCATTTCCCTTTCCATGCTCACTCTGTTTTCCCTTTCCTCTTCTCGTCTTGCCCTTTCCACGTTCTTCTCTCCCCCTTTTTATTTCCCTCCCCCTTATTTGTTCTGTTTCACCCATTCCTCTTCTCTTACCATCTCTTCCTCTTTCCTTCCGTTCCTTTTCTTCTTCGTCGTATCCATCTCGTGAAGGGCTACAGGGCGAGTAACTGAGTACAGCGTTGCTGGTATGGAAGCGACTTGGCGTTGAGAGGGGTTCTAAAATGTGTCTCAAAAAGTATACCACCCAACCATCAACAAACGTTGGCCTACATATAATACTGATCACCCGCGTCCCGGGGAGACGCAAACATTGCACTTCCGTTTGCTATGCCAGTAAATACTTTTTGCTTACTTACTTACTTACTTATAGAAGCGTGGCGCTGGCGAGGCCGATCCACATCTATCTGTTCATCGCCGACCTGCTCGACGCCGAGATTTCGCGACGCACGTTCGACGACATCGTCTACGGCTGCCAGCTCAAGAAGTCGCTCAAGCGCCAGCCGTATCCGTCCGACAGCTGCATGATCATCAAGAACTTCCTGCTGTGCCAGGCGAAGAAGGGCATGGACGACTCGCAGTTCACCCGCGGCATGATTCCGGTCCACGAGCCGGCCGAGCCGGCGCTCGACCGCTACCGCGACTACGCCGACATCGGCGAGTTCGACATGTCGCAGTACGTGACGACGGAGGACGAGCGGCTGGCCGAGGACGAGGCGGCGGCGGCGGCGGCGAAGGCGGCCGAGCCGGCGGACGACGAGGTGGCGTTCCCGGTCAGCACGTGCGTCCCGGAGTCGGACCTCACGTCGCCGCCGGCGGTCGACCGCTACCGCGACTTCGCCGGCATCGGGCCGTTCGAGCCGGATGACGTCGACGACGAGTGCCACCGGCGGCTCAACTTCGCCGTCCCGAACTGCCAGTGCATGTTCTGCAAGCTCAAGGCCGAGAAGAGCCGGCCGGCCAGCAAGGTGTGTATTTCAGGAAGGACGTGCACTACAAGGAGAATTCTTTCTGGACATTTGCCACATAGATTATTACATTTTAAACCAGACTGTACATATAGTGTAGATTTATTAAGAC
>Ga0209782_1000274_pt1 | contig 20920 bp, 7 predicted proteins | sample WorMetmaBAHAMAS1_FD_187390 | JGI IMG/M metagenome (GOLD analysis project Ga0209782, IMG submission 187390) | Marine gutless worms symbiont microbial communities from Max Planck institute for Marine Microbiology, Germany - Inanidrilus... | ecosystem: Host-associated > Annelida > Digestive system >...
AGGCCTAGTTTCGATGTATAGCTGTCCTGCGTGGCAGATGTAGGCCTATATGTGTTGTTGGTCGAGCGGTTTGACTTGACTGTATTAAAGAAATTGTTATTATTATCGGAATTAAATTGATGCCGATATTGAGGTGCTCGACAGACTACAGTCGATAGTCGTCACCTGCGTCCGTAATTTCCTGTTGAGCTGAGTTGCTTACTGAATATTGGTAAATTGTGACGTAAATGGGCGTCAATTGTCATGTGACTTGTTTGTTTTTGTTTTGCTTTTTGCAAGTAACAACTTTAGTTTGCGTTTTAGGATTCATTGTTTCTTTTTCTGCTGTTATTTTGTAGTGTTGAGAGTGTATACCTTTGTCGACAACTGCAACAATTTGATATGCCGGTGGTGAACGTATTCTAGCAGTAAGAATATGAGGTGAGTGCGGAAAGATCGAAAGAATCTTCGTAGTTACTAGTCAAGGCTACCGGAGGAATTCCCCATTGGGAATTCTTTAGAATTTCAAGCAGTTCCTGTATATAAGCAACATCAGACTGCAGAATTGCTAAAGCCAAAGTCCAGAGCTCATTATACGATCAAATATCGACTGCCAAATGTACCGTGAAATCACACCCCAATCTGTCTATCATCGACTGCCAGTCGATCTAAATAAACTCGTAATAATGGAGCAAAACAGGGGGAATGGCATCTAACATAAAAGTTCAACATAATATCTATCACAAATGCTTCTAAAAACAAAATCTATCAGTATACCGAGGACAACGAACCTATCAGTCCTATTGATACGTGTGTCTATTTAGGAGTCACGGTCAACAGCAGGCTTTGTTGCAATGACCACATTGACAAGATCAGTGCTGCAGCAAATCGGATGTAGTCTTGCTGAGATGAACATTGTATAAATATCCTCAGCATCTGAGAGACATTACACGGCCATTGTTCGTCCACAGCTAGAATATTGCTCGAGCATCTGGGATGCACACCAGCAAAATTATTGATAGACTTGAAATGACTCAATGCAGAGCAGCTAGTTTTGTGAAAATGTGCCATATCGCCGTGACAGATCACTTACTTCAGTCACTGCTCTGGTGCATGATCTTGGTTGGGAGTCACTACAGACCCGTAGACTCCATCACAGGCAGACTATGCTATCACAAATGGTATGTGGAGTTGCCAACGGAGTATCATCCCACACCATGCAATCACTCAACACATGGGCACTCCAAGCAGTTTCAATGCTTTCAACCAGAAGTTGACTTATTCAAATATGCATTCCTTCCAAGAAGTCAAGAACCATATCATACTGGATTGTTATCCCGTGTGAAGTCATTGAGGCACATTCTTTGAATCAGTTTAAATGACTTCTAAGCCAGTCGCATCAGTTCTGATTGTATTACTCTGTGTGTAAATATGATTTTTATATAGATCTTTATTCACCAATATAACTTGGTAGCAAGAAATTAACAAGCAAAAATAAAAAAGAAAGCAACAGTATAACTTAACTAAACCTTATCTAAGTAGTGACTCACGATAATGTTCAAATTTTTCAAGGAATTTCTTCCTGCGATGAGCAAGCTGCACACTAGGCAGATCAAAACCTTCAGCTTCTTGCACCATGCACTGCTGATCGCCATTGCTGATCACCATGACTGCCAGTAGCACTATATCCACCAGAGGACATCGCTAGTTATCTATCCAGGTCCAGATCCAGACTTATTTCGTCATAAAACGTCGAAAAATTGCAAAGCTGATATAACAATTTTAGGGACCAGACTAATTGGTGAAATTTTGGATATCTGACTGACTGGCGTCAATTTCTCAGTTTTCATAGCCTGAGCATTATAAAACTGAATGACTGATACATGAAACTTGCCATCCTTGCAGTACTTTTGGTGGACTACAGTATAATGAAAAAGATGTGTTAGCAATGTTTTTGAATGCACATAATATAACAAATATTTTGTTCACCTATCTTCCACATGGATTGTTTTTTTTTTGTTAGTTGTCATGCAAAAGCAGTTCCTACCATCTATTATTCAACAAAACCAAATATATTGATTAAACCATTTTCAACAAATCAGTTGCAGTCTGAGATTGTAGATTTTTGTCACCAATGCAAACATGCTTCAGATAGTTTATCTACACAGTGCACACTAGTGAGTGTATGCATTATGTATGTAAAGTAATAGACAATGACTTGTGGCTTAATTAGTTTTTCACGTCAGTTGTGTTATTAATGACCAAGTCCTGCGGAACTCTCCCAGACAAGCTGTCACTAGATTCCAGTTATGCCTGTATGCATTAGCACTGTATGCAGAAATTATACATGCTGCCATTCCATTCTGTTTGGAACTTCACTGTCACAGTATCATGTGACTGTGGTATAAAATGTAAATATTCATTCACTCACTGCTTATGTTTTTGTGGTTAGTCAGATGCTGCTGCAGTGGTTATCATCTGTTGTTTTGACTGATAACCAATTAGCGATAATCATTCATGCCAATAACATGGATTTTGCGTATACTGGGTATAATTTTTTATGGGAGATGCAGCATATAACTGTGAGAGCCAACAAGAGATAGTGATTTTGTATCAATTATAGTGCCGTGATTTGCTGTGATGCATGTGATGTGTGCCAGTGACTGCTGCTATCAGTATATGTTACAGACTGGGTGGAGCCGGCTGGGGTTATTTGGTGCTTTATGCTGATTAGTTGCTGTGTGCCTGTGCTGCATGCACATGACTAATCTTATCTGTTGCTATATCCACTGTGCTGTAGTGAGTTGTATTCAGTATAGCAGTGGTTTTAAAACAAACAGGTAGTTGGAATTGACCAGAGTGTTAAAATAGCATTTCGTTTAAATGTGCAAAAATTCTGTTGATGTGTCTTATTGAACTTTCAGCTGTATGGACTTCTTCACTAGTCACTAGTCGTCAGTAGTATTAGTTATTTGCAGTTGCATGGATGAAGTTGGTTAGTGCGATGATGGAGGAATTTATGTAGGAAAGATGTGGTGGTTTGTGGTAGACGAGAGGACTGCTGGATGATTATACACAGATTTTTGTACCAGTTCACTTAGTCTTTTCAAGAACATAGGTTGTCAAACGAATATGATCAAATTAGTTGTTATTGTTAATTGTCATAATTGAAAATAGATTTTTTGTTGTTAGAATCAATCAACCAATCAGTCAAAATGCCAAAAAAACAAAACAAAATGCAACAGAAAAGCAAAAGGCTGGCAGTTACAGAAAGGCAGAAAAATCTGCTCTTACAGCTGTCTATAAAAGTAACAATAAAACACCAAAGAAGCGTATAGTGAAGCAAACATAAAAACAACTGACAAAGCAGAACATCAACGGATATTCAGAAAATATAAGCTGCACAAGTTCTGCATATGTAGAGTGTTCATTTTTTAGAATGTGTTTATTTGTAGACTGAACGGCTAGTTCATGGTGTGTGTATGTATGTGATTGCATTCAGGATTACCTTCAGAACGTATCAACATATGGCCAGTCTGCAAATCAGCAACAGCTCAATGATTTTACTGTGTTTTGATCAACTGAGAACTAAACTGTTAACTAATAACTGTATGCAATGGCGCAGTTTGTTACTGATGATGAAACAGACAGAAAAGTGGATGAAGAAACAGTACAGGACTGTGAAGTTAATATAAAAAAGGCAAAATCTGGTAGCGATGTTGTGAGATTTACGGATTCTTTGTCATCGTCATCATCGTCGTCTTCTTCTGAGCATTCATTTCCGAGATCTCCAGATGGCGGCTGGGGTTGGGTCATCGTTGCTGCATCTTTTCTCACGCATGCCATCATTGATGGTTATGCTGATTCTGTGGGGATCCTATTTGATTTTCTGCTTGATGAATTCAGCCAGTCTAAGGCAACAACGGCGTGGGTGGTATCTCTGTTCGTCTCGATGCCATCAATCTGCGGCCCTATTGCGAGTATTCTGACCAGTCAGTTCGGTTGCCGTCGCATCACTATAGCTGGGGGAATCATCTCGGCAGTTGGTTGTATTCTTGGAGCTTTCTCGAACAGCATTGGAATGCTGTGCCTGACATTCGGAGTCATTGCTGGCTTCGGGTTGTCACTTGTTTACGTGCCTGCAATTCTAGTTGTTGCCTTTTACTTTGAGAAAAGAAGAGCCTTTGCATGTGGTTTGTATAGGACTTTTACAGTTTCTACGTTATGAATCTAGTTTGTGATAAGTTGTTGTTTGGGGCTGCAGTGCCATACTGTCGACATTGAATTGTTCAGAATCAGTTTTTGATTAATCATTGTATCACCAACCTGTGTTAACAGCAACTGGCTTTGTCAATGGGCAATGCTGATTTTTGACCCCATACTGAACTGACATCCCTCAACTAATCGCCAAAAAATTTGTCACAAGTGATTACGTCGGTGACCCCTACTGCTGTGCAAAATTTGGTGCAAATCTGTCTTTTTTTCGGAACTTACCAGTACCTGAAGGCCAGATTGCTTGACTGATTTTCACACTTGATGGCTCAGACCCAGTCAGACCACACAATATGGACTGATGCAAGGGTGTGCCTTTTTGGTGTATCGTTGATATTGCTTCCCATTTCAAATTCTAAAAAAAAACTAATTTGGGGGGCATGAATAGTTGTTGTCAAGCCAAACATGCCAGATATTGAAACTTTGATATTATTGGAAGTGCTGCATTGATCACAACCAAACTTTACACAGCAATGAAGACAACCAAGTACTTTTCATGGATCGCCTTGGAAATAGGATCCAAACAAATCCAAGATGGTAGATAGCAGCCGTCTTGAAAATTTAAAAACTTTTATTGATTGACAAAAACGTTTTTTTTAATTAATAGTGTGATGATGGTTTGGTTAGTTGGTTGGAGTATAATGGCATCTTTGCACAAATATTGCGATATGAACGTGCCTTAATAGTGTGAATTATAATTTCAAAAATGCGATATGATGGAAATTGTGTTGAATGTGCCGTTAAATCTTAACCAGGCAACTACACTACTAGTCTGTCAGTTGTTCATTGCTCTAACTCTGACTTATTGTGTTCGTGACATGGCGTTGATATGTTAACAGGTATTGCAGCTGCTGGTTCTGGTATTGGCGGATTTGTTTTTCCACCTCTCGTCAACTTTCTTTTGGAGACATATTCATGGCGTGGTACATTTGTTATCCTTGGAGCGATTATGTTGAACATCGTCATTTGCGGTTCGCTGTTTCGTCCACTTGTTGCTGTTAGTATAAGAGACCAGCGTCAGCGGTATCTAAGGTCACTGGAATGTTTTAGTCACATCAGTTCAAGACACGCTAGCAGTGATGCACTAGGCAGCCAGTCACGGCGATATCACCGTCCTGGAGACGTCGACGACGTTAATGTAGAACCAGTTTCCCATTCGCTAATTGTACTTCCCACTTACATGAAGGATGACTGCCCATTTACAGACATGTTAGAAAAACCAGCACATGATGGGCAGTCTCTTGACAACTTGTCCTCCTCCGCTGTCTGTGTGACAGCCAACAGTAAGGTCAGTTTTCGGATGAAGACCGAAATGCTGAAGAATCCTGAACAGCCCGTTAATACAGCAGTCAGTGGTGACGTTGAACTGCAGTCAGTTAAAAGAGTGAAAGGACTGAAAAAGAAACAGGACGGCAGCAAACAGCAGACGCGCTTTCCCAATCAGTTCTTGCCGCAGTATCGTCGAGATGTGTGCTATCGCAGGAGCTTGTTGGAAGCTGGTTTTTTCGTGCAGCAAGGCCAGTCAGCTAGCTGTCCGGACATATTTATCCACTCAAAACCAAAAGAATCCACTCATGCGATTGGCCGTCTTTGTAAGGCTTTTGCTGCCATGAGGACACGCATTCGTGACAATGTCGACTTTTCCATATTTAAGAGCCCACTTTTTATCCTGTTCTGCATTCACAGTATGTTTCTGCATCTGAGCTACGACATACCATATGTTTACATCCCAGACCACGCCGAGACTTTGAATGTTGAGGAGCACTATGCATCATTGCTCATCTCCGTCACCGGCATTGCAAGCACTCTTGGCCAGATTCTGATGGGCTATATTGGTGACCAGCCGTGCATCAACCGTCTGTTGTTCTACATTGCAATGACATGCATTGCCGGCTTTGCAACACTCAGTGTGCCGCTACTCAAGTCATTTGGCACGCTAGCTGCGTACTGTGCCGTTTACGGGTTTTTCATGAGTGCAAACTTTTCGCTCTCCACGATAATTGTGCTCGAGTTGCTTGGTATGGATCAGCTGACGAATGCGTATGGATTTGTTACGATGGCTGAAGGAGTAGCCAATGTATTTGGTCCTCCTCTTGCTGGTGAGACATTATTATTATTATTATTATTCACATTCAATAGCAGGCTCGAAGCCCATGCAGTAATATACAATGGAAAAAATATCATAGCAGAAAAAAACTAAAAGTTAAAAGAGAATGTTACGCCACCTTCTAAAAACGGGAACTAACAAGATCATTGTCTATTGCTGCATGTACTTTGAGATCTGATCTGCAAATTTACTTTCATATAGTTGAATGTATATGTATATTAGCATTAGAGATCTGATGTAAAACAACCAACACCCCTTCCCTCAGGGTCTTGTAGTGGATGAACTAAGATCGAGATTACTGGATTATTCTTATGGTTGCGGTCAGTACCCTTCAGGAGTTTCTTTAGTGCTTTGACATGTTTGGTAGCAAAAAGGGTATTTGGTTTTTAAGATGTTATGCGACTCATCTCCAATGGTTCTTTAATATGGAGCAAGGAAAAATAAGCCTCGGGGAACTTGACTAGCCCAGATTGGATAGAAAACATCTGTTAAAATGGATGGTGGTGGGTGGTAGTTGAATAAATGATGATTCAGTCTGCATGTTTCATTCAATGATTCAGTTATTAGTGGTTACTAGTTACTTGCAAAGAGCACCATTTTTTTGTATAGATGCACGCTGTGGCCATTGCTGCAGTTTCTCAATTTCAGTAGTCGCATTCATTTGCCTGTTGTTTTTGTAGGATGGATGACAGATAACATGGGCACATACAATATGTCATTTGTGGCGTCGGGTGTTGGTATATGTTTTTCGGGATTTCTCCTGCTGGTGGCGCCACTGCTGCGCCGTTGTGATCACGTTGCCGTCAACAATGACAAAAAATCTGAAGAGAACAGTGATCAAGAGACATCTCCATCTAAAACAGCTGCGGATGAAAATCTGCCGAGTACGAGCTGGAATAGTAATTAGCATAATGCATTGTATTCTCTTCTAATGTGTAATTTTGCATAGTATGCACTGTAGCTGAAGTAGACCAAGCTATTCGTCTGTCAGCTTTTTTGTTACATTTTATAATAAACTTTTGTGATATTTTAATATTATACCTCCAGATGGTAGTGCTTGGATACTTCTTGCTTTCAGAGTTTTTCTAATAGATGTATTCTTTAGTTTGTGGGAATTATACCTCTGTTGCATAATTAATTTTACATTAACAGCATGGTGCGCATTCCAGTACTGATAGTGGAAGTTGTTCCTTTCGGTTGTATTTGCATGTTAAAGTTGGCGTGAACGTTGATAGTCAAATTTCATTCTTGATGTAGGCAAGGGCGTGTTCTACTCTGAAACTGTAAATATTGGGCTGACATGACCGTACATATGATAAACGGTTTTACTCACATTTGTTGGGCCCATTCTATGGGGCCATAGCGGTCCCCTCTGTCACGCGTTGTTGTCGTCGTCGTTGTTGTTGTGGACATTGGCGTGCGGGCGGCATGCGACGCGACACTAGCGACACCTGGTGAATGGTAATGCGGCATGCGGCGGCTCGCTATGGCGAATGGGCCCAACATTTTTCAAATGCTTCTTGTTACTTAATGCAGTTTGTTACAAGGATATGCATGAAGAGCGTGCACTTACTGCAGTAACAATTTTTGCATGTTATGCTCCATTTTATTGGTCTTACTCTTAATCTTGATATTTGGTCTGCTGCATCATAGTTACAGTTTTCTGAATGTGTACATTTATGTAAATGGTTGTACAGTATCATTATACTTTATGTGTTCGACAATCAACAGTGATGACTTTTGTTACCAAAACACTAAAGAGGTTATAAGTCAAATACTGTACATGACTTTTGCTAAAATATAGCAGAATGCTTAAATTTTGCTAAATTTTAATCGCCACAACTGCAGATTGCCTTAGATTTGTTAAATAAATATCCAGTTTTCTGCTCATGGCATAATTTAGGCAACTTGTTACCTTTGAACGCTAATATCTAGTAAACTTTTGTCATTGCGTGTGTGATAATTATGTTGTTTTTCATTGGCATTTTGATGAGCTTTAGCTCACTGCTCTTGTCCAAGACATTGTTAGCAATTAACAGGGTTTTTTGAAGTTTGCTTGTTTGGCTAACCGGCACTTTATTTTAGTTATAGTATTTCAGTTGTAGTTCTGTAGCAGTTTGTATAGACTGAAGACAAGTGCCTCTAATATATGCCTGAGAGGTTACAGTCTAAGCAATGTATGATATAGTCCTTTTCCTGCTTTATATTGTATGATATGATTGAATCACATTTTTGGTCAAACTACAAAGTGTCAACTGTCACCCCATTTAATCACTCAGTTGTGGGTTTAGTTCGCAATTAAGTGTTTTAAGTGGCATAAATTTGTGACAGTTAACACATGGCAGAGTTTTACAGAGTCTGTTGCATCATATTGTTATTTTCATTATTCTTTTGCCTTTAGACACGTCAGCAAACCACACTGCAATGCTTTGTTGATATCACTAGATGACATTAGTTGTCTCTGCTAAAGTGCTCGGTATGCTGTGATATAAATATAATAAAATATGATACCAATTAAAACGTTAGTGTACTAAAAAGCTGATGGATAGTCAGCTTAATTTATGCTACTGAATCAGAAACAGAAAAATACACAAAAACTAAAGATAAAAGCACACTGCAGGCTTCTTGTTGGGACTCAAGTGTTGTCATGTCGTACAAAAGTGGTGGAATTTGGTTCTTGCATGTTGTTATCACTTTGCCTGAGTGCCATGTTGGTCGCTGCAAGACCATGCACAAACATTACTACTGAGTACGATGAGTGTCGTGACTTTCATAGTTGACATTTCTACACAATTTTGCAAGAAAAGTGGAACATCATGTAATTTACATAAATATTTGCACTATATTGATTTTATCCATATAAATCCTAAGATTTGAGAGAACTTGGTTTCCAGTTTCTTCTGGTGAATGTGTTTATCATATTCTGTGGACCTGTGCTTTGTAATTTAGCAGCAATTGACTTGTAGACATAACTATATTTATTAATATTATCACAAGGAATATTTAATTTGAACAAAGTTGCAAAGAATTTCAATTCTTTGTCTTGAGAAGTCCAATTATAGGGGCATCTGCACAGTTACATATATCCGTGTTTAAGCAGCTATTTACAAAAAGTATCTATATTCCACTTTTCTTCTGCACTGCCTTACCTTGTAGTAAATTTGCAGTAATTGTGCTTTTTTGCTACATTTTTGTTCCTGTTTTTTTACTGTGCCAGTTAATTTCATTTTTACTACATTGCATACACAACTTGTAGTAGCAGTCCAGCATTTAGTGATTTGCAGTGCTGATTGTATTACTGGAGTGTGTGTACTTTTTAATTACTGTGTTGGTTACATAATGTTGAGAGTTAGCTTCAGCAAATGTTCTTTTATACCATCGTGTGTGTAAAAACATGTAGAGTGTATAGTGTGCTCATATGAGACTGTTTGCAGTGGTCTGGCATCTTTCAAGCTCAGTTTTGATAGAATAAATTACAAGTTTAGTTACCCCGTGCGGGTGCCGGGGCCTTTGTCGCATGAATGAGGTTATTCTATTCTGAGCCCGGTTAGTACTTGGATGGGTGACCGTTTTTTCTATGCATTACCTAGGTATGTAACCAAGCCAACAAATTCAACTCAGCTTTGCTCCCCTGGGTCGCTAAATCGGGTACCAGCCTTAACTGGCTGGGGTAAAGGCGGGAATGTCACCTCTGTCATGTGGCAGGTGATCCTGTATGGCACACGAGTTCCCATAGCAGTGAAGCATGTTTGCAAACTGCTGTACTTCATTTTCTTTACTTTATCTAATGTGCCAAACTTCTATTTCCGGTCGAATTAACTTCCTGATTTGACATATGACTCGGACCGACCCCGGCTACAATCCACCAAATTTTGGAAAAGATTCTTCCAAGGGAACATTAGTTTAAGTTCATTATAAGCCTATGGAAAAATCAGCTGTGGGAGAGATGATCACTCTCGGGTCTCAGAGTAAGTTGTGAAATTTTGGTTATAAGGAAATTTTTTTCGATTTTGCAAAGTGGGTGTTTAAAACACGTTTTATACAATTTCCTACCTCTTGGCCATTCTCTCACTGGGATCCCTCCCCCTGTGGTTAGAATTGTCCCTATAGCAATGCATGGGAAATGCATTACGGAGATCCATCTTAGAAAAGGTATAAATAGGGGTCTTGCCAAGGCCTGTGGTCATTGTCGTTTTGGCAGTCGATGAGAGCAGACCTATGCATTACAGTAGTTACAGTGGCGGATCCAAGATTAGTTCATTTAACGTCAGTTATAAGTTTGTGAACTTGTCATTCATCATTTTTGGTCACAGAAAATGGCCACATCTGGCAATTACGTCAATACTGTGAAAACGGCCTTCAAATGGAGAACAAATCATTGGAAATTCTTCATCATTTGGCACTCAAAAAGATGCAAAATTATGCCTAAAATGCACCAAAATACGTTTGGTGGCCGGGCTCCATCCGGACCCGCTATGGGAGCTTTAGCACTCCCCCAGATCCCTCAAGGGGTTCCTACTTCTAAGGGGTCTACTTCTAAGGAGAAGGGGAGGGAAGGAGGCTTGCCCCCGTGCATAACTCCCTAGATCCGCCACTGATCAGTTATAGTGGAAATCTGAGTATAGCAGTATATAGTGCAGTGCTGATATAGTGGAGCTAGTTGCTGGCCCAGTTGCCTGCCAGCAGTTGCCAGTTGAGTTGTGCTGGCCCGTTGGCCTGCCAGCATTCGTCGTACGTCGTGAGCATATAGCCCGGCAGGCGTGCAGGCTCAGCGGCCTGACTAGTGCCAGCACTGTCGTCTACTGACACGTTGTCAGCACTGAGGCCAGTTGTGGGCAGTTATTGCCGGCAGTCGTTGACACTGTTCCACTACAGCAGCTGCCAATAAGAGCTGTGCCGCTACATTAACAAACCAACTGCGTGGTGGTGAGGGATAAACTTTTGATAAATTTCTGGGGCTGTCCCCAATTTTCGGACTTCCTGAGTAACGTTTCTGGTTTTGAAATCGCTACCACCAGCGATGTAAGCGCCGCATCTGGTTTGATCTGGGTTCCTTATCACTTACACTTATCACTTATAGTTTACCTTATCACTTGCTTCCTTTTGCTTCTTGTAACTTGCTTCCTTTTACTGTTGCTTATATACCTTTCTTATTTACTTCTCATTTATATTTTCCTTTGAGAATAGGCCCACTCTGTTTCCAGGCCAGATGTCGTAAGAGGTGACTAAACCTAGCTCTTTACTTGTTTGTGTTTATTTTGTGTTAATGTTATATTTTGTTATTGAGGGCTGATTGTTTATATTGATGTAGTTTGTGTTTTGCATTAGCCTAGGTTTGTGTATTTTTTGGTGATTGTTTCTACTGTTTTTTGATTTAGTTTTCTCATTGCTAGCCAAGAGATTGGCTGGGAAGATCATCCCCGAAATTACCTATTTTGTGTCAAGTGGAACGTTAAACCTTAATTAGTCAATCAATACTATTTAGATTATACCAAGAAACTGCACTGTATTTTGCATACATTTACATACTTATCGCTGTAAATACTGTTGTTTCTTGCATGGATCACAGATAGTCCATTATTTAAACAGCTGCACTGTGAAATACGGAACTGAACGTTTATTGATTATGCATACATGTTGAGGATAGCCAGCGAGAAGACATGAGCAATAACCCCAGCCAAAATTGATGCCAGTAACGCAGTCATTAAATTTATACTATAAATTTATACTCTGGAGCATCCAAAAATCTGTGTACTTTATATAGTTTCTGTCTCTCATAATGCAGCTGTTTTGCAAGAGAATGTTCTCACTATGATGCATTATCACAGCCTTTTGCAGCTGCTGGACAGTCAACTGTTAAAAATGTTAACTAAATTTTGTATTGTTCATACTTAGGGAAAAATTTTAGAACAGTAGTAATTAATTACAATATTTTAAACATTTAATTGTTAAATATTGTGTTATGTTATGTGGTATCTTTTTTACATTTTTATATGGTTTATAAATATTGTAATCTTTTGAGGTTTATATTGTTGTAATTTAATATATTACCGGTAACTCTACTCATTCTCGACATAAAGATAATTCTCTTGCTAACATCTAACATCGACAACTTCTTCAGAAACATTTGTCAACGTTAGCATTTTCCTAATTTCAGTAACTTCAGTTGTTGATGCAGTGAAGAGTTCATCAAGATGGACAATTACTTGTATCCACAGCTACATATGCAGTTAATACAGGCACACCATGGCAGAAGGCCGTAGAATTTTAAGGCATGTGCATTTGTTTATTTGCATACATATTTGCATTTTTCGTACCGTCAGATGACAGGCAATAATGTGAAATCAGTGTGGGATTCGAGATGGGATACTCAACTGTGTCCCAGCAGATTGGCGTAGTAAACGTAAACCAGTGATATTTTTTGTTTACATTCTTAGTTTTTTGTATCGTATGGAAAACAACAGAAACTCATTGCAGACTGCACATCTTTTAACTACAGTTTAACTATAGTTAGAATTGTTTGATATAGTGGTATTGCTATCTTGTAAATTGTAATATTGTGTGATGTACAATATTTACCAAATACAGCTGTACAACATTTAACTTATTTTATTTGACAACACAGTGGCATTATAACTAAGAATTATTATAAGATAATACTGTCATCATCGAATGTTTGTTCGTTCTATCAGGGCTGGCGATAGGCTGTTGGCAGTCTTTCGACGTGCGTCCAGCCACCGCCAGCGATGAGGCCAGCATCGAATGTTAAAAATGCCGAATTTTAGAGAGACCTTGTGAGAAACCAGAATTAACTGACCAAAAATACTGTCATCATTGCTATGATTGTGTTGACTGATTGAGTTAGGCTTTACCGTTCCACTCGACACTGAATAGGTCATATTGGAGATGATCCTCCCAGCCAATCTCTAGGCTAGTACTGAGAGAAAGTTCAAATTAAAGCCAGGAGAAAAAAAAAACATCATTATTATAAACCTAGGCACTGAAACATTAAAACGAAATGCCATAAACAAAACCAATTTGCAGTGCAGCACTCATACTGACGTCATGCAGATGAATTAATTAGATAATAAAATGGCCAAGTACAATGCCAAATGAACATTTTTATATAATCATTGGCTGATTATGGATGATAACATGCTGGATAGTGCTATATCGAGTCATCATTCATGCATGTCTCCGATGAACACAACTTCTGATCACTGGATATCCAGGTTAAGCCAGATAAGTACTCTCAGTCTGTTACTTCATAAGGTGGCTTTGGTGGCCGAGTGGACTGGTTTGAATTCCACTGAAGCCGGTCACTGCGTAACAACTGTGGGCAATTTGTTCACATCTGTGCCTAGTGGGCAGAAGGCCGGCTTAACCAGCTGACACCTGGTATAGCTGGCACTTGAGTAGCGACTCTGGGCAAGTCGTTTTCCTGCGTCAGCTCAGTGCTACTCAGCCTTTCATCCTTAATTGGTGGAAAACCGTCCGTAACAACGGCCAGGGTGAGGGTGGGAGATGCTCTCACTTTTGTTTCGGGCTCTATCTGGTAGTGAGTTTCTCTTCATGTAAGCCGGCTGACAATTAAGCACTGAGGCAATGACAAAACTTAGACTGACACCAAGGGGATTTCGATTTGCCGAATCGATATTCCGTTTCATAGTGAAACCGGTTTCAGATTCTGTAAAAAGTACAATTTGAAAATTTGAGTTCAGATTCAGTTGCACTTGAAATGTGCTATCAGCAATGAAAGTTTAAAATGCTAACAGTATATAACTCGTGATAAAATGATTTAAGAAAGACACCTATAGCTGCTGCTAACAAACAGTAACTTGGTTGTGTTGTGAAGAATTAGAATTGCGAAATAATACCGACAACAACATTAAACAAACAACAGTGACATCATATGTTGTTTATTTACTGCTAAAAGGTCATACAATTTGCCAAGTGAATCTGAAAGCAGATTCACCATGAAACTGAATCCAGATTTGTTAATCGAATACCTCCTAAGGCCAAGCGTGGACCTTTGAACCCAAGAAGTCGACTGATCCCAAAGCCATAATAAAAAAAACTTGGCATCAAAGATCCTCCAGCCAAGGATACTATGCAAACCACAGAACAGTAACAAAAAATAAAACAACTAATTTATGTAGAACAAACATCGTGAAACATGAAATTTCAAATCAAAATACGCTGTAAACACTCGTGCAATACAATAGTGTTTGCTATGCTAGATCGGCTACATGGTTACTGGCTTGTGATATGTGGGACCACAGTTACTGTGCATACCAAAACACAACATTTAAGTCGGAGTTTCATCACTGTGGAAAATGCATTCATACAAGTGGAATGAACAAATCCTAAACTAGTCCACAGCAAACTGTTCTTACATCAAAGTGCTCCGATAAGCTGAAATTCCACGGGAGCAGTTTCCTCGTAGCAAATGTCTAACATGTCACACGGTAATCGGGCATGTCGGATGAATACGCTAGTAACTTGTCCGCAACAAGTCGTGCGTGTCGTGCTTGTGGAATTTGGAAAACAACATGACACACAGACTGCCAGCTGACCAATCAGGTACACTGATCAAACGTGGCAAGCTGAACGGGGAAGCTGCCCTACGTGCGACATCCTCGTAGCATCTTTGTAACAAGTTACGAGGATGTCGCGTGTGTAGGGCGTGTGCGCGAGGATGCTACGAGGAAACTGCTCCCATAGAATTTAGGCTTTACAGGCATAAGCAAACTATGTACACGTAAGCAGGCAAAACATTTGCATTCTGTTTGAACAGAGTCAATATCACAGGTAAATTGGATGATCACATCAATAGACGGTGAACTATCAACACTGCTAAACGAAGCCAGACCATCGATTCATGTACAAACCCAGACCTCCGAGCAGATCACCAGCATTGCTTGTACTGGCCTCTGTTCCTGTAATATCATCACACAAACTTGATGTTTCAATACTACCGGGTGAAAAATGAGTTCTGAAATTCACCAGTCACACTGTTTCAACAACTTGTCTTTACTATCACTTGACTGTGTTCGACATGACAATAAATATGACCATGTAAATGACATATCAAAAAAGAACATGCTTACAAAATACAGACCTCTTAACTTTTACTGCAGATGTCATACGACTAAAATATTTTTAGTCACGTCAATGAATTATTGGCTAAAATTGACTAAAACAATGCTTGATTTTCTGGAATGTGACGAGGCAATTTCATCACAGCACTGACCGGCGGGTTTCACTTACAGCACGGGGTTTCATATATTAGTGTTCTATAGTAACAATAGCTCTGAAATGCACCGTTTTTGAAGATGAGAGCGTGAGACAGACGGACAAACGAACAGCAGGGATGTCATATCATAGGACTAAAATATTTTGGTCAATGACTTAAATTTTTCAGTCGATTAATCATCATGGAGAATTAGTTGATTAATTGTTGATTAATCGGTGACAGCACTACCTCTTGCAATATTACAACACTGCTGGCAACTTGAGAGTACTTTGTGCATTAATCTCACAAAATACGTTCACACTCGACATGGCACAGAGTCAGTGTTATTGGAGTAATGCCCCTTCCCTCAGCAGTCCAGTGATACTCTGAGAAAGCATGAGGTTGATTGATTGATTGAGTTAACGTGTAACGTCCCACATGACAGAAAATATGTAATTTTGGAGGTGATCTTCCCAGCCAATTTCTTGGCCGGCATTGATAAAACAAAATCAAAAACCACAAGAAGCAATCAATCATGCATCACGAACACAAAAATACTTAACTACAAAAAAATTAGACAACTGAAAAAATCAGGTTTGGTCGCTTTTTACAAACTCCGGCTTGAAAACGGAATGTTCCTATTCTCAAAGAGAAAGATACGTAAGGAAAAATAAGAAAAAAAGAAGTGAAAAAGAATGTTGAGTAAACAAGCAAATGATCTATAAAGTGCAAAAATCAACAAATAAATCAAGGTCACATGTGAGGCAAAAGATCAGGGGCAATTATTCTAGAGTTAATGCATTGTTGTGAGCTCTCTTCAGTACCACTGACACGATGGGCTGAGTGATGTAAAAAAACCTGCATTCAATATCTACAAAGGTTCTCTGCAGGAAGAAGTGGATGAAGAAACCAAGGAAGACAGCTAACGAGTTTCATTCAAAAGTAGCATTAAAAATGGGAAGTGACGGGTAGTGATGAATTTCACTCCATGCGACAAGTATGAATGCAGAACAGTGGCAATATGTATATATACAATCTACAAATTACGTCATATAATTAATACTACAAAATATGTTGCCAACGACAATCTGTGATACTAAACTTATGATGTAATAGTGATCTCAAAACGAAATTTACATGATGTGATTAATAAGTAACAATAAAAAGCATACTCAACATGTAATGAATGCTACATTTGAAACAGTCATTTATACTTATCACCCAACATTACGGGTAATGAGTTAACGGTGTATAGGATTAAAGCATCACTGACCAGATGCCATTTGAACTAACTGCTCCTTCTCTTCAGGACTAAACTTGAGCATTGTTGTCAAAACTGGGATCAGTTGTGTACGTTCACTGCCACCTTTCAGTGTCAGAAACTATCGTATCCAAACACATGTCAGCATGATATGTAGGCACAAGAATTCTTCACATACTATGTACACACATAACACATGAGGCACTCCAAAATGTTAATTATCTTTACAACAAATTTAGAAGATCATATTATATACTTTTTCTACCCAGATAGTAAAGATCCCAGGGCAATAAAAGAAAGCTAAAACAAAAATGCCGGAAGGCTATGGATTCGGTAAGTTGGCAATGAAGGTTTCATGCAAAAGCACTGAACTGAAGAGTACACTAAACAGCAACAGAGATATGTTGGAACCTTCCAGGATGTTGCTAGGCTAAGTACGGATTTGACGGCGAAGTTCAGAAATAAAACAATTGAAGAACTAAGTGCCCCAAGATTTTCGATGGTAATAGGCTGAATTGTGTAAGTCGAAGACAAAGATAGGTATTTTTCCTCCTTCACTGAAGCTGCCATATCTGCCACTTTGTCAGTATCTGTGGCTGCTCTGTAAACACAGGTAGCAACGAATGGACTGACAACTGTCATGTCCTAGCCCAGTAAATGTCTACCATGCCATGGGATTAAAGTTAATCCATCTGGATGTTTTCCATCTTGTCTGTCCAGTCCAGATGGCTCTTTTATAGCCATATACTAATTGAAATAATTCTCAGATTACTATCTATTATAATGAACTGTCCTTAGTGTGGCAACATACTGCAAAATTTTAATTATATCTAGATGCACGTATAAAGTTTTTGTATTTCACCTGTACTGCAAGCGCGCATGTTACATTTTAAAAATAACTTAACTGTTGCAGCTTTGTCACTTACAGCCATTGAACATAAATGGTGATAAAAAGTATAGAGTTTCTGCACAAAGGCTCTGCTGCTTACGACAGTTTTCATGCACATACGATTCTTCTACTAGTCAAGCAAAAATAATAACTGCCATAAAGCATCAATATATAAGAACTGTAAAATGTAACTCTTAATGAAAGTTTTAAAATAATTCTACAGATCACGGAGTATTGTTGCATACCTTGTACACAATGTTTTTCAAATATTCCATATTTGAAATGGCATTTTCACGTTCCTGATTGCGTTCGAGGCGTCGTATTTCACCCTTCAGGACACCGGCTTGTTCAGTTAACCGAAGTACGGCCGCTTCACTTTCATTCAGAAGCTGAAACGATAAACAACAAACTCATGTGTCCAAATAGTCGAGAAAGAACTCCAACGCAAACAAAGTCACACACATATTCTAATTACTCGAGAAGTCCATGCACGCACGTGAACAGTCATGCTGCATGCACGCACTGTAGAATGTAATATGTCGTACAGAGCTCAACTACTTTTCTTAGGTTATTGAGCCAGTAGATCAGTATGCCAGTCTGGAATGCAGTACCGACCATATCTATGGTTAACCTCCTGGCTAATTAGCACTGCCACTGCTGCCATTTGACCAGTATTCATTTTCCACCACACTAAAAACAGGCAAAAGAAGTGGCCTGGGTGGCTTGATACTCAGCAAGATCGTATACTTCTAAAATACTGCAAACAATCACCAAGCAAGCTCAATGAACACTATAACTATGTCGATAACTGCAATACCATCGCCAGGAAACCAAACATGCCTACAAATGACTAATTTTAATAACTATTTATGACAATATGCATAAAATGTTTCCATATTTTATTAAATTAAATTCACATCATCACAGTTTGGAATATTTTCTTTCAATTTACAGTTTTATCAGCTGATTAACACAACAGAGGGTCATACTTACCAGGTGCTATTTACACTGTCTACTGACAATTACATTACAATATACACCAATGAAAGGCAGTAAAATATCATTATGCAATGCAATATACCGGCTAAAAAGAACCAAGAAAAGTAAGCATGCCTACTGTCTCAGAAAGTCAACAAGACCCAAATAAACCACATCACCATTAATATTTAAAGACTCAATTTTTCCTGTTATGGTACCACGGCACTTCGTTGGTATGACTTCGTTAGATAGCACCATATAGAAATATTCTTACTTACTTACTGACTAATATTAAGTACCAAAGTCACTAAGTGACAAAGGTAATTTGGGCACTTCTGGTCATTGAAGCAACACACAAATGATTGTGTTTGACTGGTATGACTTCCTATTAATGTTCTACAGTGACCTTAGGTCTACATGGAACTGCTTTCAAGTTATAAGCTGTTAAAGTCAGTACAATCATAATTCCCAAGAAAGACAACATTGCAGGTATTTATCCAGCTACTTAATAAGTAAGTAAGTAAGTAAGTAAGTTTAATGTTTCAAAAGCAGTCAGAAACCACTTGATTGCAGCTAGGCCTAGACAATCGCAATACAAACAACAAAATAGAATGTACAAGATCAACAAACAGCACTGCCAATGGAACAATAAAACTGTGAAAATGTAAAACAAAACACAACTCACACTTGACATTAATAAAAATAATGCAACTGACAACGATAAAGACCGACCACAGTCAGGTGTTCAATCTGCTTCTCAGAGGCTGCCAATGACGACCGGACCGTTGCGTCCTCCGACTCAATGGTCCTGATACCTTTAAATCATTCACAATGACATCACATATGTACTGAATAAACGACTATTGATTGATTGATTGATTGATTGATTGATAAGGCTATGGCCCCTTTCACGCTAGACAGTTTCTTTCGAAAGACCCTTTCAAAAGTCTCTTTCAAAAGAAGACTTTGGCACGGGGCCACGCTCAATGTGGGCAGGGGCAGACCTGTGACTAGACTTTCGAAAGACTTTCAACAGAAACTTTCCACTGTGAAAGGGGCTTAAGGGAGTTCATTCTTCAACAAGCCTGTATAGACATTTAGGGGATATTCGGTTAACGAATCCGGATTCAGATACATAGTGAATCTAGATTCGGATTCACATGACAAATCGAACACAACAGTGATGTCACTGTTGTTTGTTTATGTTGTTTTCGGTCCTATTTTGCACATTTTCATTATTCACTAGCAGGATGCTGTTTGTTTGCAGCAGTTATTGCTATAGATGTCTTTCTTAAATCATTTATAATCGTTAACACTCATCGCTGACGTCACGTTGCAAATGAAACGGGATTCAAGCAGGATTCACCGAATCCGAAGCCAGATTCAGATTCATTAATAGAATGCACTTATTGACTGATTCATTGGATTCATTATGTATCCAAATCCGGATTCGTTGATCGAATATCCCCTTATACAAACTAAGTACACTAACTTTTGTATAAATCAAGGTTTTTGACAAGTATCTTATCTACATGCACCATTTAACAAGCATTATACACTATAAACAAATATCTAGAAACGGATGGAAAAATTACGTTAAGAGCAATACGCCAACACCGTCAGAACTAGTTATTAGCCTAATTGCTACAAATAAACAACAGACAAAACTACTATTACCCATTTCAAATGGTAAATGTACAAATGGAATATCAAGAAATGGGATATTTCTTACTGGCAGTGTCTTCAGACAGCTGGGATGAAAGTAACTGCTCAAATGGAATAAAACTTGACTGACTTCCACTTCCATTCAACTAATAAATTAAAAACAAATAAAAACTGCATAACGGAAATGCTGAAGTCATCACAAAATGTAAAGATGGCTGATATCAAACACAGAAATTGCCCAGATATCACTGACTGACTGACTGATCAAGTTAAAATTTAGAGTCCTACTCGACACAAAATAGGTCATTTTAGGGTTGCTCTTCCCAGCCAATCTCTGAGAAAAACAAAATCAAAACCGGGAGAAAGCATTACAACACACGCACGCACGCACGCACGCACGCATGCATGCACACACACACACACACACACACACTGCCATTTTACGGCCCTATGTCCGGGACAACCCGGGTGGGCCATTACCAGAAGAGACATTTACCCACTCACACCTGATACGTGTTGTGGAAGTCTATCATC
>Ga0209782_1000275_pt1 | contig 20908 bp, 14 predicted proteins | sample WorMetmaBAHAMAS1_FD_187390 | JGI IMG/M metagenome (GOLD analysis project Ga0209782, IMG submission 187390) | Marine gutless worms symbiont microbial communities from Max Planck institute for Marine Microbiology, Germany - Inanidrilus... | ecosystem: Host-associated > Annelida > Digestive system...
CCCCGGCACCGCCCTCTCGCTGTCCAGTCAGCACGCTGACCGCTGACTTCACAGCGGTCACGCCGTTGACGAGCGCGCGCCGCCCATGCAGTCAGTCGTGATTGCCTCCTGTACGCTCGCTCGGTGGCGTGTCGCAGCGGACCGCCGTTGGCACTGCGCCGACCGACCACTCGCATTGCCTCTTCTATACATGTTGATTTTTTCTTCTTTCTTTCTCCGTCATGGGCTGGGTCAGGTTGATGTGCCCGTGCCGGCGATAGTCGATAGGTGGGGTAGAGCTATCAGTTGCGTCTGCGATTTTGTGTTTGCGCGTGTTTGTGTGTCCGCGCTGTGCAAGGAAAACGGCCTATATCAAGTTCAACACCGCGAACTTGGTAGACATACAGTGCATGGCTGTCGCTCGACATTGGGTGAGGTCAACTTCCGCCAAGTCTAAAGGCTAAGCTGAACCAAACAGTCTTAACTTGGGAATTCCCTGTGTTAAATGTGTATCTTTTGGTCTATACGCCTTTACAGTAGTCTTAGCCTTTAGACTTAGCCATAGTTGACCTCACCCATTGCATTGACCTGAGGTCAAGGTCACGCGGTTATCAGTTGCGCTGCCTGCCGGTCTGGATGCATCTAAATAGGATTGGTTATTTTTTTCAGTTCACACCAGCAATTTTGCTCCGATAGAGAGCGTATTATTGCCATAAGCGTGTAACTAACTGTCTCTGAGTTTATCTATCTCTGTCCGCTCACATATCTCAAAAATCAAATGAACGAACTTCACAAAACTTTCTGCGCATGTCGCCTGTGGCCGTGGCTCGATCCTTCTCTGCGATGGATTATGTACTTCCGGTTTTGTAGATTACGTTATGTTTCCGATAATGGGCTCTATGACGGCATGACGCTACGGCGTCAGCTTTGGATTAACACCCCTGGTGTGTAGTTTGAAAATAGTATATACGAAGATAAAAGGAGTAAACTTTGTAGGCCTACCGTAAACCTGCTGATATAATAACTGAATTTCGCTTAAGAAATATTGCTGTTTTGGGGAAAATGATATATAAGATGAAAATGGGAGTAGATTAATAAGTTTTCACATTTAAAAAATCTAATTTATGTTTCTGTTTTCTAAATATTTGTTGCAGGCTATTGTAGGTCAACTATTTCTCTGTTTACATACACGTATGTTTATTTCTCACAATGTTTGAGACGATATTTGCAAATTAAGGATGACCAGGGTGATAGGCGTATGCCTTTTCTTGGAACCTGTCATTTAGCAAACGAATTCTAGGCGTATAGAGCGCTAGAATACAATGAATATTCACTGTAGAATGTTAAAGCTAGGCAGCCCGAAAACCGAGCGAAAGCATCGCAGTGCTTCTGAGTCTGAACGTGCAATAGATTCGACGCCCATCGCAACGGGAGCCGGCACAAAGCACTCACGTAGTGAACGACGATAGGTAGGAGGATAAGAAGACTGTCCGTGTGTGGTCTGACGGCGCCAGCGGCAGTAAAACGAGACGCGATCGAGAAATGCAGCAGTCAGCGCGAACGACGTCCAACGGACGGGCGGTTGCTGATGCAGGTGAAGAACGGATGATTTGAGCGGTACCGGCGTGTTCGGCGGCCGCGGGAGCATCATCGCGCCGTCATTATTTATGTCTCGCCGCCGCGGCTTATGATTTAGCGTCTCCGCCATTAGCGAGTCAGTCAGTCGGAGATCAAAAGAATCGCAACAACGACGATGCAAACCGGGCAGGCTACAAATACCGACGCAGAGATCTTCGCGTTTTATTCGGATGCTTTTCGTGTCCGGTAGACGCAGGCGCGGTTCTAAGGGGGCATTCCCCCAGTCTGAGGTTTGCCCCCTACTGCCGCCCCCTCCCCTCCAAAAATGTTTGGTGAGTGTAACTGGACATCTGGGATGAAAACTTACTGATTATGTTGGTGTTATGCCAAAAACTGCATATTTCAATACACGACTGACAAAATTTTCCCGGTGACCAGCCGTCGTTCGGTGACCCCTATACCCCCAAAGTGGAGGTGCTAGAACCACCCTGGGTAGACGTAGTGAAAAGTAGGTAGTCAGTGGCGTTTCTAGCATGCAAAAAGTGGGGGACCACGTCGGGCCAACGAAAAAGTGGGGGCAAGACTTGAGACGTATTTAAGGAGCATTTTTGACTGTCTATTACCATAGTCTATGTAAGCTTACAGGAGTGACAGAACATTTTCAAAACGATGTTCACAACAATCTTATTAAGTTATTCTGCAGCATTTGGCCTATGCATCAAGGAAGTCATTAAAGCAAACATGTCTTAAAGCCGGTTTGAACATGAAAAATTGGGGGGGGGCAACCTGGGGGCCAGCCTAAATTCTGGGAAGCATGGCCCCCAGACCTCCCACCCCGTAGAAAGCCACTGGGTATAGTTGTCGAACCCAGTAAGCCTACCTTATGCCACTACTCAAGCTACAAAATGCTTAAATTGAGTACCGGTAATCCCATGTACTCAACTTGAGCTTTCTACTGAAACTGAGTTGTGGAATAAAGTACCGGATTCGACAATTTTAGAAGTGTTTATCTCAACATATTCATATTCAATACTAAAAAGTGCGATAGTTGCATTGTATCGCTAAGGATACCAGAATTCTGATATCCATCTAGCATGACAGGAAACACCATCATGTCAGAATGCCCAAACTAAGCCAGTCCTGGTAAAATTGAGTTACCGTTTGACAATTTGTCCAAAAAATACTGCAACTGAATATTGCAAAAATATAGACGAACAATTATTTGCCATATCATGAAATAAACGCCTTGTGTTCCCATGATATTTACAAATACTTCTTTTAAACTAATCATACTGCTTAGCGTTCTGTCCAGTCACTACAGGCATTCAAATACAGTCTCCCACTTGAATTTGTAAAAGTTCATCTTTTCTCCATTGATACATTAGTTTTTGTGTTTTTCTGAATAATTTGTACTTTCATTGTGTTTATGGTGTTTCAATTTTGTAGGCTTTTTTTCTGGTTTATTATGAAGAACTTTTTTCTTCATTTTGTATATTATGTTGACTGCACTGTCAGTGGCCAATAACATCCATTTGGCATCAATAAAGTGACTGATCAAAAAATTATGTATTACTTCAGCTAATGGGTAGTTCAAGGGTCAATATAGAATCACAAAGAAAAAATAAGTACAGCAACTGCTAGGATGGCTGACCATGGCTGAAGAGCTGCATTGAAAACCACAAATAAGTAACAACCAGGTGATAATTTTCCAGCCAAATTGTTACCGAGATGACTAAAATGTTGCTACATTGGTTGGTGGAACCTTGTGTAAGGTCTTTCTGGTCTGGTTTTCTTTCTCCAACCAATTCTGAAAGATTCTGCTTTCAAAAGGCAAGCAATGACTTTAAAATGCTACACGTTCACCGAAGATAATGGATGCTGGATGTTTTGTCGGCTCTTGTCTTCTGATCACATAATATTCATATTCACAGCTCATCTGTCATGTGCATATATCTGACAAATGTGTTGTGTCAAATTAAAGGCAATAAGCACAGCTAAAAAAAAACATTCAATATGTTACAAAACACACCATTAATTAATACAGTGCTCTTTATTTCAATGATTCAACCTAACAAAATTAACAGTAGTCAATAACACGATTCGACAATGATTCAGAAAACAGGAAGCATGCAAAAGATGTAATTCTAAGACACAAGGTGAAACAATTACTAACAAATGCAAACTAAATAACAGTTTTTACTGTTTTGCAGTACAACTTAATTAAACACAATGCAAAACCACATTTGCAGTTATGGCAAGTCTTTTTTTAAATAAAAAACAGCAAATAACCATCAAAATTACAAATGGAATGTGTTTGGCATTACATTACATAACCTCATCATTATGATTAGCTTACAAAATCATGAAAAATTTATATACATAATGTTTAAATACTATTTTAGAATATTTTTTACTATGTTATAGTTATGACATGCATAATAGGTTTATGGTCAACACAAAATGATAACACAACGAAGTAATCACTTTGTCATTAAATAAATCAATACAGTCATTATATCCAAGACACTTCACTGGTGTACACGAAGACGTTGATAATGGCACTTTTCACACATGTGCATCACAGAAATTGGCGGCAAATAACTGCACAAGCAGTATCTGCAACTATGCTTAATGAAGCTCATGTACAATTACTGGCAACTCACAGTATAATAATACTGTACCGAATGACAGAAATACTTCATGTGTGAATGAAATGAAAAGATGAAAGAAATTTAAAAATATTATTCGGATTCAGATGCATGTTCATGAGTACCCTATAAATACACTTATATAAAGTTTAACTAACACAGTTTAAAATATGGACAACATCATGATTATTAAACATGGTCATTATTGGGAGGTTCGGAATAAGACCGACTCGACTTCAGTTTTGCACTGCTCCCAGAACCTACAAGGTACAGTGGCTAATAAAATAACAAATGTTTCTATGATAATGCAGTACATAACTAATGACAAAGGTCCAGAAAAGTAAGCAGAGCCAGCTTGCATTTGTAACATGCAAATCAACATCGACAAACACTAATCAATCCAAACACCAAACTGAAGGAAGACATGCCAGTTATGAATGAAATTTCCTGTACTTCGAAATTTCCTGCACTACAAAAACTGCATGATGTTACAAAAATCACTTAACACATCATTCAACGAGAAGCTCGTCTCAATACGTTTCTCAATAAACATTCTAAAGACAGAGCTAACTAAAACCACAGCTGTCAAATTCTACATAGAAAAATATCAGTAGTGTCTTTAACTTTAGTTTATTTTTCACCAAAAATAAGGCACATGGTGGCAACAAATCTACATAAACGTAACTTTATCAAAAAATTAAGTCTTAAAAAATAACATTATGCTGACATTAGTATAAACTACCGCAATACATAGTAATGTAAATGATGAAGAAGCAGAACGCACAAAATCTGTAGCATGATATCAGAGCAAACGGTGGACAGAATACTATGTACTTACTCTCATTACCTACAAGCACCAACAACCTCTATGCACCATCATTCAACGTTAACAAAATAAAAAACATATTTAATTTCCAATTCACTGGAAAACGTTACAAAGTCAATTTACTAAATTTTTTTGGATGGTCCTACCAATGTTGGTACTAGAGCGGCTACTGACAGCTGCATCACATTTAGTGCTCTGATACTGATGGCTGGATGTCAAGAAAGGCAAAAAATGATAATGAATCATGTACATGTTTACAAAAATAAATGACAGAGTACCTGAATATGACGTCAAGACAAAATTGGTGCAAAAATGAAGAATCGACTATAGAGGTCAACAGCACCACGGCATTTTTGCAAATTACTGCAAAGTTAAGCAATAATTGGATGCCAAGCTAACATCACAGGCAGCTACTGGTTGTTACTTGCTATAATGCTGTTATCATGACGGAAAACCATTGCTTTTTGGTAGTGGATGCCATATTCATGTAAAACATAGACAGGATTTCTTGTGTATGTTTACAAAATTACACAACAGGTTCATCCCTACTACAAAACCAGCAGTCTGGTCTGGTGCTGCCCCCAGTAGGTCATTCTTGAGTATATCATCTATTTGTGTCACTGGGCTATAAGGCCCATCATGGGAAAAAACATGACTTCATTAACAACACTGGAAGTATACATAATGCACTGCAATGCTGACGGAGGAAAAATGAGTTATGGCCACAGGCAACATGCACGGAGGACTTGCTTAAGTTTGGAAGTGCAGTTAGTGATATATTACGCTAATGTGTATACAGACATGCCACAAACCCACAGACATACAATGCTCACCACAATATGACTTCATTGAATGAGTTAAGATTTAACGTTCCACTCGACACTAAATAGGTCATATCAGAGACACTCTTCCCAGCCAATCGCTTGGCTAGTACTGAGAAAATCTAAATTAAAGCCAGAAGAAAAACACAACAATATAATGAACCTCGGCTGACATAAAACTAAATCTATATACACTAAATCGACAAAATACAAATCATCAAACAAAAAAACTATGACAACATAAAATGAACCGAGACAAATTATAACCCAGGTTTAGTCACCTTCTACGACATTTGGCCTGTAAACAGAGCAGGGCTATTCTAAAAGGAAAATATAAAGAAGTAAATAAGAAAGGAAAATATAAGCAACAGAAAAAGGAAGCAAGTTAACAAGAAGCAAATGAAGCAAGTAATAAGATGAACACACAAGCAATCTATATAGCGCCAAAATCTACCATGTTTCTATGGCACATTAGGCCCAGGCACCCGCACGCGGTTCTCATCATAATACTCCACTCCATGCTGGATAGCAAATTTATGCACACATTATCAGAATGGGTCATTGACAACTGATGCAGAATGCACACAAACGTGCTGCAAATTACAAGTCTTATTCAGCAACGGTCTTGTTAAATGCTGGTGAACTAACAATAGTCGTGAACTAGCAATAGTCATATCACCGTGGCAAACTAGACATCAGTGCTGGCATGGGGTTGATCAAGTTCAGCAGACGTGGAAAAACTCGGATGCATCGAGTCACAAGCTGTCGATGGTGTTGGCGACTCCAGTGAAAGTCGTGCGTGTATGCTGGTGATGATTTTGGTTACTGCCGAGCCAATGGCATCGGCCGATGCACTACTGTTGGCAAGTGATGACCAATCAGCAGAATTCACATCAGCTGGTACCTGCATATTCATTCACACAACAGTAACGATTACAATCTCAAGGATAGAATATACACTCTGTACAAGGCACAAATGTCAACTGAAATTCTTCTGAGTGAAAAGGTTGGAAATTTAGTTCTATGCAAAATACTCTGGAGCACACATTAAAGGCTACTAAAAATGCAAGTAAAACCATTACAAAGCGAAGCATAACATGCTCGAACATAAATCATGTGACATATTCAATTTGGAGTTATTTATTATCCATCACCTATAAGCTGCCATGGTCAATATGTACATACCAAAGTGAAAACACCTAGATTATCCACTTCAAAATATAGGAGGATTATTAAAAAGTGTAAACGGGATCATGTGACACTGATCAAGCCCTTCTTTTAAGGTAATTTATCCACTGGCTGGCAGATGTCATGGTGACTCTATCAACCAAATCAGAAGTGGCTAGCTTCAAAATTTCCAAAAATTATACTGAGAGTGACATAAAAGTAAACCCTTGTGTCTTTTGCTAACATTTCAGCTATCCATCAGAATTTTCAAAAGAAAGTTCACATGCATGTGTGGAGTTTATAAGTACACAAATTGACCAAATTTCATATGGCTATCTCAATATCTGACAAAAGATGGAAGTACATAAATGTATACTAACATCCAAATGTTCTGTTACCAAATTTTTAACTCACCTGAATAATGCAATATACATCAACTACATATATTCAACTTAATTTTTTTTTTAAAACTTAAATGTTGTGTTAAAACTGTATACCTCGAAAATTTTTCCAGGGACTCTGAACTTTCCCGAGGCAGCTCCACCGGTAATTCTAATTGGAATAACAACGTGATCATTCCATGCAAACTGTTCAGCTTCATGAGCAGCTCCTGGACCTCCTGTCAACACAGTGACATACACGTACATCTAAGTCTCGTGCCAGTGTATAAACTAAAGCACATGTTTTAATGAACAGAAATGAAAAAGCAGCCATGCACTAATCATTCAATTAGCCTCGTTACTTCTGATGTTGTAAAAAAATCATTAAAATAAAACTTTGTTTAAAAAATTATCCTTCTTCTCTGGATTAATTTTTGTGGCAAAAAGCACCTAGAGTGACATCGTGCATATCAATATCGTTTTTTGTCATTTTGCTCAATGCCAGATAACAGAATGTTGGCATGCAAGCCATTCTCTGAACTGCAAAACTACTGGCAAGCTTTTCCCAAAATCTATTCAAGATTTCCACTATCCACAGACCTGTTTAGAGGAAACCATGCATATCAACAGAAAAATGGACAGGCAGACTGGCTAACAATAAGTTTCCAGTACCTAAAAGAAAACATTACCACAAGAAAATAACACCCGCAAATGGCATAAACTAACGTTTTAAATTAGCAACAAAGGTTTAACATATGATAAAAAGCATGCATGTATGTCATTCGAAACCTTACCTTCCACAATGATGCAGATGTCAAACGCTCGTGCCATAAGTTGTTCACGCTGTCTGACACTATCTCCAATAAACAGCGTCCGTCCATAAGACAGTGGAGCAAATGACTTATCAGCATTCTGCTTACATTTGCGAGAGAAATCCTGCAACATCACATCATTATTTACCCCACTCAGCATGCTTGCCAAAAGGGTTATATATTTTATGTCAAGGTTGCAATTAGTATATCTCCATCGTTATTAGTCAGATTATCACCAAGTCTGGTTAATGTGTAGGCTAGTATTCCAGTGTTTATTGCTACTGTTTTCTTTCTTTGATTTTGGGTGCATGCTGGTAAACTGGGGCAGGTTATTAATTTTACAATAATGGACAGAAATGCTAAGCACTGAGTCGATTAGTAGGTACATGGTTTTGTCTCGATACGGTTTGCTATGGGTGACACTGCATTGCCGGGAGGGCTACATGCTAGGCTTTGTCACACATTTCTAGTTGAACATTAAATTACAGAATCAAAGTTCACTAAATTTTTACACAATGTAGCCAGACCATCCTTGCTGTTAGTGTGTGTGCATTTAGATGGTGATATTCATATTTGTTCTGAAATGCCAGTGCAAAGAATCAAACTGGTATCAATCAATGTTTTTTTGCCCCCAAAATTAATTTGTTGCCATACCAATGTCCCCTCGTGCAATTACAAAACAAACATCAGATTACTCATCCCACCCAACTTGAAAATATGGTAAAGATCAGTCCAGTAAATTCTGAAATATTTGGTGTTAAATGCTAATTTTTTACACAGGTATATAAATTATCAATGTGATGACCAGGGTTAATAAACCAAAGCTTACCAAATTTTTACATGATGTAGCATGATCAACCCGGCATCTATCAAGCCCATCAGCATTGTGCACAATCTGTTTTGGAATTCCAATGTGCCGAATAAAGATGTTGTTCGCCAATTTTGTCCTAAAATGGTTACCATGGCAACATCCCTTTAGCAATCAGAAAAAGAAAGTCAGATGCCCATCTATGATCAAATACCTACCTTTTAGTAAAAAAATCGTGATAAACAGTCCAGTAGCACCTGATATGATTGGTCTCCAAGGAATCATTTTAAAACATATATTTAAAAAATAGAGTTAATGCAAGCAAAATATACAGTGCACTGGGCAGGCATGCTGGGTAGGCTAAATCATGAAGGCAAATTGAAGGCATCTAAAAAATGACATGTGGCCCATAAAAACCTACTCCAGTTATTTCCAAAGGTGGTCTTAGGACGACCTGACCACTAACTCCAGAAAAGATGGCCAGTTAGACAAAAATGTTTGTGCATGTATGTCGAAACTAACCTGACTGTCTTGTTTGGGCAGGACATGCCAGATGTTGCTTGGGCGTCCCATCTCACGACGTTTCTCATGATAGCTGTGACCGACAACGTCGCCAACTCCGTAGAAGCCACCAGTAATAACACGCACTTGTTCCATTGATGCCAAATGCTCACCGATTGATCTGGTTAAGTACGAGCAAAACAACATTGCAAACTAAATACAATAAATGCATAAAAATTTACACCGTTAACGAGTTGCTCTCGTTCCATTTAAAGGCTAAAGGAAGTAAATCTAATCTGAGATCAAAGGCATGATTTTCATTAGATCTTAATATAATCTTAACAGAGTGACCAAAGTATGACAATCTCAAGATAATCTTATGATAAAACGTGCAACTATCTTAAAATAACCTTTAAGATCACTGCTTTGCTATCTTGCAATAAATAAAAAAAAACAAAAATAAAATAAAAATAACCAAATAGAGAATTTTATCCAGTACTTGGCTAAAAGCAGAATAAAATTAACACCATGATTAGCATTCAAGTCAATGATAAGCATTCAATGACGGTGCATAAAACATTACTCTTTGAATGCACCTACTGGTACTGTTGTACACAGCACTGCAAGCAATATACAGCCATATTGCGAACAGTGTCATCATAAGTATCTCAAAGTTTGCTAGCCTTTCATACAAATTTCAAAATATGCAATTAACAGTGTACATAGTCTGCATTAATGCCAACCACTGTTAACAATAGTGTGAATTATTATGAACTGCTTTTAGTGTGGACACTGCTAAAATTGTTCTTCTGGCCATCAGGATGCAAAGAAAAAAAAATAATTTATTAGCAACATATCTCAGCTTCTGGTGTTTGAAGCAAGTTTATCTGTTTAACAAAATCAAACTATATCTCCACTTTTAGAATCATAAACTCAATTTTAAGCCATGCTATTATAATTGTAAGATATTACAGTTCAAAATAGCAATAAATGACAAGCCAAAATTAACATACGATAATCTTAAGACAATCTTCTACCTTTAAGTGTTGAACTGACAATAAACTTAACACTAAATCTTAGGATAACGTTTAAGATTTTGAAAACCAGACTAATCTCAGACGTCCTGATAACTTACATCAACCACATACATTCCTTTTTGGTGTCCAACAAAACAACTGGAATGAAAAAATATGTCTCTTTATATATTTCGGCATTTTATAATATGCAGTGAAACAAATTGTTCAGTAAAAGCAAGATCTTAAGACATATATAGCAACAAACCGGCAGATATTTTCCGACTGTGGACAGTAGAACATAGTACTGCCAGATATGTAAACGTATACAGAACGACTGCTGAATGAATGCTGACTGCTTGAAACCTGTGACGCAATAACCACAGACCATACTGCAAGTGACGAGATTATCTCGCATGCTCAGCAACTGGTGATAAACCTCACCACCACTTCCACTCCATGGCCACTTTCCGTGTACACCAGCCCCTCATGGTTTTCCTTTTTTGTTTCTCCACTTGTTCCAAAGGCAGCCTCTAAGTTTTTTCCCTGGACCAGGTGCCTTTCAGGTAACTCAAACAGCACTGAACCACTGAAGGAAACACAGAAGTACTGACCTCAAAGCTAGTGAATACTGAAGTGATCTAAAGCTTTCTCTGTAAACACAGGGACATTGCTCTTATGCCAGCTCTTCAATACAAGTACCATCATTCGAACTGTATATGATAGGATAAATCAAGAAAGGGATACAGATCTTGACAGGACATTTAGACAGCATTTATTGAATTGTATGCTTCAGTTTCAATTTCACAGATTAATGTATTCATGTTGTCCGAGGCACTTAATACGTTTAAGTTAAGTATAACAAGCACATACCTGGGCACTTGGCATTAATAGCTGGCAACAAGTTTTCCGCCAGACAACACATGTAGCAGCATCACGCTAATATTAGACAGGCATGCAGTGTAGCAGTGCTAATATCACTACCACCCAACCATCATATCTGCATCACATATCACTGTCCAGCCTCATCACAGCACCTGCTCTTCATCTGTGGCTACTCTCTCTCATCCGCCTACCTTCATCATCGTCTTTACAAATAACCTATCATTCTTTTCATCATGCTTCGCCTACTCTCTGGGATCAACTTCCTGTTTCTCTCCGACAACCTTGTACCGATCTCTCCATTGCGAATTGTTATCTTTCTACGCCTGGCACTTCATCTCCTTTCATAAACTCACCACTCTCATCATTCATAACTCCCCCACTCTTTCATTCTTGCTTCAAAACCCGCTTTTTTCACAAATGCTTCCACCATCGACCATCTCTCTCCCACAGGAATGACTTCATAAACACTTGACTAATTAGTGTTTCATCTGATCATATCCAGTTTTTGATTTTAGTTTCTTTTCCTTCTTTAGTTCTTTATTTTGTGGTCCCATGCAGTAGACTAAGCTGGCTTCTGCCAGTTTTTGAGCACATGTTAATCTTTCGTATCGTGTCGTAAACAGTTGGTAAGATTATAACAGTAAGCAGCAGTAGTAACTTGACACAATACCTCGCAGCTGTCAGATGCAAACATCTCATCAGTGGCTGTCATCTGTTCACGCAACGTCGTCACCTGCAGCCGCATCACGAGCACTGACTGATAAACGTTACAAGAGAATATGTTGTTGTACCGGTACATTCACCACATTTTACATCAGAAGCATTTCTTCGTATACCAACTTTTTCTTTCGCGAGGACATGCAGCTAAATCTGTACATCTCTTATTACTCTCGCCATCTCGCGGGCAGAATGTCATATAAGGTGCCAGACACGACTGCAAAATGTACATGTCTGCCATATATAAATGCTACTCATTACACCCAATCAACATTTCCCTTATTTGGTTCGTCTGTCTCAGATTTTGTGTACAGAGTAGCGTTAACAGGCAAATAAAGGCTTCATAACAGACCTAGTCAAGTGCTGTGTAAAACAAAAAACTGAACTTCAAATAATATAATCCACTCACGGTGACCACTCACTACACTGGTCTCCTCCGCCAACTCATCTTTGCTGATGAATATATTCTTTTCTTCTTCTTTTCATAAACAATAACATTCAGATCCATGTTAAAGTTTAGCCCACTATACAACAAAAATACTTCTTACCAGAGACGATAATATATCTTCGCTGGATTCCTGGCACAGAGTCTGTAGTGGTGGGTCGAGAGCAGACTGAACTCGCGCTTTCAAAGATTCCTCAAAGTTTTCCATCCTTGCATCCTGCAACCATCAGCACAACTGACACTGACATCAAACTGTTCTACAAACAAATGTTAAATAGCCAATCAGCCATTATCAGATAATAAAAACATCTGCAGTTGAAAAAATCTCGACTGATTTGAGACTTCTCTGACACTGTGTGCATTTAACTAGGATTATTATCAATAATTGATACTATTAAACAGCACCAAAGATTGTTAACCTCAAAGATGCTGGTGCCAATAAGCATAGACATCCAGCCTGGCATGTGAATGTCTTCGTAGCAGACAGGGATGACTCGTTTGCGATGCTCACAGTAGAATACCTATCACATACCAGCCGGCAAACATGTAAAACTTTGTGAATAAAAATTAACTAGCTTTATCCGTGACAGTGCTCATAACAACTCAATAACACTCTACATTTAGCAGCAAAACTATTTTACTTCAGGTTAACTACCAAACAGTTATAAAAAATACCACAAATAATAAAAATATGTAAAATTCTAAACTTTAAAATGCACTACAACTGACAACAACAAAATTAAGCCATTAGAGAAAAAAAACTGTCATAAGCATCAATAATGCATACACATATCAATAGGCTATCTGTACACAACTTCTATATTTCCGTATCATTTCCGTATCATTAAGTATGCGTAAGTCTGGTTTTTGTATTTTACATATGCATACGTGTAAATGCAGGAACAGTTACTGCTATTATTATAATCGCATTCACTTTCATAACCAAAGACCTGTTTACGAGTGAAGCAAGACTTGGCAAAGTCATTTGACAAGACAAAAACAATCAGCCCGGCTTCATCGGCTTTCTCTTGAAACTGCCGAAAACGAGCACAATTGTTTGACTGCGACGACGTTGACGAACGCTGGCTAATGTCTGCCAAACAACAGCATGCTGTCAGTAATCTATCATTGAAGTATAAGGTACAACAAAAATATCTTATATGAAAAAAACTATAAAAAAAATAATAAGAACACCATTAAAAAGTGTTCTAATCTTGTCGCTACATAAAGCCTGACAAAAGTCGGGGACTAAGACTCTTAATGACCCGAAGTGTGGCACCTACTTAATTCAGTACTCAATATCTTAGAAATGGTGAAACCTAAGCATTAGGTTACTGTAGAAAATTAATAGCGCATCACACATCACAAGTCGATCCCAATCATCTGTGATGCAGCTATTACCCGCACTCAGGTCTTGTTCAATTAATTAGCTGACTTGTGAAATGACACAGGTTCTCCTATGGTCTGTGTGTCAGTGATGTTGGTGTGTTGTGACTAAATTTCCAGCAGAATCTAGTTCGTTTTTTCAGCGTGAGGTTACCATAGAGGACAGCTACCTTGTGTTAGCGTGGAGTCTGTATCTAAAAGTAGGATGTTTAACTTCAAAAATTTTCAGCTCTTGCCTATGCTATAGTTAACCATCTCAGCACCCGCTGAACTCCAATGTTTGTTACCTGTAAAATTTCAATACTGGCACTCACAAAGGCACGTTGAGTATTTTAACTTTCCGCACTAACCCCTCTGATAGCTCAAATGTGCCGACACCTAACGATAAACTTCTTTTGAAGAACAGGAGCAATTTTGGTCAGATGGTATTAAGACAGCATAAGACTCATATGAGCACCGCCGCTTAAACTGAATCTCAGGTCTGCTGCAAAACTACTGGTTTAAATACAGAAATAAAAGGCATACAATAAAAAACAAAGTTAATCAATAAATGTGACACAATGACAGACAGACAGAGAGTTGTTGAAAGCCAACGGAACATTATTAACTGTCAAACTGCATTGGCTGAGTTGCTGCCTGAGACGAGAAATCCGTTTCAAACAAAACTTGCGATGAGAATTCACAGTCCTCCACTTCCTGCTGCAGCAGCTGCGTCGTTAGCCAGACCTCGTAGTTACCAGCAGACATCAACACTGACTCCAAGTGTTTGGCCTACAAACAAGCCCATGTACACGATCAACTTCGACATGTCATAACACTGCACATCATTACAAGTTTCTTATGGAAAATTTTCGTGTTAGTAATTTTAATTTAGATTTTTTTTTTTGCAACTGCATCCCAATTTCACATAAAACATCAGTCATTTCCAGTGTCAACATAGGCAGTGGTGACTTAGCTTCACCCTTAATGAGGCAAACAAAACTAAAAGCGATGCGGTGCTTTGATGTTCGTGGCTGACCAACAGGAACAGTATCCAGTCTGTAACAGACAGTCATGGAAACAATGAATTAAAATCCATTTGCGAGATCGAATTAAGTGAACAATTTGCAATGTGGCATGCAATTATTATTATTATTAGATTATTGGCAAATATATACTAAAATTTAGTTATCTTGTTTCAGTTTGGTGTATTTGAATTTTACATGCACTTTCTGGTACAATCAAACATTATGCAAAATACCTAGTAGTACAACAACATAAAGTTCACAATACTGTACAAAGTAGTGCATCTGTTGCCAAATTATGGGTTTCATAATTGAAACAAGCTCAATTACAAACTACAATACAAACTACAAGATGGCCAGTGATGGGACCAAGACAGCAGATGCAAGACCAAGACACCAGATATCAAGACCAAGACACTGGATCCCAAGACCAAGACAAGACCAAGACAGTATAAACACTGTCTCAAAACAGCTTGAGAACAAGACTATTAACCTTCAAGACCTTTCAGCAAATATACTGAAAAAACTCATCTTATTGTCCATATCAGGCAACATAATTTTTAATAGTTATTTTCATTGAAAAAAAGACAAAATTTGGCCACACATTCTAATAATTTATTAGACAAAATGAAATACCAGATGTGAGATTTTCGTATTCAACAGAAAAGCATCAGAAAAGTTTCTGCCCATAACTTTCACATGCCGGATGATTGAAAAAATTATTTATCACCATATTCAATAGAACATGATTATCAAAAATCAACAGTAATGATACCACAAAAGCATAATGTATTTTTCTACATTATCTTGAACAATATCTGTTCAAAAATGCCACACTGAAGGACTAAACAACTAGCTGCTCCAAACAGTTGTTGAAAATACTCCTCCATTTATGTGACAAAAATTGCTGCATGTGGATAAACTTGAAATCACAGTGAGTCACCACTGATGCATCTCGTCAGTTGCCAGATGTTCTGAACTGTCCTGGTCTCGAGATACAAGACCAAGACAGAAACTGCAATATCAAGACCAAGACAGTGACTGTCAATCCCGAGACGAAGATAAAGACAATAACCTTTAAGACCAAGACGAAACCAAGATGGTGCAACTACCGTCTCGAGACAATGTCTTGAGACCAAAACAATGTCGTGAGACTCCAATCACAGAAGGTGGCTGTAAGAAACTGAATCACACTAATCAAGGTCATTTGCAGATTCACACCGAACTGTTTTCATTTCTCGCAAACTGCTCATCTCTAGTAACAAATCTCACATCAAAATTGCGAAATCTCATTCATGGTTGTCACACCCATTGTATTAATATAGTCCAATAGTCCAACAGTTTCTGCATTTGGGAGTCTGTAACTCTATAGAATAAGAAGTACACCAACCAAACAAAAATTAAATAGCAACAGTAGCAGTAATTTAATAAGAAAAACCATATAGCTGTTGATAAACTTGCCAATAGCTGAAAGTGTGCAATATGTGACACAACTTACAAATTCTTGTTGCAGTGGATGCACGCTGATTACAATCAGAGGACAACCCTGTCTTGGTTGCGTCAAATGCATCATCTCGTCACCAAGACATACCGGATAACTACGCAGTACTGACTTCTAAAAACAGGAAAACAGCAAGTATGCATGTACGTTTTAATGACAAAAAATTCCAATATTGAATATACTATATAAGTAAATCACAAGTTCTAAACATGTATTTATGTATTTATGAGGTATCATATTATTGAGTGTTTAAACATGCACACCATTTATACATTAAATTGACAATATCACAAATATCAATAACTCTTCATTCTGTTAAGGCTAACATATTTAACAGTAACAGAGACATTAAAAATATAATGCCTGCAGACAGTAGACGTCTGTGACTAACTATACAAAAAGTTTTCAGTGTATAAATAAAATTAGATTTTAATCACAGCAAAACAACTTTCATTTTAATTTAGCTAAACATTTAACTAGTTAGAAGACTTTCGGAAAAGCATTTAAAATCAACACAATATCTATCTGTGGTGTTAAGACCTAAAGGAAGAACAGTTAAAGTGAAATCGGAAAGACTACTGGGCTCAACAGCTACATAAGAAAGAAGCTATGGACTGTAGGAAATGGATAAATTAATAAACTCTGTGGTATAATAACAACAGAGGCAGGATGTGAATAAATAAATGACTTTCTGCCACTGCTAACTGGGTCGTCATGAATAATGGGCCATTAAAACGACTTGTTGTTGTTGTTGTATTTATCTGTAGCAATGAAAACAAAGGCGACAACTGTACCGTCTGTGAGAGAGAAGCATGTATAAGAACATCTGTTTCTTGATCAACATCCGAAGCAGCAGCAGCAGCAGCAGTGGTAGCAGCTTTGATCTGCTGAGCCAGCTCGTCAGTTACCCATCGCACATCGACATCACTCCAGCACTGAATGTCTCTGCCATCAGTGTCACTGCCATCACCTACACACACATCAGCAGCTTAGTCGCACCTCTTCTCGTAAATTATTTACTTCCCTTCCAACGGACGACATCTGAGTAATGATGACTGTGTGGGAGACAAGAGCGAAGATCGTTATAACAATCATGTGATATATTCTATACAACAGCTGTGCAGTGATACGCACACAAATACAAGCAGTTTCTACAGCTGCCTCAGACTGCTGGCACCCTTCTGAAGGCTGTAGATATACTGCAACAGTTTATTCGGCAATATCCACACCCTTGAGACTTGAAGCCATTGTTAGCAAACCAACAAATCAGCAGTTAGTTAGTCAGTTGGTGTTTAATGGCCCTTTTCAGCACAAATATATGGCTATATCAGGGACGAAAGATCAGGGGTGGAGAGATATAGGAAGTATAGGAAGGCCAGCGATATATTAACCTCAACCCTGGCAGCAACCCAAAAAAGGAGGGATCGAGAGGCTCATTTAAATTATTACACCAGTGCCAATAACGGGGAGAGACAACTTCACACCACAAGACAAAAATAAATCAAATACAACATAAATAAGCATGCATCCTTAACTAAGAATACCATAAATCAACATAAATAAAACTAAAGCCATGTTTAGTCACCTCCTACGACATCCAGGCGTGGAAACGTAGTGGGACTATTCTGGTAGAATGGGAAGGGATGAAAAGCAAGAAGATAGATGAAGCATGAATAAGAAAGGGAAAAAAGAAAAAGATACTAAAGATACAGAAGAAGGTGGGGAAGTGACGGGATAAGGGGGGATTGCCCCGGGCCCACATGGGGCCTACAAATCAGCATCCTGTTACTTTCAGTGCTATGACACTATTCACTGTGCATCAGCAAGAGCATCTAGCGTGTAAAAAATTAAGCGATCAAGTGCTAGCATAGTTACGGATAAGCCCTTTCCACCCAATCTCATGGCTAGTACCGTACTGAGAAAACAAAATCAAGACCAGGAGAAGAAACAAAACAAAAAATACAATAAATGTATGCTAATCCGAAACTAAATCTATAAAAACACATACAGTCACTCATTCAGAGATGTCGTGGAAGAGGCCACTAAACAGGTACAGCTACCACCACTACTACAAGTATAAACAGCCTGCTTTTCCTTAGTTACTCCACATCGACTTGGATCTTGAAAGGTCTCACAAAGAAGGACTTCTAACTCTTTCAATGCTCAATAAATTTTTGTTACTATTTTGCATACTGCCAAATATATAGTGAGTGAACTAATAAAATATTCCAGCCTGCACTAAGTCGGGTTAACTCCATACTTTAACAATAAGTGTAACTCCGCTAGTCAGTGTTGCTGTCATGACAATGGTGAGTCACATAACACATCCACCAATAGCAGTGGACAAAAGTAGGTCAAATTTAACAGAGCAAACTGGACGCTAGTGACTACCAACCTGTCAAATTTTGTTGACAAAAAAATAAGTCACAGCATCATACAGTTTGTTGCTTATAGCATCAAACCACTATAGTATCAACTTCTTAAAGACTCTGCTATTCAGTGACATGTAAGATGTAAAATATAAAGATGAAATTACTGAACAAAAAAATTATACCAAACGAGTATTTATAAAGCCATTTTCCAAGTTAATCAGTCGACCCACAAATGGTTTAAAAGACACCTTTTGAAACCCCTGAAAAAAATTTAGAGGCAGGACATCGCCACTGTGCTGACACCTAAGCAACAGTCTCAAAGCTCTGAAAGTAGGAAAGTACAACTAAATAACGAAAACATACCATGTTTAGAGTATACATCATGTTTGCACGGTATGTACTGCGTAGTGGCAAACTGGATGGCAAGGCACTTTGGCGGCCAGTATTCCAGGAAATTGACCGGCAGAATCATCTTCATCAGAATGTCGGCAAGTTTCACCTGACAAAAGTCAATTAATTTAAATAATTTTAAAAAAGAATCTGACACTAATCAATCAATTGCTAAAGTGAATTTCTGTCTATTTACCAAGTCAATTATCATTACAGTTCATTTATAGACTTCAACATATTTGACACTATCTCACTGAACCTATATAATCAAATTGTAGAAATACGTGTCTCAATTAACATAATGTTCATAACTATTAACAACTTAACTGGCTTAATAAGTAAAACTATAAAAGAGACAGATGCTGCTTTTCAACAGCACACACTCTCCTACCTAAATGAATCAATGGCAGGTAGCAGCGATTGAAGACGATCAGCTAATGTAAATTCCAGAGAACAACAACTGTTACTGGAGTTGGCGCGGAGTTACAAAGTCGCAGCGACTACCAGTGTCCATTTAATGTCCATTTTTCCAGGTTAACTGCAGTCAGCCAGATCCCCATCAGGACCTCATCCAGTACAGAACCTCTGAGGGTTTGTGCAACGAAATTAACTAGTCTGACTGAGGTGTTTGTTTTTGCACAAAGCTCAGTGGAATTTAAACATCTGTTAACTTAACTATAACAATTATAACAGCAGCTGATGAGACAACAGAAGCGCTGGGAAGTTAGTCAGTTAATTTGACCTGAGTGCCAAAATAATCAGTAGAGAAGTACAACCTTTATTAGCCATTTTTATTTTTCATGCATGATTTAACTGCAGATTAATGTTAAACTGCTGTTAACTGACAGGCAATGCTAGATTAGTTGGTAACTGGTGACAGTGCAATAAAACTGACATTACCTCAAGGGTAACAAACAACCGAGATAACATATGGTTAAAATAAACAGAGTTTGTAAAAGTGTAAATGTGAAAGTGCCAACGACATTACGGCAGACCTCTCTGTTGGTCCACAGTGTTTCACCATAGCGTGGAGTTACCAGAGGCACAAACACTTCACAATTACTGACTGCAATGTTCAATGCATCTTGCCAGTCCGCTCCAAACTTTATCTCATGCACGTCCTTTACATATGACAAGTGAACATGCAGAAAACAAACTGCAATTGTCAGGAAACTGTAATTTACTCAGTATGTGTTCATGTACCTTCAGTTCAGTGTTGCTACTGACTTCATTCAGTAATTTACGCAATAATAACAAGCATCCAAAGTAATTTGGCTGCATTGCCAATCACTGCTGCACTTACCCTTGCAGGCATCTCAATCAATTTACATGTCTTCTAACTACTTGTAGTACTAAATGCACTCGTCTGCTGAATGTGCTAGGCAGGCAACAACGCACAGCACCAGTTGCGGGCAAGTGAAAGCAGTCATCCGGAGGTACATTACAATGGGCCGCGGCCTGTAGCCAGCTCTAAATCACCAGGGGAGGGGCACCAAGCTTCCACAGAGGGGCAAGGGGGCACGTTGATCGAAGCAATATGCATGAAATGGCGCAAAGCTGTTATGTTTATTAGCTGTTTTATGGTCATTAATTACAGCGAGTGCCAGCGCGTCTATATGCGTAACATGGCAGCTGAGTTTTATTTTTTATTTTTTTTATCCATGGTTTGGGGGGC
>Ga0209782_1000276_pt1 | contig 20903 bp, 16 predicted proteins | sample WorMetmaBAHAMAS1_FD_187390 | JGI IMG/M metagenome (GOLD analysis project Ga0209782, IMG submission 187390) | Marine gutless worms symbiont microbial communities from Max Planck institute for Marine Microbiology, Germany - Inanidrilus... | ecosystem: Host-associated > Annelida > Digestive system...
GAGGGACCTGGGGGAGCTCTTAATCTCCCCCAGCAGGTCCGCGCGGAGACCAGCCGCCAAAAGCCTTCTGATACATTTTCAGCCTATCTGGACGCATTTTCTGGCAAGCATTTTCATGCAATTTGGCGTAGTAATTTCACGTTGAAAGGTATGCAAACAGATACAGGCATATGGCAGTTACACCTGTAATAAAAACCACCAGCCCACCATAATGTTGTATTAAAAAGAGTTTTTAAATGGCAACAGTGTGTGTTATGATGGCTGTTATAACCCATTTTACCATCTTGAGCAGAGACCTGTGGCAAACAGCCCAAGACCCGTTGCCAATGACCCTCATGCCACAGGCTAATGACGCCACTGGTGATCGCAAATTTGGCTCACATCCCAACTCTAAACCAGAACCAATTTTTATGTGGATTGATTTTACGATATCAATTCTCGGTTACTGCATTCCTAGGGGGGGGGATAAAAATGCAGAAAGTTTTTGTTTTCCCCCATTTTCACACAAAAACACCCCAAAAGGGCTAGCATAGCACAAGATGATCCCTTCCCTCGCGCCCGCATGCACCGCGACCGCAATGTGCGGTAAATTGCGATCAGAATTTGAAACCTAAATTAGCTATAATGCACCAATGCACTTCTGTCACATACAGACGGACACTGACATCGTAAATTCGTAGCATAAGTGCGAGATGTATATATTACATCTCGCGCTAAAGAGCATTCTCTAATCTCCATGCGTTACAATTAAATGTACGACAAACACAGCAATATATATTTTAGTGTTCACTATATTTACACAATCCAGTTAAATGATACAATTCGATAGGATACGAAATGCAATAACATTAGCTTAAATGCTGACAGGTCAGCAGGCTCAGTAAAGTGATTAACGTGTGGACAGTACGTGTGCCGTAACTGATGAACAGATGGCCATTTCAGACTGGGCTGTGACGTTGTACCGTGTACTGGCAGCTTAGTTAAAAGGTGAAAGGTCAAGGTCGCGAAGTCAAGTTGTCAGTGCCATCGTACACCTGTACCAAAAGTTATATTTCATTCATTTATAAACCAACATCTCACATGCAGATGGATACACTATAATATGAGTATGTCGATTTGTGACCTCAACACTGGTCTCCAGTAGTACGTAAGTGACATGACAGGAGCAAACTTCGTGTCAATTTTTGAGATTTTAGAGCTTTTCATTCTAAAGTTACGAAAATGCAGTAGCAGACATGCTGCAGACAAACACAATATTATAACATTTTAAAGACTGGAACTTGTTTTTGTTCTTTAAAACAACCAAAAGTAGTTAGTTGATAAACCAGTGACTTTCAAATGAAAATCATTGTTACATCACTGACGGAAAGACTGCAAAAGAAAAACGAATGTCTGGAAGCTATAATCCTCTGTCAATCCGCTGACGTCAAGGTTATCTTTCTTCGTGAGAGAATACAGGTACACTCATTTCTTGACGTACTTCACGATTCATGATTGAGCTTCAGGATTTGACGTCGACAAGTCTCTACATCGCGGCTGTAACACAGAACACTGTTATGTGGCTGCATATCAAGGTGTATACTTCATAGAGTATAGGCTCTTGGCAACAGACGTGAATATTATAAATCATTGTAAATACAGTTGGACAGCTCCAGCTCCATTCTGCAATCCAAGTGACTTGCTTTGATAAACTGTTTTCATGCACTGCTCTATGGTGTTAGTGGCATATGGTGACACAGCCTAACAAATGTCAATAAAGTAATGGTCAATAAAGTGGCAGGCCTGTCCTTGAAATACATTTGAAAAATCACAGAGTCATGAGTTAAAAAGTATTCATCACACACAATGATTGTGATCCTCTTACATGGGATAAACAATGTACAAGAGAACACAAAAACATCTATTAACAAAAAACAGCACAGAGACAAAAGTCTGTATATATTTTAAGTGCTAGATGTACATAACAAAACGAGCAAATGTTACGACAAGTGATCGCAACAGCCAGATAAACAGACAGTAGCTTTTTATATGCAAAAACAATAAATGTATAAGTGATATACCAGCACAAAGATGGTACTTGGCAACATTTTGTGAACAGAAGTCGTCACGGGTTCAGGACACCGTGGCATGTTGAGATGCAACTTTGGTAGCTGAACATTGCCAGAAGTTAATGGAACCATATTGTACATCAAACAATAGCTGTCATGGGGAAGTATGCGAAAATGTACCTGTATAACACATTCACGTCTTATACCAATCTCTGTCGACTAACCACCATTGATCTATGCATCAGACAGATTAGAAAGCAATCATAGACTACGGACCTCTCCACAGGCTCACACAATAACCAACACCACCACAAATAATGTGCTTCCTATCACCCAGCAAACAATGTCAAAGCACTCGAGTAAAGCCTCGCCACATTCACAGTATCATAACTATGCCATGTTACGTCATGTTTCTATGTTTGCTTGTCGTAAACACTTTTGAGGCATAGTCATTTTGCTATTGCTATTATTTTACTGAGCTATCCTTCCCTCACCAAGCACTGAATCTGTCCGTCTGTCCAGGTTTGTCATTCAACAGAAGAGGGTTGTAGCAACATCACTATCCAAATCTGACTGTTCTTGTTCCAAAACTTTCATAAATAAAATAATCATCTGTACATTTGTGGGTAATCACAATCACACAGAAACCAACAGAACAAAAGCGTGACTTCCGTGGCACCGGTGATTACCGGTGATTTCACAACGGCAAAATCAACTACATGAATGTTGAACTGAGAACAACTGATAACAGTGACCTGCCGATGTCCAGCAAACATGAATGCATCACTTGACTCGACAATAACGTCGAAATCTTGCAGTGAGTCAGAACGGTTGTGGATTGTGTAAATGACAGTTGCACTTGTCTGAACACTAATGACTGAAGGAATGTCAAGCTCAACGTAGACAGGCAACTTCACAACACTAACAGCCGGTAACTCAACAACGACGACAAAGCTTCGACTCATGACATTGTCTCTAAAACACCACAAATCACAGCTTCACAATCACGACGGAAGCATAAGAAGCTTATGTATCTCATCAGTATGCAGAAATTGGGCAATCTAAATGTGGCTTATTTTCCTATTTCAACTAGCCATTCTTTGGCATTAAGTGGCAAAACACAGAAACACGCAAAATGCATCTACTTACTTGTATTGGAGCTTTGCCAGCAATCAAATTAGTTACTACTTAATTTCTACAATCTTGTCGACTCTGACTTATATTCATGCTGTTGTGCCACTCCATAAATCCTGTAATAGTTACAGCTCTGAGCCATTGGGGCCGTGGATTAGAGAAATAAATGTGGGAGTTTTGTGTTGTAGCTGTTGTACATCAATGACTCAGTGTGCTATCCTACACAGTTGTCATCTGACACGTGTTTGACAGCGCCTAACATCTGTTGAGATAATGGGACATCCCACTAATGATGTCTGTTGACTTGCACTGCAGGCTTTCAGACTTCATAAGGAACAACATTTGTGTCATGGCAATGAGCATCATGACATGACATTACTAATGCAGATCACGTGTGTAACAAATGACTGGGTGATGTGCGGCCATGTTGGTTCTGTTTGGTGCAAGCAATTGATTGCACTGCAAATGTACCACCTATGAAAGGGTGATAATTTCAATGTATTGTATCTTTCACAATGCACAACAAGAGCATTGTAAACAGCAGATGTGATTTCCATGTTTCCTGCTTGCCAGGTAATGCAGAAACAAATTAGCTGAAGTGGAAAAAAACAATTATAGGTTTTACCATATATCCGAAAAAATATTCACAATTAAAATGTAGTATTCTACTAAATGAATTGTACTGTGCTGTACAAGAATGATACAAAAATAGACATTTATCTGCAAATCATGTCCAAATCAATTGCCTTCTTTATCAATACACTCTATTACACAATGCCACTGATCAATCAGAGAGGTAAAATCTCATATATCCAGTATACACTCAAGATGTACACGTGACTACTTGCCGCTGGACAGTGAGACTGTAACATCCAAGAGACACAGATGACGCTGCCGAGGTCGGACCACCACTACTAGATGTGACCGTCGCCGGCGATACAGACAGACAGAAACATTCTCCAACGTGGTCAGCAGACGACTTCAGTGAAACTAAAATCAACATACCACACACGTCAGAGTCATCCAAATCAAGCTGGATTAAACAGTAATAATACCACAGCGTTAACATTAACACGTTACACTTATTCTGTGCTCCCAATGACAAAACATGTCATAAAATCAGTGATCTCAATAGTCATCACAAATTCCACAGTGTAAAGTCTGAAATAAGTCTCCAAGTCTTCAGAGAAAAATCCTAGGAGGTCTCTACATGTCAACTCAAATCATGAAGTATCACACGCCTTTCTCCCATTAACCATCGCAAAGTTATCAACTCTCAAAACCAGTCCAGTTTTTGGACCACCCAGCATGTCAGTGCTAAATAAAATTATAAGCGTCTGAACTGCTTAGCTGCAAGATGCTGTAATGTCAGCATCTGTGAATGATGCAAGCAATTAGCTGCAGCAGAGGTGTAAACAAATCACACACCGGCAATCTTACAACACTACAAAGCTCATCTGAAACTCAAAATGGCACTTCTAGTTCAGTGTTAGGCATTCCAAGTCTCTGATCAACTCAGTTGTGATAATAACAAACTGCTACATCACAGTGTTGTAAGATATCTACATCACGTTGTAGTCTTCCTTGCAAAACAAGACAAGGCAATAGTACATCGCATAATGCACCCTAACACCCCTTGCAGGAGAGACTCGTCTAGTGTTGGCACAAACCACCATCTAGGAAACGATGCAACCAATAACACAGCAGGAGTGTCGGCCCATGAACAAGACTGCAGCGAGGCTGCTGTGGTAGCTTCACGCAGACTCACACTGTCTTACAGCCAATTATAGGAAACATAACGTCATCAACTGAAAGTTGTAATGTATTGCAATGCCGCCAGACAAGGACTGATCCACTACCACAAGCAACATGCACAGAAAATTTGACAGAGTTTGGATATCTGGTTCATGAGATATGTATGTGGATGAACACAGAGGCAGACAGACAGACACACTCAAGTCAGTCAGCCAAATACTCCACTAATAATACATGTAAATCCATATGTTTGCAACCAGTCATTAAATGGTGAAACTATAAAAAGATAAGGAAAGATTACAGCAGAACTAAAAACACAAGATATACACTCATATTTCCCATACAATCTCTCCGTCTGCATCAGCAGTGCAACGTATGAGAATGTGAGACAATTGCACAGTAAACACAGATGACACAGACCACTGGACAGCTGTGACTGACGGACGCCATCTTCACTGTCACTGCGTGTATGTGCCGACTACAACACACACGACACTCCCAGTCTATCACTGCAATACAATGAACACTGACAACGTACAATCACGTCCCATCACGTGACAGCTGTCTGGTTGTCCTGCCTAAACTAGTCCAACTAGTCTTGGAGTCTTCTTGCCCAATCAAAGCACACTAAACACATGGTAATTCCGACGGTGGAGTGTGCATCAATGAACAATAACTGCAGACTGAGCATACACTCATCCACCGGCACCTAATGCCCAATTATCATAACAGTAACAACAATGAGATTATAGCAGACAGTTCAGTGTTTAGTTAAGATAAGTTCTCACCAACATCAGGCGACTAGACAATATCTTGAGTGGACAGCTAGTTAAACTGTGCACATCAGTCAGCAGAACAAACGGCTCTTCATCGTTAACAGTTTCAATTTTCTCAAACTGCAAACACAAACATGGCAGCAGACAACATAAAGTGCCAGAATCAACTGCCTCTGAAGTTACGACCATAAGGCGCAATACAAATATGTGTATTATTATTATTAGCACGAGATGTAATATATACATCTCGCGCTTATGCAACGACGTCAGTGTCCGTCTGTCTGTGACGGAAGTGCATTTTGGTCATGGTGCATACCGGGAAGAGGGGGGCATCTCGTGCTATGCTAGCCACTGCTAAGCCCTCTTGTTATTATTATAAACAGTCGTTTGTCCTTGACATTTGCCTTGGTCTTAAAGCCAAATTTTCCCCTTGGCCTTGTGACTGTCTGGCCTTGAAATTGGATTTCAGGCCTTGGCCTTTATGTCCTGGCCTTGACATAAATTACAGGGCCACATGACAGATAATGAGATAATGAAGCACTTTGTGTAATGATGTTTAGAAGTTGGTGCAATGATAGTTACTTGCTTGCTTACCATGCACAAACACTGCTAAGTGGCATTTTAAAAACACTAAATTAAAAAAAAACAAATAATAGAATAGTAAAGTAACTTTTATCCCGACCTTCAGCTGCACAATCAACATTGGCCTGTATATGTACTGGGCTTGGTTGAGTGGCCTTGGTACGGTCACTGCTGGCCTTGTTAACATCCGTGGTAATAAGAGACCTAACATAGACGTGTACACCACACAGGTGCACATAACAGACCTGGCAGCTGTACAGCTCAAAGCTGATGGTCAGTGGTTCAATCACAGACAAACAAACATTTCGTTCACTGCAGCAGCTGCATTGAATGCTTGAGCCTTCAAAGCCTTCAACATTGACTGACACTTCATAGGACACCTATGCACACAAGCATACACCGTATACAACGCCGGCAGTAAACTAGAAATATTATCACTATACAAAGAAGAGCCAATAACGTCATGTCGATGAGTCTAAGTCTAGTAGCCAAACGTTCAAGACTCAAATATCTTGACTCATTGAAGGTCTGAATAATGCATGCATAATTAGTTCATTTGTCATCATAACTAACATATATAATACTACTAACACATACACTCAACATTAGGTTAACACATTCAATACTAGAGAACAAAGTGGATCAGAACAGCAGCATCACTGTTACTTACTGTGACAATGAGTATCAAGTCAGCTGTAGTTGACGTCACACTGTAGAAGTGTTTCATCTCCTGCATATCAACAGCGCTCCATCGCTTACTTTACGACCAACACAACATACAATCTACTGTCGACTTGTCACAAACTCTCTGTCTAACAGCATTACACACAGCCCTTTAGACCAATCCACAGCTACACTGCACTCAACGTATCTATGCCATCATCACAGATACCAATGGCTCCATTTCCAGCGGATGTTTTCCCAGGTACTTGTATCGGAGAATTTAGTGTATCCAATAACAGTTTTCTCAGTTGTGTGGTGGTGGATGAAGAAAAGATGATGCTAGACCATCGGAGGGAGTGAGTGCTTTGAGTGCCTTCACTGCTCTGACACTGTTGTTTGAGTGATAAATTGCCACGTGGAACAGTGGGTGCTCTGAGAAAACTGTTATTGGATACACTAAATTCTCCGATACAAGCACTCAAATTAAACTTTTTAACCTGATATAAATTAAATATTGTAAATAATATGTTGTTGCTTCTGTGTCTTTGCTACTGTGTCTTTAATAACAATGGCAAATAGACAGTGCAAGCATCATGACTGCAGAGGTGACCTGTTGGCCAGACTTCATGGCTGATACATTCCACGTTACATGACTTTCTCCTTGGCTCTCGTCCGTGAAGTCCAAGTGAATACGAGCTACATAAAACAACACACTCTAATGTTCATTATAACAAATTAACTATTCAATCGTAATGCCTACATAAATTCACATGCACAATAAAATACCATAAATGAGACATAAGTATCGGTCAGCAACACTCATGCTGATAGTTTTAAATTGCTCCACAATAACTGTATCTCATGACGTATGGCATTACTCACTGCTCGATGACTGCTGCGTATCTTTCAACCCAAATGACACTCTAAAACAGTCGCACATTTCATCTGCTACCTACTGACTCAACTATATGGCATGCAAATTGTGTGTATGTACATCATTGTGTAGCACGGCAATACTTACACTATTGTAACTGCAATCAGCCAACCCTACAGAGATAGACAAAAAACCACATGTCAGATCTCCAAAACCCCTTAATATATTTTCATAAAATTTGACTTTGGTGATTAGGTCTGCGATATCACACACCCCGCATGCCAAAATTCAAAATGATCACCCCAGTAGGGGCATCCTGATGTTTGGGTGAAATATCACTCATGAGTGGTATGTAGTTTTTTCGTGACCCCAAATTTTGCTTGTGTCTTGAGACTAAACCGCAGAACCGATTGTTATGCGTATTATCAAAACTACTGAAGCGATTTCAAACAAATTTTGTGCAGTGATAATGACCTACATGGTAAGTTTCACATTTAAATCAGGTGATTGACAAATTTAAATTAGCACGTGTTTTGTGAATATAACTGTACAACTATTTTGATTTTTGCTGCTTTAGACTTATGACTCTGCAGTCGCTCTTACACGTGGTTGTAAAATGGTAAGTTTTTACCATTAGTAGTAAGTATAAGTCAGAGATAATTTGCAAATAACTACTGGAAAATGCCTTGTTCAACACAGATGCACATACAAACCTGTAAATATGTCACAAAGTCTAGTGGCTATGCTGGGATAAACAAGGTTATCAATAAGTCTAATTTAATTTACATAAAAAACTACAGTTATCTCATAATGTTATCAACTACAGCAGCAATAAAACAAAAGTATAAACTACATCCAATCAGCACACACTGGGGCTGCATTAGTCCCAGGTTCAAGTTCAGGTCCAGCCCACGATCATCTAGTGGGCTGAGGCAACCTGTGCTGAGGTACTTGAAGTAGTAGCCATCGGATAAATACAGCTTGGCAAACTTTGGCGGTTCAGATGTCCGACCTGTGTCATGAATTGATGACATACGTCGTTGATGTTTTTGGTAATAAACGGTGATGACTGTGTCCTTGTTAGTATAATTGCAGACACAGGCATGTCAGCTAACACGCGACTGTGTTGGCCATGCTAGGTAGTGCTGTATTAGGAGAACATCACTTCACGCACAATGAGATCATTGTGCTGTTAAACACTGAGATGAAGCTGGGCCAGTGACACGTGGACTAAACATCTTGATCATTTAACACGTGACGTTGCCATCAACTGGACACATCTTATTTCAAACACACTCAGCTTGTCACACACAGATTGTGCAGAAATGATCACACTCTCAAACATAGTTTCAGTGGCAAGGCAGTACTTTTGACGATAGAGCCGCGCATACAAAAGTCAATTATAGTTTAAGCATGCAGGATATAATTTGTTATAAGGCTCTTTTACATATACACATATACATGTAACATAGTTCAGAATGGCTGATTTAGTCATGGAAACAATGCTTTGCTTTCTTGTGGTTAACTTTATACCTCATTAAAAAATATTTCATTATTTCCCTTCGGTGCTTTCACACTGTTGGCTGAGTGACAGAAAAGACAGCCATACTGTAAAACATGAAACATTTATTGCTAAATTTTCTCTTCTGGATCAAGTGAACAAAGAAAACCAAGGCAGAACCAGCTGACAGGAATTGCCTGGAAAACAGCCGCTAATACAATTATCACAAACCTTTAAAAGAATATTTAAACAGCGAAGAAGTGAACAGATGACAAAGATCGTTAGTTGAAGTAAATACAGACACTACAAACCCTGAGTCATCACATTTCTCGTTTTAAGACAACGATGAGGAATAACTGAATGTTGTGATGAGATGCAAATTAAATCTGGAGTATCAAAGAATAGCAAATAAAAAGACAAAAAGCAATATCAAAAGCAACTTGTCAACGACATACCGAATGTTAGTGATGTCAGTAGGTTCATTGTTGGTGATTGTGACAGTGTAGCAATACATTTCGTTGATGAATCCAGGCGGACTGTGTTGAATGTCAATGTCGACCGCGGACGAATCACGAGCGTGCAATCTGTTGTCAACGACAACACAACACAACTGTTGACACTGCAGTCTAGTGACCAAACAAATATGTACCGGCTACAGCAAGGACAAGAACAAATAGAAAATCAAACATGTGCAGTCCTATCGATGTGTAGTCCCATGCCAGCAACAGCAGCACATTTCACTAGCAATGTGCAACCGTCATCTTGTTCACAATAACCACGCGACCTTGACCTCTGACCCCATTTTCATAGCATGGCTAGCGGCTGCCATTGGCTGCATCTGTACCACTTTGGTGTTGACAGCTCGAGCCATTTTCTTTAAAAGAGTGCTGACAGACAAACACACACACACATCACACGAAATCACAGGTGAAACCTGCCAATAACTATAGGACAAGCCACAAATGTGAGAAATGACAACTATCTACACACAACACTTACCGTGTGACGGGACCGACGACGATGTCTTGCCACAGAGGACACTCATCAGCACTCATCACCTGCTGCTGGCCATGCTGCCGATGTGATGAACGTTGGTAGCTGTGGCCTTGAGACATGAGAGGAGCCACAGCATCTCCGCCGGCACCGGCCCAGTGCAGTCTCACACACAAGCCACGAGCCGATCCCAGCTCCGCACACACCGACGTTATCTGCAACAGATGGTCATTGTAATCACGGCGGACGTACATAGCAGCAGCAGCCTACTGGGAACTCACAGCCCAACTCATTTGATGTTGTCTGTAGGTTGGCAGCCACCTGCCATCAAGTCTGCTTTCATCAAATGAACCACAAACTCTCACAATAGCTAGGTCATGATGACAGCACCATAAACATTCTTATTATTATTACTATTTTTTGCCCAATATAAACAAAAAAAAACAGTTTTAACATTTGAAAGTACAAAAACACTGTCAACAGGTTGCCATTCACCAGTTCAATCTACCTGAACACAGAATGTGAATGGGTTCAAAGCAGCAGTAGAGAAGACAACGTTCATCGACACTGATAAATGTTACTTGTCATCTATGTCAGTGTCAACTCTACGTGTCGTGCATACCTAGCTAACAAGCCGTTCATGTAATTCAGACAGTTCTTGTCCGGTGCTGTAATGTGTTGTGGAACATTTTGTCACTGCAATGTTACAGACAACTACTGCTACATATTGCTGGTTTCCTTCATGTTCAGTTACGTTGGTTGCCTGTCTTCACAGGTTCCCACCATTTCAATAGCCACTGGATAACACAACTGATATTATTGGGCCCATTCCATGGGGCCACAGCGGTCCCCTCTGTCACGCGTTGTCGTTGTCGTCGTTGTCGATGTTGTGGACATCGATGCGCAGGCGGCGCATGACAGTACCGCTAGCGACATCTGCTGAATGGGCGTGAGGCGGCTCGTTGTGGCGAATGGGCCCAACATTTTTCAAATGCTTCTTGTTTATTATTTTTTCTGATCGTCATAATTATCATGATCATTGGTTATCAATACACTCAGTGTTCAGCATGGTAGACATATGCAAAGCACATGGGTGACTCGACAGTTGTGTGGTAAGGCATTCGACTTACAACTCAACGGTTGTGGTTCAAATCTGGGCCATGCACTGTTGGGCAACAACTTTGAGCAAGTTGTTCGCACCTGCTTGCCTAGCAAGTCACAGTGGTCCAGCAGTGGCATAGCTGGCTGCTGTGTGACAGACTGCTGTTGCTGTCAGTAAACTTACTGTGAAAGCCATTGTGATACACAGTCTTGGACATACGCTGCTGCACCCTTCCTGCAATGCCTAGGTCGACTCAGCCTTCTACCCTTCATGGGATGGTAAAACTGGTATCAACTTCTGGGCTGAGTAATAGTAATAAATGGCGACGGTAGATGTGGATGATAGCTGCCAATTATTGACGGACTCACAGCCCAAGTCAGTTGGCTTGGTCTGAGGTTGGCAGTCACCCGGCGCTCTGTCTGCATTCATCATATAAACCAGGTGAACTCTCGCAATGGCTCTGAGCCATAATGACAGCACCATAAATATTGTCCCGGTATTATTATTGCTATTATTAAAGCTAATAATTACTATTACTAAAGATGAGCTTCACACACACAGCAACAACTAGATAAGTACATGCGGTGCAGTGCAGTGGTATGTGGTACCTCCAGTGTTTTACCAATGTCTTCTAACAACGACACGAATCTGAACGAGAAGATTTTAGTTTCATTCGGCTGAAGACTGAGATCTGAACCATGACCATCAGTGGAGCCGGCAAGCAGAATGCAGTGCTTGTTGTACACCTACATGAACCATGCAAACATCGGCATTCAGTCAATGACAGCAGCCTGCAATGCTATCACTGTCCAGCTACAAACTACATATCATGAGATCATTAACGAGTTCTCAACACACATGCATTTCAACTTCAGCATTCAAATTCATCTGTTTTACATCAGACCTAACTGAATCTCAATGTCACCTACGTAAATGATTGACGGTAATCATGAAACCATAACGACCAAAACTGCTTCCTTCAGTGCTACAAAGCAGCTCCTACGTAGGCATTTCCCGACTGTCAAGCAAGGAACTGTGCACCATCAGCAGCAGTCTTTTCACATCCTGTAGACATTTCTATATCAGTATTTGTATAAAACATTGACAGCAACTCAGCACGTTAGCAACCAACCTGATTATTGAAAGTAACAAACAGTTTGTTGAACACAACTTCAAGTGGTGACGAAGATCTGAAATATAAACAGAAAATATATATTTTTAAATTTTAAAACTACTTATTTGTTAAAAGTTTAAAAAAATTATGTATTTCAGTGATTTAGGCACATTTAAACAACTTGTCTGTACTATGTATGTGCTGATGCATCAAGTTACAGCAATAGCAGCAAGTGATATGCAACTGTCCATAAATTCAACAACATTTATAATAACAATTTTAGAATCTGTATGAACACCTGTCTGGAGAAATGTGCAAAAATCTGCACGTAACGTAAATGATGCCACTGTCACCTCATCATCTCGTGGTGCATTAATATCAATGACGGTTAATTTACTGTTATAGTACCAGCTTACCAAGGTTGTAAGTAAGTAAGTAAGTAAGAGTATTTATATAGCGCAGAAAATCATAGGTCACGCTGTGGTGTGATTTCTCAATTCCCGAATAAATGAGTTTTCAGATATCGCCTAAATTGTCCGTAGCTAGTGATCTGATGCAGACTAGTAGGCAAACTGTTCCATAGACGAGATCCTGCAACAGCAAAGCTTCGATCACCAAATTTGTTCTGTGTTCGCGGAACCCTTAGAGTCCTGTCCATAGATGAGCGCAGGAGGCGACGACCGTACTCGGAGACGAGATGAATGTCGGCAGTTAGGTAGGTCGGTGCAAGTTAAGCTAACGACTGGTTGTCTTGTAGAAATGTTGTTAAACTGCAGCTGTTTTAAATCATCAAAAACTGTTAAAGTTCACTGCAGATATATGGTATTTCTTTAGTGTTGGCTGACGTGCACAGTTTTATGCTACAAAATATCAAAGGTTTCAGACAACGACCTGAGAAACACTTTCAGCACGACAGGTACATCAGATGGAAATGAGTCTCTCATAAACATTGCCTTGCACTCCACTGTAAATCAAACCACAAAACATGTACCATCACTCAGCTACAATATAATCAATCACACTACAGTACATGAAATGCCAGTTCATCAGAGAGAGTGATGACCATTTATAGCAACCTGCTGCACATCATCACCAACAGTATCATTGTTGTAAATCCACGTACAGAAGCAACGAGCATGGTTGATGCAACAAACCAAATGGAGTGATGTTCATCATTTCCAACGTGAATTCAGTCGGTTGTGACAGAGATGGATCCAGCGTGCCAGATGTCACACACGTCCACAGCTGCACTGCAGCTTGCAATGCCGACTCATTCTCAATTCCTGGCTCCGGCTCTGGACTTTCATTCTTAACAAACACATCACATTCATTGCTCAGTCATTGTGATAGTGCATTTGGTTAACTGGATGAATGTAGATTCAGCTAGTGTGAAAGCTGACACCCAGTTTACTGTTCCGTGAATCAGTCTGGACAGTGCAGTACAGGTGTGCCGGGAGAGCGAGCGGTATATCACAGTAACTGTTGTGATGAACGTAACTGTCCATGGTGGCACTTGATCGCGGCATCTTGCAGAGACCACAAATGATCACAGACGTTCATCTATGGAAAGCCTTTCCAAATGCCATTGTTTGTACAGTTTACAGCAGCTGTTAAGATTTCAACCAACAGAGTACAACAGTTAAATGTTATGCAACTCTGTCAACTAGAAGTGGGACTGGCCAACCAGAGTCTAACATTGCTTGGTTGTTGCAATATTAGAGAAACCTACTGCAGTCTGTCAGTTGTTCATGAAATTGCAGCTACAGCGACACTAAAACCTCAACATATCAACAGCTCATTTCAGTTCTATCTGGACAGAAATCTATGAAGTCACGACCAGTGCCTCCAAAGTCATGACCTTATGGCGCTATACAGATTCATTTATAATTATTATTAAAATTATCTCGCAAATGTAGAGCAGCCTTACTGCTACAAGTCGCATGAGATTGTGATGAATTCGTTCTTTCTCAGCCACAGAATTGTCAGTGTCTAGCAACAGTTAGGAAAACAGTGCAAACAACAATTATGATCACACAGTGGCATTAAATAACCCTAGTTCAGACAAAATTTTTATGTTTAGCATTTAGCCCAAAGGTACATAAACTTAATTAGTTCATCTACACAGCGACTATTCTATCCTTAACGCAACTTTATTTCTACAAGTTATCTCACTGGCTAAAAATTTTAAAAATCATTTGAACTGGAATATGAGTTTCCTCTCTCCTCCCTCTTGAATATTTAACTGGTCTACCTTCACAGAATTACTTCAGAACAGGTTGGCAACCTGGCCCTCAAAAAAGACACTTTTTAAAAAATTACAGACTGAATGTCGTTCCTACCAGCAAGCCAACAGTGTACTCGTGACATCGTTGAAGTATAAATAGAGAGATTAACCACAAAGCTCTGTGTTTCATTCTTCTCTTCATTTCTACATGTTGACAAAATGGTGTGTGTTCGGGTATTTAAAGCATTTGCATTGCAACACATCAATATCTAAAATAATATCACATATGAAAATAAATCTTTGTTAAAACACATAATAAATAGCGAACGATAATAGTGAACACAGATCTAAAGAAGACTTAACAAAAAGTATACTTAATAAGTAAAGATTGAAGATCTTTTATCAGTGTAAAAATGCCACTCATATAGGATACACTTTCCGATTAGTTCTAGGCACACAGTGACATATTCTTGGACATTTCCAACGAGGTAGGCACATCTGCATACATCAACGTCATAAGTGACATTACATGCATAATGAACAGTTGTACTTATCTGTATACAATACATAAATACACACTAAGTGGTAGGGAAAAGCGTCTATCTCTGGAATGGGATGCAAACTCTTAAACTCATGCACCCAACCACTTCCATTTAACTGTCAATTTCCAGTTGAACCTGGGACAGCCAGTTCCTGCTTGGGTCCGTCTCCTGTTCTTTGAGTAATGGAATAGGCTGTGCTAGAAGCAGGATGTCTTTCCTGTCACCCAACTATCAGCGTCAAATACTGAAGACAGCATTCAATGCTTACAAAGTTCACCAGCAAATATAGTTAATAAGAGTCAACCTCTGCAGTCCAAGTTTAATACATTACAATGAACAGCACACAACAACAAACTACAGCAAACTACAAGGGTCTTTCCACAAATAAATTACAAAATAGAATTGTATTGTTAGTTTTTAAAGTATGAGAAATTCTAAATATAAGTTTTGCAGGAAATTCAATTATACACTGTGTCTCAAAAAAACTGCACCCCTAAGACAGGTCGGCATAAATTCTGTTATTTTACAAATACAAAATATCCGAAATATACGTTTTGTGGAAAATTTTATTCTGAATAAAAGCTGTGAGTTTTATTATGATGACGTCACTATGACGTCATCTATAGGCAATAAATAAGACGAAGTTGCCGCCGAATGCACTCCGTAATGAACAGCATGCGGTTATTTGTTGCCTGGTTGCCATGGAAACCTCGCAGCTGGTACTCGACCCGTACTAAACTTTTCGAGCTCAATCGATCCGCAACTGAATGGCAGTGCCTTGTGTGAAAAATCATTATGGGCGAACTTATTTTGATGAATTTATGCCGACCTGTCTTAGGGGTGCAGTTTTTTTGAGACACAGTGTAAAATACCAGCTATAAATATTATTATGATGACATCACTGTGACATCATTTATCAAATTAAATGCTGTTAAAAGCATCCCGTAACAACAGCATTCTGTTGTCTGCCTTCTGTGCACATTAGGACTTGGTGCAAATGTTATTCACTGTAAGATGCATTCTGTATACAGTGACAGATGTTTATGAGAACAGCAATACATGTTTGTTGAAAGATGTTTGATCAAAGAAAGTGTTGTTGATAAGGAATGACTTCACAGCACTGTTTTTTCAGCAACTACTGCAACGTTCGCAGCAGTCAGTTCTCTCATACGGTCTTTCTGAAAATAAACCTAAATGAGAATATCAGTGATGAGTCAAAAAATGAAATGTGAACGACTGATGTTTGAAAAGGTTTGCTTGCTGACTTGTTCAGTTTTCTCCTAGCTCGCAGTGTGGTTTAACACTTGACGAGGTGCAAGGAATAAGCTCACTGTTGGGCACTGACTGACTGTGTTCTAACTATAACTGATGACACAGTAATGATGCCAGCGTCATAAAGATTCAACATATATTCCCAATGAAAGTCCATACGAAATGTATATTCCAGATTTTTCATATTTTGAAAACTGATAGAATGACGCCATTGTATAACTTATTTATGGAACGACCCTGGTAGATGTACAACTCACTTGAAGTTCATTACGATTACATAAACTATAATCATATCAAACTGAAATACAAACAATACGTTAAACTGCTCAGCTATGGTATACAAATATTTACATTTCTATACAAAAGCCATCAGACGACAGTATGATAGCATGTCATGCAAATTTAATTTAAATTGGTTAATAATCCAATATTATAGTCAGTAACAATCAGACATGATGGTACTAACTTGAGCTGCGTAGCAAGCACTGCAGTGAGCAGGGACCACCAGCGCTCCTGTCTGTATTCCCACGTCACTCGTGACAACAGCCTCAACACAACACAGCCATTACGCATGTCAGACAACTGTAGATTGGCCGCCGAGCAAAGACCACAATGTGGTCAAAACACGGGTTTCCTCACAGTGCATCAGCAAGCAATTGGGTTAGCACAGAATGCTGCATGCACAGCAAGGCTGGAAGACCATTTGCTGCCTGCTCCTCTACGTTAAACAGCTGATCTTGGATCAAGAATTCTGTTACTTCCACATCACATCAACACTAACAAATAGTCACGTTCACTATAAGTGGTATTATCTCAAACAACTTGTCTTTGTGGGAACTTAGCCCTGTAGCCGTGTTTCTGGTGTACATTTGATGTCACTCAGTGAACAGCACCAAAGCACTGCTGTAACCAACAACAAATAAAACTGATTTGCATATAATAAAACTTACGCCAGAGCCTTGCTGTAGTCACTCGCGTGATAGTATTCTTCACCCATCTGCACCACTACAATAAGACACTTGTCACACTCACTGACAGTGTCATCATCAGCTTTCACACTCTGCATACTAATCATCATCGACAGAAACAATGCCGTACTCTACTTTATATGTCATTTTATACAGAAAAAGCTGTCAGAAAAAGATGCAAGTGGAACAACTGACTAAGGTATCGTTTCATGCGCAGAGACTTGTACTTCTTGAACTGTGCAATGGCACTGCCAAGCAGAGGAATGACGGTGCACTACATGCCACACAAACATCATTATCAACACAGCATCACTCAACTCAATCTAGCTTATTAGTGCGAGATGTAGTACATCTCGCGCTTATGCTACGATGTCAGTGTCCGTCTGTCTGTGACGGAAGTGCATTGGCACATTATAGCTAATTTAGGTTTCAAATTCCGATCGAACTTTACCGCGCATTGCGGCCGTGCTGCTTGCGGCCGCCTTGCTGCTTGCGGGTGGATCATCTCATGCCATGCTAGCCAGTGCTAGGTCCTTGTCAATTATACACACATATATGCAACGTGTTCTGTATCAGCAACGCCAAAACAAAAATCACTAAATGCAAGAGTCCGCATCTTTAACTAAATATTCCTTTACCACTTTAAATGCACATCATTTGCGACAAGCAACATTTGACATAAAAAATACAAGTTTTGTAAAATCTCGTAACAGTTTTTGAGATAATAACTTTGAACAACTGTCACAAAAAGCAGTATTAATCTATTGAAATATAATGTTTAACTAACAATTCCATTACGTAGTAATACAGTAGAGTGACATGTAACTAAACAGTAATTGTTTACCTTTTAAAAACTGATCATGGTATCGGTTAGCATGCCGAGTTATGTGACTACTGAAGGGATAGCCATCAAGCCTGTCTCAGTGATGCAGTCTACTACTGTGACATTCTACTCAGCTCGCATCTATTGCCAGCTCTCAGTCTTACTGTTCCATGTTTCAGCACTGACAATGGAGTTTTTGTCTTAAAACAGACCATATGCTTAATTTCTTCACATCACTGATGCGGCAACCAAACTGCCCAGAAAGTGATATTGATCAGTCCCAACAACAGCTTACTGTAGTTGAAGCATTGCTTTACAGACTCGACAGTATCACAGAAACATGTCTGATAGCATGTGTGTGCATGTATGTACAAACATCAGCCATTCTGTGCACAAACTGTAACCAAGCCACTTCATGTCATTCTATCATATTACCAGTTTTCTGGCAATGATGTTAAAACATTTGTTGTATCTTATGAACTATGCCAAGTATTTTGCTGAAATCGGCACTGACTGTGTAAAATGAATGACAATTAAAATGGTTACAAGAATATTTAACTTTCATGTGAAAAGTTATAGTCACGTGATCTACATTTCGGAGTCACTGATTTTGGATAAATATGTGTCACTATCTGCTAAATACACATACATAAACAGTAAAAAAAATTCAACCGATTCACTGCTAATAGTTGGCATAGTCAGCTATGAGAGCTGATGCAGATGTTGATGAAAGTTACTGTGGTGTTGCTTATTTATCATCTATACCTGACAGGTCAACGGAAATGACTTAGCATTAGTTCATTCACTACATATTCAGCACTAGGCAAAAAGCAACCCAAATATATTCAGCATCAAAAAAGTTAAACACTGCTAGGAAAATAAAGTATACTGTACTGAATGGTCCACTTTGGACTCTAATAGCTGTAAGGACAGGATTCCATCTTTCTCTTTTGCCGCATCTGAAACCTCCGCACCTACACGTTTTATACACAACTTAAGTACACACAAGTATAACATGCTTCATCATATTCTTATTAATTTAGTATGTTAACATGCTGACGCCATTGCAACCAAGGCGGCATCACATATGTACTTTCTCAAACCACTGAAGCGAGCCGGACTCTCAGTTAGCGACCTCCTGCACTTCTACATAGCTGTTGTGTGACCGATCTTAGAATATGCGTGCCCAGTTTGGCATTCTGGCCTGATGTGTGCAGTCTGACACACTTAAATCTGTACAGAAACGTACAGTGCACGTCATATACTCGGACAATAATAGCAATGATTATCAGATTTTACTATCCACTGCTGGTATAGAAACACTGAACGACGTAAGGGAAGTACTATATAAAAGACTTTAAAAAAACACGTTCTTCTGAACAGTTCACTGTGACATTTTCTGCTTCTAGACCGATGTGACAATGACACTGTCAACAGTCTGAGAATATCATAAACCTTTCCACACAATACAGACATGAACAAATAAATTTCGCAATTCATTCATACCATATTCCCTGAACAGCTTCACATAACAGACCTAGTTATTCTGGGGCCCAATTCATAGACATTGTCTTAAGATTTATCCTAAGTCATGTCCCAACATCATGTTAGGATAAAAGCTAAGATGTCATAAAATGATTTTCTGGCATGTCAGAAGTTAATTCACATAATTTAACTTAGAAATCTTAAATGTTTTCTTGTTGAGACTTGTTGCCATAGTAACTACAACTTATGTCAATGTACTGAGTAAATAAGTAAATTAAACCCAAAATAGTACAAAGCCTCTTGCAAGATCAAGACTAATTAGTCACTATTTCACTAAGGTTAAGTTCAAATATGGCATCTGTCAATAAAAATCATGAAAATTCATCTGCTACCCACTTATTTAGTAAATAGAATAAATCACGTACTGTTTCTTGTAGTTTAGTTCTTTACTTAACATAAAAAAAATTAACAAGGGCCACATTTTACCATGTCGTTTGCTTCTAATTATTTAAGGCTATTGAAGTCAAAAATGTGGAAAATAACATTCATATGTAAAGTCAGACTGACCACATTATTTGTGTGTTTTTCATTCCATACTGAAGGCTACAATAGGCCTAGTTTGTAAGGCAACTGTGAAAGTTCTACATGTATGGATGGAATGGGTGATGAGCATTTTTTTCAGCTTGTAGAATATTATTCAGCTTGATGGATTAGGGTACTGGTATAGTAGTTTTTAGTAGAATACGCTTAATCTGGAGTGCAGCCTATAGCGGAATAATCATTCATACAACAACGACGTTGCGAACTTGTGAGCTAGCAGCCGCTGTTAGACCTACATACTTGCGCACTGTAATTACTAGTAATGTCAAATTATACGTAATTTCCTGTTAAGTTGTTTATTATTTACAAACAGAAAATTTCGTGATTTTTTTTATTAGAATGCTATTGGTGGTTTAAGACTGCTCATAGGTGATCTTAGAATTTAGTCATAATATTTATCTTACGACTGTCATAACTGCTTTGTGAACTGGTCTTAGAAATAAGAAA
>Ga0209782_1000277_pt1 | contig 20864 bp, 11 predicted proteins | sample WorMetmaBAHAMAS1_FD_187390 | JGI IMG/M metagenome (GOLD analysis project Ga0209782, IMG submission 187390) | Marine gutless worms symbiont microbial communities from Max Planck institute for Marine Microbiology, Germany - Inanidrilus... | ecosystem: Host-associated > Annelida > Digestive system...
GCCGGTGGAAAAACGACATCTGAGTAAATTGATCATTATCTGCCGGATTTAATGCCGGATTAAATTAACGGGAGATTAATTTGCTGTGGAAAAACCGGACCTAAATGATTCTAATGATTCTTTATCTTTCTGGCACTGAATAGCCTATAGTGTGCTTACGCGCCGTTAAGAAACTATTCACTCGCTGTTTGGATGCATCAATCATGCCACCAAGAAAAGAGTTTTGTGGGACTGAACTTAACGAGGAGTGATTTGAATTTTTATGCGCATACTTCCTGTCACCAGCCATCATTGTCATCGAAACACTGAACACAAACCCACACATGGGTTGGTGGCTTGGCCGTCACGCTTACGTCGTTCGTCAGATGAATGAAGTTGCTCTACATTGAGCCCAGTTAGTACTGGGATGGGTGACCGTTTTCGCATTGGTATACCACCTCGGTATGTAACCAAGCCAACTTGGTCAACTCAGCCCTGCATCCCTCCAGGGTTGATAAATCGAGTACCAGCTTTCTTTAATTGGCTGGAAATAAAGGCGGGAATGTCACCTCTGCCGGGTAGCAGGTAACACTGAGGTCCCACATGGCACGCGAGTTCCCATAGTGGTCAGCTAACTATTGCATACTGCTGTACTCAGTCAGTCACTTTATCATTACACAGCTGTTGTGTGTTGGTCGGAGAGAAATTCTTGCCATGGTCAGCAGGCGGTTGTTGTCGTGCAGGAAAGTCGACTTGGCGATGTCTGCTTCTCCTTGCGCTACGTTCCAACTGCCGGAAAACTGACGGTTGTCATCTTGGAAGCTAAAAACTTGAAGAAGATGGATGTTGGAGGATTGTCTGGTACGTGTGTGTGCATGTGTTTATGTAAAGATGAAAGACCTCGTTACTTAAAACTCTCGTAACTCTCGTGTGTAACAATGCTGTTATTACAATTTTCACAACATCTCGAGTAAGCTCACGCCATGTCTGTCGTTACAGTGGAGTATCGTCTATAATAAACTGCTGTGCAAGCAGTGAAATAATGGTGAAATTTACTCGGTCAGAGGATACATTTGACATTTTTCAGACGGAGTCAACAGCGCTGGAGTAAACGTGTGCAGTCGGTTTCCAGGGTTGTATATGACAGTGGTTGTTATGATAGACACAACAGTCTGTGGTGGGATTCAGTCATAGGATCTGTCACACAGCAGTTAGACCTACTGCCACTAGGTCATAATGTCATAATTTTTTTAACGTCTAATCTGGCCGATCGTCACAGTTTATGTTAAAAGTTTCCACCCAGAACTGCGACAGAAAGCCTAAAATGGATGCGACTGCTTTGCTGGTGTGCTGAGTGCCATTCAGGTTTGTTACACATTGTCGATGGTATACTCTCGCAGCCATCTGATGTTCATGATGCGGTGTTCTTACGTTCGACCAGATCTCGTAGTTTCCTGGATTGAGGCTGCGACTGTTTATTAACCAGAGTGTGGGTAATGAGAACTCTATGGAGTTTAATTTCTGATCGGTTCAACAAATCATCATGGTGTGCAAAGAACTGAGCTATGAAATGAGGTTAAGAGTTAACAAATGTCTGAAAAATGTATGTCTTCAGCAAGATGTTCCAGCTGTTACTTCGGACATTTTACAAAATTTTAAAACGGCATATTTTAACTAGGCAGTATTGCTCCGCCAATAGCTGCGGGAATTTTTCTACATGGCATAACAGATTTGTTAATTTCACAGAAAAGCACTTGTCAGCAGTTGAGAATAATGGTGAGCTGTTGTTGATTGCATGTAACTCTTTATGTGAAGAATGAATTGAGGACCAGTAATATTGACGTGTGAAATATATATGTGTGTGTGTGTAACACCGCTCATCTCAGATCCCTATGTCAAAATTTCACTTTGGCATGGGACAAAACGACTCAAGAAGAAAAAGACGACAGTTAAACGAAAAACGTTGAATCCTTACTTTAACGAATCGTTCACATTTGAAGTGTCATTCGAGCAGATTCAGGTATTGGTGATGCTGATTGCATGGTTGCGCCAGTCTGGTTTCCGTTGAGCGTTGTCGTGGTCGTGGCCTCGGTGTATTCAGTTTTTGGTGGCTTTGGTTGTTTTAGATGTTATTCTCAGTTGTTATTTGCCGTGCGCTTCGGGTTTGTGATGCAGTATGGGCCGACGTTTGAAATATAAGCATGCTATTCTTAATACAGTACATGTTACATAACTGGTGCTGGCATTCGAGATTGGCATGAAGGGTATACTACCCTTTCAGGAGTCTTGGTGGATTTAGAAAGCATGAGGTTCATTTAATGGGTGATTTTTTCCCAGTTGGTGACGGTGCTTTTAGCTCTATTCAATGCTTTGACAGGAAGGACATGCTGCCTGAAGTAATTACTGAAAAGAAGGTTATTTAAACAGACACTGAAAGTATCCATAAATACTAAACATTATATGTCTGCAGTGAATTTGCAGTTTTTTATGGTTGAGAATATAAAAAATCACCGGACGAGATGTATGAAAATGTCAACATTGCTGGCAGTTCTGAGAACAATCAAAGTTTTGTTCCGACAAATTTGCAAGTGTTTGAGCCCATGCTGCAGTGACAGTTTAGTGATATTTTGTTTTTGTCTTTTATTTTCCGCATCGGCATTTCCATTGTTATTGTGACAATTGTATGTTTTCTAGATCCATATGTTAAAATGTCATTATATTTGAACGACAAGCGAATCAAGAAAAAGAAGACGACCACCAAGAAATGTACCTTGAATCCGTATTATAACGAGTCATTTACGTTTGATGTGACATTCGAACAAATACAGGTTTGTTACTGAATGTAATATATGTGTTGACATGTATGAAAAAAATTTACCCATGACTAGTCTTTCTGCACAGTATGTCAGAGGAACAGTTCTATGTGGCTTTTAAGTTCCTTGTAGTTTTTTTATTGTTATGTTCATTTTTTCAAGTGTTTGTTGAAAATTTTGGTAAATCTAGTTAACATATTGTTTTAATGCATTTGTGTAATTGTTTTGTAGTTTTTTTATTAATTGCAGGTTTTTTTGTTTATATTACTTATATTATTATTATCTGGCACTCGTATCGTGCTAAAAATGTGGGTAAATTATGATTATGTACAAATTGCTTTCAACTTTAACTCAAACCTGTAACGTTAAACAACTGCTATGGTTGTCCTGTATTGCTTTTCACTGCAAACAGTCTTGGGCATCACTTGTCGCAGTTGCCAGTGGAACAGTTGCAGATATCTTGGCTTAATTAATATTAGTGATTGACATCAACCTGTCTAAACAACTTCTTGACACAGTTTGTTGACTATGCGTTTGCAAAAAAAAATTGCAAATTCTGTCACATGGTTTATGAAAATGTAATACACGTTTAAAACGCACTTTGTAATGTGGCAATAAAAATGATAATAAGTCTATTGCAATTGCATTTTGGAGTTTTTAGCTTTTATTATTTATTGTTAGCCAATGACCTGTAGTTCCTGACCTTGCTACTTCAGTTGGGTTTTTGCTGTCTGGCTTCGAATTTTCCAGATTTTTAATTTTGTTTTTGTAGTTTAGCTTTGAATTTGTCTGGATTTTTAGTTGTGCTTTTGCTTATCTGCTTATATTCATTCGTCTTATAAGTTTTTAAAGGAATTTTAGTTTTTTTGTGTTTTGTATGTCTGAATGTAATGTCTGTGATCAGTTATATACTGTCTAGATTTATATTATTATCGATAATGATTATTGTGATATACTTGTACCACATCTGTGTATAATTGTGAATATAATGTCTCTGACATAATCTGTTTGATGTAGAGAAAATTTTTGAGGCAGATGACAGTTAGTCTTTGCGGTTTTCAGTGATTGCTGACTTAAGACACAGACACATATTTAATGGCCTCACATTTAACGATGTCTTGAGTAACCCAGCACCAAGAAGGTAAACCATTCTGGATTTTCGTGAAACAAGAGATAAAAGTGGCATCAGCTGGGGTATATGCAAATTGTTTGCACTTCTGCTGCAGTCAGATAGCCATGCCAGCATCTCATTAGTTACTTTCTAAAGGCCGAATGCTCTTCTTTCTGATGCCCAACAAACAGCGTCAATGCACTGAAGACAAGATTAAGGGCAGGTTGCACCAACCTCACTTAAATCGTCACTTAGCTAATGGCCACTTAACTTTAAGTAGTCATTAAATCGCCAATTATATCTCTATTCAATTAGTAGTTAAATGGCGATGGTGCAATGCATTTTGTACTAATCTCCACTTAAGTCCGAGTTAATTGGAGATTTAAGGACTACTTAAGTTAAGTATGGATGGTGCAACCCGACCTAAGAATGTTTATTTATTCCATTTATCGTGCAGAATGTTTCGGGAGGAAGATGCATAATTTTATCTGGTACAATTGTGGGCATATTTTCTGTATTGTTTTGCTGTGGAACAGTTGTAATGTCAGTGGTCCGTTGGATGCTTGCAGAAAGTGTCGCTGGTGATTACGGTGGTTGACTACGATCGTATTGGTTCGTCGGATCCGATCGGCAGCGTCACGCTCGGCTGCGCTTCCACGGGCACCGAGCTGCGACATTGGAGCGACATGCTGGCGAACCCACGCAGACCGATCGCGCAGTGGCACTCGCTGCAGGAGATGCCGGAGAAGTAGGGCAGCCAACACTTGATGCAGTCTTACTGTCGCGTGAGTGTTGTGAAACAGTCCGAAGTTGTCATCATTCGTGGGCTGTTGTGCCGTCACCACTTTGTTGCCGATGTCGTCTGCAAATCTCTTCGTTGTTCACTTCAGTATTTTCGTGTGGTTTCTCCAGTTGTTTAACTTGGAATATATATATCTATATATATATTTTTATTGTAGTTTTTATAATAGTGCTTTGGGCCATTTTATTCAGTATGAAAACTACTGTTTGATATTGGATGTGTTGAATTTTTACCCTCTGTTGCAAAAAAGTGTATCACCCAACACTAGTTGTCTAATTCCAATAATTTTTGATACAGTTATCAGTGAGTAAATATTCGTTCAAAAAGTGGTTTAATTTCTCATCTTACCTGTTTAGTATTCGTACTTTAAATTGGGAAACTTAAAGAGTCATTAAACTCCAACCAACAATCAACATTGGCTTGAAGACACTGAAAATCACAAAATTAGCAGTAAAATAACATCCTTTTGAAAATAAGCAATGTTAACTACACTTTAAATAAAAAATAAAAACAATCCCTTAGGAAAAATTCATTATCTCAGTTACTGTCATATATTTTTTCACCAAATTTACAGCTTTCACAGATGAGGATTCGCGCCAGATATGCAGCAAATTTCGTACAATATTTGCTATGGTTTAAAAATTACAACCATTTAAACTTAAAAATACACTTTTAAAAATGAACCAGTAACTAAACTGCAATTCTGATGTAAAAATAACAGAAAATGCACCATATGGATGTGCCAATGGATTGTCATGTGTGAGGTACTACTTGAACACTATCAAAGACACGCCAAAGTTGGCCAACGTAATACCGAGATGAAAAGACCGTTTTGTCGTCGATACAGAATGATTGCTTCACGAGTTTAATTGTGTCATTTTGCAACAGACTTCGAGTGTGTGCTGCTGCAACTGGTGGGCACTGACATTGAGAACAGTCTGTTTAAACACAGCTATAGGCATCTGACATTCATGATTGAAGTCATTTGAACTGTTAATGAAAAGCTGTGAAAACTTCAATTTGTTATCCGTGCATATTCAATGTGCAACTGCATGTTCACTTGAAAAAGTGAGCTTTAAAGTTTAAACTGCTGTATCTGAGGAACTATATCAGTTATTTCAATAAAATTTGCAGAATATGTTGTGCGAATACTCGCATAAAAAGTCTGATAGTTTGGCTCAAATCCATTCTACCATGGCTGAAATACAGCATTTTTTTCTAGGGGATTGTTTTTTATTGGCACACCCTGTGTATAAAACTTATACCTGTTTTAAGCTGGAATTTGCATGACAACTGAGTAAAATAAGGCTGTTGAGTATAATTAAATTTGCCATTAATTACAGTTACATTTAACTTCTTAGCATTGGGGATATTTGCGATTTGAAGCTAAGCTCATGTTTTCAGGGTCTTAAAGTTGCCAAAGGTAAGTTGTGTACATTAAACAGGAAAGATGGGAAATTAAACCACCATTCTGTGGTTTTTTCAGTCAGTAATACTGGTACCAACATTTCCTGGAGTTGGACAACTGTTTGTTGTTGCATGTTGGGTGATGTACTGTTTTTCAGCGTACACCATTTTGCCGGTGTGAGTATGAGTTGCAGGTTAACAGCACTGAAGGAATCGAGCAGCATTTGACGAAGCAGTAATACAGCTCGTTTTTAAGTCCAATGATACAATTTCCAACACATTTCTGTGTTTTCGCAGGTAGTTCTGAAGGACTACTTAGGTAAGGTGGGAAAGTAAATCACATTTTGGTTGCATGATTTCCAAGTAATATTTCTGTAAATTATTGAAAAATGTCAGTGATCCTTGTTTGTGATATGGTGTAGTCAGTTGTTGATGTTTTCTAAATTATCCCAGTTGTTAGCAGTTTGCAGGTTTATTAAAATCAAATGCAATGTCTGTGTTATCAAAAAACACTATCTCTGAATTTATATTTAAGTTATAAGTCCTGATTTCTTGTCAGAGGCATATTAGAGGCGGTTTGTAATTATGCAGTATATAAATTTGCTACAGATACTGATAGACACAGGAATAAAGTATTACAGATATTTTTGTGATTGCTTGAATAAATTATTGCCTTATTATCACTGTTGACCATACTTATGCACTGTACTAAATGCTGGTAAATTATTTTATTCCATTTTTAGCGCGAGATGTAATATATATATATATATATATATATATCTTGCGCTTATGCTACGATGTCAGTGTCCGTCTGTCTGTGACGGAAGTGCATTGGCGCATTATAGCTAATTTAGGTTTCAAATTTTGATCCTAATTTACCGTGCATTGCGGTCGCGGTGGATGCGAGCGCGAGGGAAGGGATCATCGCCGGGAAGAGTGGAGGGATTATCTCGCGCTATGCTAGCCACTGCTAGGCCCTCTTGTGTTATTTTATGGTTAGTAATGCAAGTTGCTGGTTTCTGTCATATTTGTTTCAATAGATTCATGACGATGATCTAGTCTTATTCGTTATTGACATTTTGTTAGTGTTTGAGCATTTTACTGTTGTTTGGGGACAAAGGTGAGATTTTTCCTGTTTAGAACCTTTGCATCATTCCTGGATGCAGTTTGTGTACAGCTCGCTTATTATGTACGAGAGTGAATGCACGTTGCACATACATTTGTCATTTCTTGTCAGTATATTGATATTCTAAATGTTGTACTTAATGCACCGAGTGTGTGGCAACTGTTGTAGTAATGTGTTGCTGTCAGTGCTTATTTCTCATTGCTGTTATTATTGTTGTGAGTAATGTTAATACTATACTGCTTGAAATTATAACATAAGCACTGGTTAGCTGGCATTCTCACATAGAATAGGTCTAGCCCATTTACGGAGCACAGTGGCCAGACCTGGCTAGTTTCTGTTGCAGTATCTTTCGATTTATTGATGCATATCTATTTTTATTCTGTTACGTTTATTTTATGCGGTGACCGTCTAAGTGATTGGATTAGAAGAACATCTCTGAAATCCCCTTTTTTAATTTCGTCATTAAAATTCAGTGAATCAACCAGGAACAAATGAAGTATTCAGTAGGTATATATAACAAATGCCAGTTTTCGCTGGAAGTCAGAAGAAATGGTTTGTGCTGGCAGTTTTAATGAGTTAGAGATTATTATTGTAGTTACAAAACTGACGTGCACTTAGCATGAAATAAGAATGCACCTACCCAGTTATTCTCGCCTTTTCCTATAATGCGGCCATCCTGTTATGTTTCAGCGGAGCGACTATATTTATGCTTTTCTTTTCAGTTCCTGTGTCTGTCCTTAAGCTTCACACCACAGGGCTGTCTACGTATGATTGTCAGTTTCATGTGACATAATAATGCTGCTACGCGTTCTCTCCTTACTGGCCATGTTTTTCTGTCGTGTTCTTTTCTTTCATCTTTTCTGCTTGCTTCCATGACGGTAAGTAGGAGGTAGTAGTTGGCTAATGTACATAGGTGTGTACTTTGTGTCAGCACAGGATTATAAGAATAGACCCAATCCATTTCCAGGTGTATGCCGTAGAAGGTGACCAAACCTGGCTGTTTCTAGCGCGAGATGTGATGTAATAATACATCTCGTGCTTATGCCATGATGCCAGTCCGTCTGTCTATCTGTGACGTTTGTGCACTGTGTTTACAGGGTGTGATGGATCCCGGATATCTTTGCATGCTTAGATAGATGGATGTCTTTACTACTTACTGACAACGCCTGACCCGGATCGTCGGATGGGATGATGCCAGGATTTCTGGTGGAAGAGGGGGGTATGGAAAAAGTAGTAATTGTAGCGATATCGCTTGTTTTACTTATTTTTTTGTCGATGGACCGTAACGACGTGACGTATTTGTTTACATGAAAGATATTGAAATTGTTTATTATTACATCACATCTCTTGCATGTACCGAAATTACCGAAAACAATTTCAATACTTTCTTTAATCAAACAATTTATTTAATTACGACTTCTTCATTCAATCTAATTCTAGTGCTATTATATATTTTTTCCTTTTTTCATTTACCTTACTTCAAGAATTAATCTCTATTAAATCTTTAATATTTACAATATGGTCTTTACCTTAAAGGCACGATATGACCTAAATCGTGTTAAAAGCGCCATAAACCCCAACCAACCATATTTGGGTATCTCTAAAAATAGGGATACTTCCCCATGAAACTTTGTCTGGAGCTGTGCCGACTTTGAAAGATTTTGTTAAAGCAAGTCAACAGTTGCAAGGGTTGACAGCTTAGTTCTACTGACGGCCGTCACACTGGGCATCCATGCGATGTATCATGCATGTTCATTTGCAGCAGCCAAGCCTTGTTATGATACCTTTACTTGATATTTGTTGTTATGGGGAAACGGCGTGATAGGAAATGATGTGTTATTATAGGAGGTTTTGTATTGACATATAACAATTATTGTGGTGTGGGGAGGTGTACAAAAATAAGATCTTGTGCATTTGTATTATGTAGATGGTCCACATTGACCGATTTTGTTTTGCCCGATAACAAATAGGCCACTACTGCTGTTTGCACTTGAGCGTTGTTATTTATTGCCACATTATGTGATCAGTGTTAGTGAACTAGGCGACTTCTCTGGACATTCGTTTTGTCGTAGGTAGTTGCGTGTGTTGTTAGTGTGCTGCTCAGCTGATGTGCCGGTGGAAAATGCAGTGTATATACGATACATGTTACTTATTTTCTTATGGAGATGATGTTATAAACAAAGCTGTGGGTGAAATTGTAACGCCTCGAGATGTGATATTTACGTAGTCTGATTGGAGTTGGTCACTCAGTAGTACTTTGATCAGGGTTCCCACTCAAATCTCAGAGTGAAAATTTGGGACTTTTTCAGGACATGATATACCAAACAATCAGCACCTTCTTTTGCACAGTTTAGGGCCTTGACCTATGAATTTGATAACGAAACAAAAACACTGAAACTACATGCAATAGCCTTATTGTCAACAATGACAAATGCGAATGTAACAATACTACTACTTCAGCAGGTACTCTAAACCGTCACTAATGTCATTGTTCACATAATGATACAGACAGTCATCCTGTAACTCTTGCAGCTGTAACTGAGATGCCTCCACAACAGGTCAGTAACAGAGTTCAATTCAACTTCCTTGTCTTCAGCAGTACGACTCAAGCTGTTCGACTTGGCTGCTAACTTAATGTCTCGCAATTTATCAGCTTTTTCTGCAAATTAGCCAGCAGATTTAAGCATGGCATCAATGTCCTGGATTCTGAGCTTCGGTTTCTTCAAACGGTCTGTTTGTTCAGTAAGTTTTTCTCTTTACACCAGTCTGTTGTGCTTTCATCTTCAACAAAGGGTGACACGAATTGTAGCAAATGTTGTTAATTTAATAGCATAATTTGATTCATAGGGACTTAACTAGAGCACCACAACCGATGTACAAGCCTGATTGATTTTTAAGCATGTTTGTGATCAAATATCTACACTTTTATGACCAATGTCCACTTTATCACTTTTTCAGGGCCTGATTTTTCAGTCTCGAAAAATCAGGACCTGTGGGAACCCTGTTTGATATAATGAAGTCATTGATGGATTTGGCTGAATCAGAATTACTGAATGCATGCTAGCTGTGAAGGAATGGTGTTCACATTTGACGAGTGTGAAGTACAGATCCGACCTGCATGGGAAGAATGCTGTGGCACTCGCACAGGGATTCACAGATAAATATTAAATACCGATATGGGAATAGTGTGTATGCATGTGGTATGAGAATGGTCGGCAACCTGCCGAAGTGGTTGCTGTTTTTGTAAGAATGCTGCAATGAAAATAGCCGTTCCCATCACGTTGTCCCATTTTGTCCGTTTTTACACACGTCTCCGTTTTGTTCACTTCAGAGATGAAACACACTCGTCACTGGTGATTAGGTAGTTCCATCATCTGGTGGATAGATGCAATTCATTTCCACTGGGAGCTTCAACTATGGATGTGTTGCATAGTTGAAGCTCCCAGTGGAAATGAACTGCATTTACCTCTCATTTTTTGCTGAGGTATGAGCGTGAGGATGGGAAATAATATTGAGGATGAATGCAGAAATGAATGTAAATACCTTTGTGAGGGTGAGTGCGCGGGAATTGATTTGCAGCTGCGGGATGGGAGAGGAAACAGGTTTCTCATCCGATGCAGGTCTCTAGTGTGAAGATGCTCCTCAGTAGATACATTGTCTGCATTTGAATATGTCGAGTTTATTTTGAGATGATGATTCAGTGTTAAAGTGCAGTGATTAATAGATGTGTTTTCACTGTCGAGTTCAGGGCAGTCTGTACTATGCATACTACCGAAAAATGTATTAATCGTAAGAATATACACTGTACTGTTTTTTTTTATTGAGACAGAACCAGTGAACTTTGGCACACTGAATGCAAAATGACTATGCAGACATGTAGATACGGAGATGTTAGTGTGGCCAGCTTGTTGATGACTAGAATTGAGTTACGATACATAAATAATTTATGTGTCGGCTGTGTTGGTGTTTGGGATAACAGTACTAGCACTCGGTGCAACTCAGTATTAATGTGTCGGAAATGTTTGCCTCCTTTGCTTGTGCAGCGTTACTTTGAAGAGCGTAAAATTGCTGGCTGTTTTAGAAAAAAGCATGCAGTTCATTGGATATATTTTGTAAATAGCTTAGGTTCGTTTTGAAAGCAAGTTGTTTAAAATGCAGTGAAGTACTGAAGTGCATATAATTTTTAGGCCTCTGTGAGATCTGTGCAATTGCTTTTCCACCAGCGGGTATCATAATGCATTTGATTCCACAAATACATCAACGTATCTACACTAGTGTTTTTAGAATTGATTTATATCGCACCACTGTGACACACAGGTTTAAGTGCACTGCTTTGTGCTGCATATTTTCTTAGCTTTGTTGCTGTTGCTGTTATATTTTCCTGTATTTGTCAAGTGACAGTGGGCATATATTTTTGTAGTCAGTCTGTGTATATTATATATTATTATTGTCAGTAAATTGTTATAATTATATTGTTGTACATAAATTGATCGGCCAGACAGTGTAACGAGGCACCGTCTTCTCTGCTGATCGTTGTACTGTCGTTCATGTTGCACAGTTGAATTGTACATCCACTAATAATAATAAATGGCAGTGATTAATGTGTATGGTAGCAGCCATAATAATTATGTAATTTTTATAGCCCAGTTCATCATGTGGCTCCAGACTCTTTGAGTCTGCATTCATCAAGTACCGGTAAATTATAAGTCTCACATCGGCTGTGCTATATCATAGCACCATAAATATTGGCAGTTGGTATTATTATTATTAATACTAATTTTGTCACCAACAAATTAAAAGAACCATAAAAAAGAACAAACGTTTCTGCTATGTTGTACGCCATAAATGTACATGCCACTCATTAAATTTCCGGACAGTTTATTTATTTGCTCGATGTTGTTTGTGCAGTTCCTTCTTTGGATGCATTTTTAATGTGCTCTGCTGTGCTGTGCAATATTTATGCTGCTGCTGTTGAAAATTCTGTAACTTGAATATGCATTAAATATTATTGGGCAATGTTGTTTTTTATGCCTGAAAAATGAAGGCAATACTGCTTGCAGCCAGAATCTAACACACAAAATAGTGACCGAGATGTCAGCAGTTGTCTAATGTATCATTTCGCCAGTTTTTCACCTGAATGCACAGTTCCTGTACAGTTGGTTTGTGCTAGCTTGGCTAGGTTCCTATTGGACAGTTGAAGCAGGTTTTCGTTGCTGGTTGCGCAAGCAACAGTATCAGAGCACTGAAAGGAACGAGCAAAAATCATTTTTAGATGTAATATATACATCTTGCACTTATGCTACGTTGTCAGTGTCCGTCTGTGACGGAAGTGCATTGGTGCATTATAGCTAATTTAGGTTTCAAATTCCGATCCCACTTTACTGCGCATTGCGGCCGCCGTACTGCTTGCGGGCGGATCATCTTGCGCTATGCTAGCCAGTGGTAGGCTCTCCTGTTATTTATCCGTCACCTATAGTGAAGAATTGTCTCCATCTGGCAGTACAAGATAATAAGTATGTTACACTTGCATGAAGCACTCCAGACAGTGCTGTAACCTACACTTGATATCTGATAAATCTATGTTATGAAAGTAATTATTTTTTATTACTTCATGTCTACTGATAGTAGAGCCTTTAAAGCTGTCTGCACATGTAAAATAAAATTTTAAAATGCTGCTAAAACTTGCAAAAGTTAACAGTTTTTGGAGCAGTTATTTTATTTTACATGTGCGAGCAGTCTAATACCACTCAGCCAAAATCAAAATAATGTACAAAAATTACAGTAAAATAGTAAATTGTTCACCAACTAAATGGGAAGATAAAAATGCCTAACTTGTGACACAGGCAAATGGTGGTGAATGGCTTAACTACTGAAAGTAATTAAACTACAGTAGTAATTAAAATGCATTACTGTTATTGCATAAAAATTGAGTACATGAGGTAATTACAATAGTTTTACCAATAAAGCAGTGCTATGACACCACTAAATACTGTCGAGCGAGTCATCATGCCTATCAGTTGTAACCTAAATGATATAACACCAAATAGTGCACACATCGACCTCATGTTTATTCACAAGCAGACATATTATCGTTGTGTCACTGCCGCAAGACTCGTGGCAAGTCAATTCAGCAAAACATTAACAGGCTACTCTGTAGACTCCTGTCGTATATCGTATCCAGGTCAGAACTATCCAGTTCTTAATGCTGAGCACTGGATTGGACATGTTACAGTATAGCATCACCCAGTTGCATCTAAAGCTTTGCTACGTGACATGAAAGTGCCATTGTTTTAATTTCACAATTTTATTAAAATAAACAATTCACAACAATCTCTAACGATGACACACAACATTCAGCACAACAGTCGTTTAGCAGTTTTTAACCATAGGCGACTTTAAATAATTTCTATGTAATGTAATGTAATGTAACTGCACAAGTCTAGCATTAACAATCTGATTACTAGCATTTTCCCTAGAAAACCTATGGATGCAACCTATCAAGATAAAATGAAATAGTTTTCATAATTGATATTAACACCAAAATACCAGATCAGTCATCCATTTTCATCTTATTCTGTCTACCCTGCAATTATGCTGAAAACTACAAAATGTCTCAAATTGTCTCTGCAGCACGTGAGCTAACGGTGAGTACACAGCAAGCCCTAAACTACACATAATGTTGACAAAAAATTCCATGTTAGCTACCACCTCCAACCAGAAATTTTATCCATATTTCTTAGTCCCAATATAACAGGAAATATAAACATGAACAGTAGCTTGCATTACAATACTGTCTAAATACATAACGGTGGTTTCACAGAAAATCAGTGACAAATACAGAATACCCCTTGTACTGTGAAATACACGAACATATTTTATAACTGGAAAATACGAAAGCTTGAGCACAAAATCCCCAATAATGGCAAACAAAAATGAGATCAATGTAAAAAAGTGCTTTAGGATACTGTCTGAAATAGATGTAAAGATGTGTGTAAATACATACTAACAAGAAGCTCTGCTATTGCAGAGTGACCGCGCAAGGCACTTGTCAGTAGAAATCCTGCAACTACAAAACATCTCATTTGAAAACCAATTGTGCGACATTATTTGCGTGATTTTACGTTTAGCCGTTTTGATACGATACCGAAATGTGACAGACACACACACAGACAGACGGCATATACCGCACTTAGCCTAGCGTCGCACGGTAAAAATCGACCATATAGCACGGACCACCAATTATATAATTACCACTGCAGGCAATGAGCGACGGTCGAAGCAAAATGTACAGTTATTATCACATATTTGAACGATAATGCTCAAACTCCACTTAATCGATTCACTGTCTATATGTTATAGACAGTGCTGTGCAACAAATACAGTGAAAATCGAACCGATGGAGCTTATGCCTTAGTTTATCGCGTCGACCGTCGAAGGTGATACAAACACGCAGTCGGTCTTCTTGATCCCAGCTAGCAGCATGCGGTGGCAAAATTTTTTCTAAGTCCACAGTTACGCATACAAAAATGGGTCACGTGAGCAAAACCACGACCCTTTGAGGGGTCATTTGTCATCCCTTTGGGAAGACTTGATATGTTCTCCCTTTGTAAAAAAAATTGAATTCTCTAGCTTCAGCCATTCCTGAGATATGGATGGAGCATCCAAAATTTACAACGTGTCACGTGACGTAACCATGCCCCACTCAGGGTCGGTTTGTCGTCCGTCGGCTGGGACTAGCTACGATCAACCTGTACACAAAATATGAAGTCTCTATGTTAACTCACTACGAAGATATGAACGGCGATGTAAAATGCAAAAATTGGGGTGTTTTGGGGGGTTAGGGGTCACCCAAGGTCATCAGAAACATCGCCATTTGATACAGCGCATATAACTTCCTATTCGACTTTAATAGAAACTATAACTATATATCTTGTACCATTTTCGAGTTATAGCGCGTTTTTCGTCGAAACTGACCAATTTTAACCCACCCCACCTGCATTTGTCACCCCCGTATGGGGTGATCCCGTTCAAATTTCGCCATGATCTTTGGCATCAGAAAACTAGTCATGGGGATATCGTGCGGCGTTGTTAGCGTGATCCTACGTTCAGCCGTTTTGATACAATACTGGAGTGTGACAGACACACGACGACGGCATATACCGCGCTTAGCATAGCCTCGCGCGGTAAAAATGGTAACATTTTATGCAGTAATGGTAGTAAACCTGAAACTCATTACCTAAATCTGAAATTGGGTAATAAATGTAACAACTGGCTACAAATCATTACGTCATGTTTCAAAAAATTGACATAATTTTCATTTATTTATAATCTTCTGATCTGACATTTTTCAGGAGGATTCTGTAGACCAAAAATTAGAACAATCGGTTCATTTTTGACGGAATTATTACAAAATAAAAATCATCTCTTTTTTCAAAACATGTCGTAGTAACAAAGCCACTTAAAATTTACATACCGTTCTTTGTACGATAACTTCAAGTTAGCACAACAACAAACTGTACATGTACACGGACACTGTACATATTTACACTGCCAAAAAAATTGAAGCATGCCGCAGATGTCGCTGGTTGCTTGGCATGCACTTTCACACCGATTAGTTATACTGCGATGGTAAAGTGAGTGTAACCAAATTTTCAGTCACGTTCACGTTAACAACTGTGGTGAAGAAAGAGCCTGAACAAAGACAAATTCTACAGTTCGACGGTAACCTTACGAGAAGTACCCTTAAAACACAACAGGCTGACTGTCCACCTGTGTGAGAGACCGACAGAATGGTGTTATCTCAAGTGCTGTGCAACTGCAATGTATTGTTAGAAAAATCAAAATACATCTACCTATCCTGATCTTTACAGAGCTATCTCCTCAACCTGCCAGAGGTTTCCTTAAAATGAATTTTTCAGCCATTTTATAAAATGCTTCTAACCTGACCTGAAATGTGATAAAAAAAGTACATCAACGTGCATACAGATGAATTCTAGTACACCCAGCATCGACTATGCTTTTCACAGAGGCAGCCAGTTAAGCCGTCTGCACACATAAAATGTGTAACATGTAACAGCCTACCCAACAGCTACGGCCAATGTACCATACCAATCACCGTATAACAATGAGCCCATTAAAGGGCAACCCAAAGGCAAATAACAAATATACACACAAGTGCAGACCACTCGGCGAGTTTATACAATGGTGCAGACCACTATACTACTACACAATACTGTGATATTACCACATACATACTGAGATGTCAGGGAGTACAACACCACACCACACAACAACTAATCCAGCCATTTGCTGCCAGAATAAAATTAATTCAGTGGCGTCGGAGCTGGGGGAATGAGAGGGATTGATCCCCCCCAGTTTTAATTCCGGGGGGATAATCCTCCCCACTTTTCAGGCAAAATTGCATGTAAAACTTATGTTACATGGTCGCTAATAACTAATTTTTGATTGTAAAGCACATCATTTGACAGACAATAACAAAAAACTGCATAGCATACGTCACCAATATAGCAAAAACTTTTATTTAACAATACCATTAAGTCACACTTTGATATTCTCAGTGGAAACTGGAAAGCTTTTGGAATGAGCAACATACTCAACTCGGATACTTGTTATAAACAATATGAGACAAAACAAGTGGCCTAAGCGTTGCTGCTTAGGCCACTTTAAAAATACTTGTGATGATGATGATGATAATATGAAACAAAAATAACACAATCAAATAACTTGTACTGGATTTGGTGTATATATGGCAATGTTAGTTACCAAGTGATGGATCGTGCAAAGCTGAAGCTCAACATCAGCGGCAATTAGATAATGTGACATACACTAGCACAGTTCACAACACTTCTTGGTGCACTTGCATGATGCTGCATAATATGTAACAATAAATAGCACAATAAACTACACTAAAAGGTGCTCCGACGTAGCACACATCTGCACAAAGTGTGACAGAAAATCCAGCATCGGGAAGAAACTACACGTATTAATTAACTTAACGTACAACCTGTTCCATGTAGGCGTGATGTGATCATCACTACATCATATTATCCACTGATCAAACTAACCAATGTCCACAAAAATCAACCACGCATAATAAAAAGCAAGCAGTGGTTTCATGTATGGGCGATTTCACACTGGTGCGAGTACATGTTGCCGTGAATATTCACGGGCGAGCACAAGCAGCGAGTAACCCTTTCACACTGATGCGAGTATGTAGGACACGTAACCGAGTGTCAGCCACAGCACTTGTGCTTTCTGGTCTATTAAATACCCTGTACGTACAACTTGCACATATTTGCTCAACAAATGGCCACATTATTTACCTAAATCACTCACTGAAAATCGCAAATTTGTACTATAATTAGCAAATTCTGAAGCAAAATAATACGTAAAGAACCTGCAATGTGAACTATTAGCGAATATGTTACCTTGAAATGACATCATCTAAAGTAAACGTGGGACAAAGTAAGTACAATAATAACTGGTTTCAATTACAAGTTCACTTTTTCGCCAATACACTCGTGCAAGCAAGCGAGGAAGTCGTTTTCAACACTAGTGTCTGCAAGTAGTTGCGCAAGTTATGCGAGCACTCGCAACAGTGTGCACAAACAATGGTGAAACTAGTATTATGACATTTTCCACGAGTTTTCAGTGAGAACTTGCTGCTGTCAGTACTCGCGCCAGTGTGAAACAGCCCTAAGGCTATGAAGACAATATCCTGTTTCATAAGATGCACCGAAATGAAAGTGAATATCAAAAACCAAGGTTGTGATTAGTGCAGAAATCTGCAAGGAATATAAAATAATGTAAGATGTCTACAAATAAAAGAGCTCTAATTAACTACTGTGCTTAACAGGAAACAATTCAACGGAGAAACTGACAAACTTTAAAATTTTGTATGTCCCCAACCTCCAATGTCATTTAAGTTACCGCAATGTTTCACCAAAACTCTACCAGTCTACCTGCCATACAGAATACCAGTATTGCTTGGACATTTGTATTAATTTTAGCCCTGCTTACAGAAACAAAATTAAATTAAAAAAATGCCAAGCTGCCATTTATAAGGATAATCTCCAAAGCCTAACTGACTACTCTAAGCAAGAGAAACTCCTTTCCACAAATTTTATTATCTGTCCAAACCTTTTACTGACACATAGCAACACCAATGAATGATAATGAACTAACCTTATTACATCTCAGCTTTGTGCAAATAACAACATATACACAATCCACTGAACATAAAACAGCTGCATTATCAGAACACAGGTGGGTACTATTACGATATATGAATATAAATAAAGAAAAACTAAAAATGAAACTACAAAAAAATAACTAAAATATACAGCAATAAATATAGCACACAATTAACAACTAACACTCAGAAAATCTTTTATGCACAAAAATCACAAAAAAACAGCACAACTGGTTGTGCATTGTGGTGAAATTTTTTTCAGTGTCTTAAAAATTCCAACTTAATCAACCTCCCAATTTATAAACAGATTAGGAGCATGCATGCAGATGTTACGTATCTTGGCAAAAGACGGTTATGTGGCACTGAAGTGAGAAGCTGAAGACAGATGGGAGTCATAGAATGAGCAGAATACTGGAGTAGGAGGATATCTGGATAATTCACATAAATACTCGCTCAACCATGATTTGATCCGTGTGATTCCCAAGATAGGGTCTACTGAAGACAATAAATTAACATTCTTTGCAATTTTACAATTTCGTTGAGACTGAATATTCTTTCTGGTGTCATTTATCAGTTGTTACATGTTTAATTTAACATATTTACATCTGACAATAAAGTTTTAATACTTGCACTGCCAGATAACAAAGAATGGGATGTGCAAAAATGATGAGCAAATTTCTTGGAAAAAAATAGAAGCTAGGTTCTGTGAGTAAATTAAAACATACCTCTGGGATCTACACAGATAAAACCACTAAACAGCAAATATTTGAGAAAATTGTATATGTTCCACTTTTTGTGCATCACCCTGTAATTTAATGTGGAACAAGTTTGTGATGAGTGCTGCGTTTCATGCTGAAAACCAATTATGCATGTAGATGCAGGCAAAACAAAAACAGTACCCTAACATAAAAGAAGCACAAACAGCAATTGAAATGTACTAAGACTAGATCACTAACATACACTAACCTAACGTATTAATCTGTTAACGTAACATTCCCAGAAGTGTAACAAGCTATTCTACAGTGCCCACAGCAGCTGCAGGAGTGCTAGTTTGTACATTAGTCAACTTACTAGTAACTGATGCTTCTTTTGCTGGGCCACTTAACTACAACCAATGAAAGCTCAACAAAGAGGTTACTATACGACCTCAAAAAGCAAATAAATAAATAAAATAAATACACATTTAAATATACATACATTTATTTGATAAGCACATAGTACTCCCGACTTGCAGATAACAATCTGTGTTATCAAACAATGCATCCCATTTCCAGTTATTTCAGTTCATGTGTACTACTGTAAGAAGATATGCAACATGACATCTATGCACTTACATGGGACTTGCTAAACTGTGGTACTGCCTATCTATCATTGAACCTTCACCCGTGATGCGTGAGCTGTCAAACGACAACTCCATAGACTCATCTAGTGACTCTGCCATGCCCCGCACTGGCGCCCCCGGGATGTACCGCGGTCTCGGCTTAAACAAGCTCGGAAGACCTTTCCAACTGTCCTCCTCCACATCCAGCGTCGACGTCGATCCATATTCCGTGCCGTCTGGACTGGAGTTGCGTGGAGTGGTGCCGCGGGACACGCAAGCGCTGAAGTGGCGCAGAGTGGTAGGGCTGTGTATTGGGCTGGTAACATGGCTCTGGGCCGGCGATACCGGCAGCGACTGAACCCAGCGCGACGAAACCGGCACGCTGTTACGGCTCGGCTCGGACGACGCATCGCCATGCATCGACGGCGGCCGACTGCGACGGTAGTCGTGCGTTTGCACCGACTGGCGACGACGATACGGAGACGATGAGATCACTGACGAGTAGAGACAACGCTTGAGCACTTCGGATGAGATACGATGCGAACGCGCATCATCCTGCATTGCGAACAGTTTGACAGGATCAAGCAGATCCTGTGTTGAGCCTGTCACATTTCAGACAGCCAAATATGCCATATAAATTACTTAACAATTTTATAATGCAAGCGTACATCGTACAATCAAATGATGAATATCGTCCAAAGTAAAACTCAGAATGCATCTATTTTTACACTGCAGTTTAGAGACATCTGCACATCTGGCACTGTGAAATATTCACTTTGGACCTACAGGGTGCACCAATAAAAAAACAATCCCTTGAAAAGGAAAATTGATTATCTCATTATATCATCTGTCAATCTATTTATATGCAAAACGAACAGACAGTGCTGAATACCAAGTAGCTTAGCGGAGCTTATAAATTTTATACTATTGCCCGTCATTACAGCCCACGTAGCGAGGATGTATAGGTTTTGGCTTGTGTGTGTGTGTGTCTCTCCGGGTGCCAAAAACTGATAATTTCATCACTACATCACATTTTGCATTCACCTGGGGGTTTTTGGACCCATTCAGGCATGTCCGTCTGTCAGTCCGCATG
>Ga0209782_1000278_pt1 | contig 20861 bp, 14 predicted proteins | sample WorMetmaBAHAMAS1_FD_187390 | JGI IMG/M metagenome (GOLD analysis project Ga0209782, IMG submission 187390) | Marine gutless worms symbiont microbial communities from Max Planck institute for Marine Microbiology, Germany - Inanidrilus... | ecosystem: Host-associated > Annelida > Digestive system...
ACGTAGGATCACGCAAATAATGCCACACGATAGCGATATTTTGTAGTTGCAGAATTTCTACTGACAAGCGCGTCGCGCGGTCCCTCTGCCATAGCAGAGCCACTTGTTGAGTTACAGTGAGGTTTTTTGTTGAATGTCGCCCATTTTAACCTACTCCATCTGCATTTGGCACCCCACATAGGGGATGAACCTGTTCAAATTTTGCCAAGATCTTTGGTATCAGAAAACTAGAATCTCTGTGCTATCATATGGCATTGTTTGCATAATCCTATGTTTAGCCATTTTGATACACTACCGGCATGTGACAGGCACAGACACACGACGACAGCGTATACCGTGCTGTGTCCTGTCAATATCAATTGACGCTTGTTGCCTGGTGATTACATTCGCTGTGCAGCATGATATCGTCAATTTTGCATGATGCAGCATTGCGTGGTCTATCGGCGTTAGCAGATATACTTGTCTTTGTAGTCCTAACGGGAATACTAAAATGCATGTTGATGTTTGATTGTGTCTAAATAGATTGATTAAGACACTGATTCGTGTCACACTGCTTTAGTGCAGTAACAAATGGCAGCTGCAGAAGGCCAAGATAAAGGTGATGATTCGAAGAAACAAGGAACACGGTTAGATATTTGCTTAGTTGTACCAGTTATCATCTTTATTCTTATGTTATTATCTAAAGGGAGTTGCATAATAAAAATTATGAGATTTAAGAGTTGTGATATCCCACCCGGCAAACTTGCCCAGCGGGCTATGTTTTGCCGATATTCTTTTCTTATTTTTAATTTTTTATATTTTTTAAATGGTGGACTTTGGAACCAAGAGATCTCAGGAAATACTGGGCGGATCTTTACCTACTTTTCAGGGTTGGTAAAGCAATTAAAGGGCTTGAAAAATCCTGCATTCATTTGACGATCACACAAGGGAAGTTGCCATGGCAACTAATGGCAACCAATTTAAGAAGAAGAAAAATCAGCGTTTTTAGTGGACCAACCTTTATTGTTGCGATGCCATTCCGAAGTGGATTAGAATATTGGAATGCTGATGGGCAGGTGAGAAGTGCATTGAATGTGGCTATATCGTATACAAAATTCGTGAGGTTTCGTTCAGTAACTCAGGAATTCTGTTTGCTCATTTTTGTACTTGGTGTGAAAAATGGTAAAAATCGGCATATCTGGCCAATTATCTCAGAACATGCCAACTGATCATAACTAAATTTTCCGCTTTGATAGACATGTGGGTGACGATGATTAATCTGACCTTCGTTTTGAGATTGCTCAAGGGATGTTGTTATGGTAACCAATAGGGATGTGAGGTCCCGGGACCCGGAAAAACTACTCGAACCCGGGTTTCAAACTACCCGAAAGCTACTTGAAAATTTTTAAGGTACACTAAAAGTTATTCGGGAGAAGAAACTGTGAAAAAGAATTTTAACGTGGGACTAGCATGTTTTAACAGGACAAATTCAAAACATAAACCGAAACATAAACAAAGCCAAAATGGCGGAGTGCTGCAATAAATATGTAAACAATTTTCCGTGTACTGTACATAACTGGATGAGCGTGATGTGTTACGTTATGTGCTGAATACTGATCAAAATATGTTGTAAATATTCTGTCCTACTAGTTTGTCAACAATCATTATTTTCAACGTGCATTTTATTACTTCAACAATATTATTAATAACACTTTAACATAATACACAAGCATTAATTAACAAAACTTACAAAAGCAGCATATATTTAAAATTCAAATATTCGTCATGAGACCCGCACGTTAGATTAGCCTACTTGCCGTAAGTGCGTTTGTTTCGGCTCTTTCGGGTCCTGGTCGGGACCCGGGATTGACGCTTCGGGTCTCGGGATTCAGAGTACCCGGGTATTAATATCCCTAGTAACCAATTAATTTGGGGGCTTTTTACAAACGTCAAAATTGACCGCCTTCAGTATTTGCTCTGGCGTTCCGAAACGGAATGCAATATTGCCATGTGCGTAAGGGCATTAATAGCGGTGATGATGCAATACATTGTGTAAAAATTTGGTCAACTTCACTTACAGTAACCCCTGAGAGAACTTTTTTTATTTGTGTACTATTGTATGGTTATTGGGCGAAAGTCGGCCTACGATCTTCATTCATTGCGCTGGCATTCTGAAATTTGTTTGACGATTGAAATGCCGGTGAGCACATTTAAAGCAGCAATGGTTCATGTATATCTCATACAAATTTGATGGGCTTCCATCCAGTACTTCTGCAGTTAATGTGGCTTAACTGTGTACAAGTGACATCGGCCGTCGGGTTAATTCATTTATGTTCACTAGAGGCAGCATGGTTATGTTTCGTTATTACTTCATAAGGGATGACATGGCTATGCCAGTCGGGCTATATGCTGGGCTTTGCCACACATTTCTAGTTCTAAAATATGCATTTTTATTAATTTGTCTCATAGTTATGAATTTTGACATTTTACTGTACATGTTGCAGGGTGTTTAAGAAAAGCAGCCCAAATTCTAAGGTATTTTTATACATTATTTTTTGTATTTAAACTGAAAATATAATGTTATTATGTAAACTAACTTGGTTCTATTATTTAACAGATTATGTTAATAATGTGAGATATCAACATAATGTACATAGCACGAAATACATGCAGGTTTTTATTAATGCTTGTTTTTACAGATAACAGTTTATATTGGCAAGAGAGACTTCATTGATTACTTGTCTCACATTGATCCAATTGGTAAGTTGCAGTGGTAGTGATAACATTGTTTTCGTGATGTGTAGCAATGTACAAGTTCTTATTGTCCAGATGCAATATAAATGGTTGTGTTGTTAGTTGCAGCTGTTGTTACAATAACTGTTAGTCATTTATCTTTGATGACTATAAACTGTTTGCAGCCATAGGTCTCTATCTGTTTCACTTAAGTTTCGAAGAAGTTTAAAAAAAACATCTGTCATGGTATCACATTTTGTGTAGAAGTTTAAGGCCGTCACAATCACAAGCTAAAACTTAAACAGTGTGTGGTTGGTCATGTTGTGACTGTCCATACATACGCACATTTATGTGTAAATATATATTTTTTATCTTTTAAATGCAGAAATTTGTCAGGCTTTGCAGACATACGAACTACTTGATTTTCTTCTGGTATTAAAGTGTAGATATAAGCTGTTAAGTTGTTACAGTAAAGGTGGCAACAGGCCACATCGCCTCTGAGTATGCATCGTTTAACTATGTTCGTCACATGGCACCTACCCATTCCCCAAATCCTATGCTTTACAATGCATTTAATGAGCCCGACACCCCCTCAGAACTTAGAAGTTACCCTTCTTGTGTACAGGTGAAGTGGACTCATGCATGGTTGCTTGGGTTGATCGTTCAATTGTATTCACCTGGTAGTGTTTGTATATACCTTCATTCAATACACGGTTTCTTGTGGCAACATGTTCATTTGTTGTTATCGTGCATGGTTTTCACTGTTATATAACAATCTGTGATCTCCAGATGGTGTTGTATTGGTTGATCCCGACTACCTCAAAGACCGCAAAGTTTTCTCACATGTACTGGCAGCATTTCGCTATGGCCGAGAAGACCTCGATGTACTTGGCCTTGCATTCCGCAAGGACCTTTTCCTTGCGACACAGCAGGTGTATCCGCCACCAAACGTCGACACTACAAAGCCACTCACCCGTTTGCAAGAACGGTTAATTAAGAAACTTGGTGCCAATGCCTATCCATTTTTTTTCGAGGTAATGCATTAGTATGTAGTTGTTGTCTGTATCCGGAGTCGCTGTCTGAGATGTAGGATTTGTTTTAGCAATTTCTTTTTTACCAGCAGTTGATCAAAATGAGTTATTACCATCTAGAATATCGCATCCTCTGTGTATTTTAAAGTTGCAGTTTTTACCACACGACTATGCTAGCATGGTATATGCTGTCATCGTGTGCCTGTCTGTCTGTCACATGCCGCTATTATATCAAAATAGCTAAACATAGGATAACACGATCATTTGAACAAAGCCGCATGATAGCCAAGGGCCTAGCTTTCTGATGCCTAAGATTATGGCGAAATTCAAATGGGATCACCCCCTATGTGGTCACTAAATGAAGGTGGGGTAGGTCGAACTCGGCCACTTTCGATAAATAGACATGTAACTCGCTATAACTTGAAAATGGTACAAGATAGACGCATAGTTCTACTGAAGTTGAATAGGAAGTTGTATGCGCTCTATCAAATGGTTATGTTGCCGATGACCTTGGGGGACCCCTAATCTCCCAAACCATTTCAATTTTTGCATTTTTTTTTGTTTTTACCGCACGCTGCCGTGCTATCACGGTATATGCGGTCATCACGTGTGTGTCTGTCACACTCGGTATTGTATCAAAACGGTTAAACATTCGATCACGCAAATAATGCCACACGATAGCCCACGGACTCTAGTTTTCTGATGCCAAAGATCACGGCATTATTCAAACTGATCACTCCTTACGGGCGACAAATGCAAGTGGGGTGGGTTAAAATCGGCCACTTTCGACAAATAACTTGCTATAACTCGAAAATCGTACAAGATAGCTCTATAGTTTCTATTAAAGTGGAATAGGAAGTAATATGCGCGCTATCATATAGTTATGTTTCCGATGACCTTGAACCCCCCAAACCCCCCGATTTCTGCATTTTTGTTACCTTTCATATCTTTGTAGTGGGTGATTGTAGAGATTTCAGATTTGATACACAGGTCGGTCGTAGCTAGTCCCAGCATATGGATGACAAACTGTCCCTGAAAGGGCGTGGTTACATCACGTCACTCATTTTAAATTTGTGGGCCCCATCCATATCTCAGGAATGGCTGAAGCTTGAACTGTTAAATTTTGTGCACAGGTGGGCTATATCTTGTTATACCAAACAAACAAAAATTACCCCCAAAAGCGGCGTGGTTATGGTTACATGACCTATTTAAATTCTTAGTCCCCCTACAATATCTCTTGATTGGCTAAAGCCAGAGACTTGTAATTTTGTACACTGGTTTGCTGTGTGACGCAGTGCTACGTTTAGCATTGGGATTACAAACCTCCCTTGAGTGGGCGTGGTCGTAGTCACGTGACGTCTTTAAATTTAGGGAAATAAGCGATAAACTTTCGGAAATGGTGTAAGATAGAGACATAGTTACAATGGAAGACAAATAGGAAATCATATATGTGCTACTGAATGACATGATAGCAGGTGACCTTGAGTAAGTTTGATGGTCACTTTTATTGTCTGAAATCTGTGTAATACCTATAACTCATAAATAAAGCGCAATTCAACTATGATATGTTTACACAAATTAGAAAGTGCACATGGCTTGTTATTACGCTTTATTGTCAAAAGTGAAAGAGTTCTCGAGCTCGCAGAGTCATGTTCACTTCAAAAGGGTAGTATCTTAAAAATGGTCTAAGATAAAGATGTTGAAACAACATTCCACAAAGTGGAAGTGATGTACCGTACGGCTATTTAATAGCAGCAGCTGTGATCATTCATCGATTGCAAGCTTTATTCTGTACTGACAAGCGCTTTTCGTGGTCAATCTGCCATAGCAGAGCTTCTTGTTTATATCTTCGTAGTGAGTAAATGTAGAGACTTAATATTTGGTAACAAGTTGATCTTACCTATTCACAGCCTACTGATGACAACCGTCCCTGAAATGGGCATGGTTATGTCATATGACCCGTTTTAAATTTTGGGGTTTCCATCCATATCTCAGGAATGGCTGAAGCTAGAGGTGTCATATTTTGTATTTAGGGAGATTATATCAATTCTTGCCACTGGGATAACAAATCACCCCCAAAAGGGGCGTGAGTATGTTCATGTGACCAATTTTTGCATGTGCAACTGTGGACTTGGAGAAATTTCGCCATGGCATACTGTTAACTGAGGTCAACAATGCAGTCAATGCGGACCTTTGACAGTCAACACTAGTGTTGCCATACACTAAGGCTTAAGCTTTATCGGCTCGATTTGGGACGAAACGGCAAAAATCGACATATCATACCAAATATCTCAGCAAGTACTGGACCGAACTTCACCAACTTCTCAGCACTGGTAGACATGTATGCGGATTATCAAACTGAAATAACTTTTGCGGTAGTTGAAGAGACGTTGCTATGGTAATCGATTAACTTTGGGGCCTTTTTCAAAATTGACCATCTTCAGTCTTTGCTCTGGCATTTCGAAACAAAATGCAGTTTTGTTTTGTAAATGCACGGATTAATAGCTATACTAATGCCTCTACATTGTGCGAAATTTTGGTGCAGTTACTTCAGAGTTTAAGAGAGCAGAGTAAAAATTGAAAATGTGCCGTGACTCGGCTACTATTTGACGATCATCATTCATTTGGCATGCTGGTGTTCTGAAATGGATTGGAATATCACAATTTTGATTTTAGCAGGTTAATGAGCAATCATTTCTGTACATCTTGTGAAAATTTGGTGAATTCGGATTAGTGACCCCGGAGTTTTAGACGTAAGAATTTGTACAGTTGGCATCGAAAATTTCACTGAGGTGACTGCAGCTACATCCATGATGGGGCGGGTCTGCTAGGCACTGCAGTGATCAGTAATTAGGTATATTTCATAAGTATTTGCTTGGGGGCGACACTACGACGCCGAACGGGCTGTGTGCTAGGCTTTGCCGCACATTTCTAGTTTTTTCATATTATGGACCCAGTAGCGACGTGTCGCTAATGCAGGAGCATCAGGGTATATATACATGGGCGGACACCCTTTCTGTGTGGTATTAGTTGAGTCCTGTCCTTGACTACAGCAGGTACCAAGACTCGACGAGTCCTTTGTGCTAGAGGCGCTGGGGGCAGAGTGTGTGATGCACCATTTCTTTGTTGTAGATGAAGAATGAATAAGTCTGTGTTACTGGTTACATTTAGTGATTTGTCTTCCCTTTAGAGCTTTGACAGTTATGTTTGCATGGCAGCAAGGAATTCACCTGTAAAAATGCCCTGTTCCACTAACCCCTAGAGGTTTTCTTCCAGAACAGATCAAAGAGGAGGACCCGAGGGGGAACTAACTGGCCCAGGTTCGCCTGGAAATATCAACGTTGAAATGAACTAAGTGCTAGTAATTACGGTATATATGATGTGTTTGCATACTGTAGCTTCCCCGCTGTTCACCGGCGTCTGTCACTCTGCAGCCTGCACCTGGTGACACTGGCAAGGTCGGGCAGTCATCAGTTGATGCATGTTTAATATTGAATTAGTATCAGAGTATTACTCCGTGCGGGTGCCGGGGCCTAATGTGCCCTAAAACATTGTAGATTTTGGTGCTCTACACGTGTACATTGTTTGTATGTTTGTTTCACTTATTACCTACTTTCTTTTGCTTCTTGTAACTTGCTTCCTTTTTCTCTTGCTTATTTTGTCCTTTCTTAATTACTTTTTCTTTATCTTTTTTTTGAAAATAGTCCCGTTCCATAGGGCGCATCAGTTATATAAGAATATATCTATGTTATTTCTGTTTCCGGTGAAAGACGGTAAGCTTAGTACAGGCGTCAATGCAACATTTAATGCATCATTTTACGGTTAGTCTTCAACAATCTAAAATTACCTTACAAAACAATTGTATAAATAATACCTCGATAACTCAGCCCACTTTGTCCTTTAATTTGTGACTAAAAATGTAGAATTTGCAGCTTTCACGCAAACTGTTATGATTAGAACCGTATTGCTCAACACCGGAAGTTCCCCAAACATCGAGTAAAGCTGGATCTGGGATAAATATTCTTTATTTACTGACGGGCCCTATTCACAGTGTTGAGAGAGGCAGAAGAGTGTGAATGGTAATTTGTTGTTCGTTTGTGTGTTAGCCATGCGGGGTTGACTATGAGTTGTCGACGTATGTTGCTGATGGTCCCGATGACAAGCCTCACAAACGCAACTCTGTACAGCTGGCTATTCGCAAGCTGACGTATGCTCCCGAGGAGTCTGCGCCACAGCCGAGTGCTGAGGCATTCAAGGAATTCCTGATGAGTCCTGGTAATCTGCGTCTCGAAGCAACACTCGACAAAGAGGTGACCGCCTCTCTTCACTTGTTGTTAATATTACTGACTGAACTGGAACACCCATAGGCAAGTGCAAAAAAACTTGGAGTGTTGACTGGTGGAATGGTCTGAATTGTAGTTTTTAATTGCTTTTTGAATGAATGTTGTGAAAAAAAGCTACAGGCAGTTTTTTTATGACAAGTTGATTATTGAGAAATGCTGTGGCAAGTTTATAGCTGTAAGGATGTTCTCACACTTCTTCCGTTAACTTCCTAGGCAGTAATCTGAAATCTCTGAGAGGTCATTACATTCTTTCTGCTTTGCTGATTTGTCGTTGTTTTCTGTGCACAGAATATGCTTAATGGTTGGTTTTAACATTTAAATTTTTGTACTTTGTGCTGTTTTTTTACTTTATTATATGATATGTATTTGTATGTGCTCTTTTCACGTAACAATAATAATGGGTCTGTTTTTGTCATATTTTGCTAGAAATATTACCATGGCGAGTCAATAGCAATCAACGTGCTGGTTGATAATAACACGAGCAAAAGTGTGAAGAAAATTAAGATATCTGGTGAGTTAGATCTGGTGGTCTATTTGTTGAAATGATTTCTTGAAACTTAATGCCGATTTTCCAACTTAATGTTTGATGCGACACTACCACATTCATTCTACTGGTCATTTTCCAGCTGAATCTGGGTTAGTCATTTTCTTTTTTGCTTCTTAGACTGCTCACACACGTAAAATAAAATAAAATAAATACGCTAAAAGTTTGCAAAAACAATATGTTAATGCTAAAACAATATGATAAACAGTGGGCGGGGCATTGTATGCTAAGTAGCTAGTAGACTAGATGAGTCACGGCTGGTGGTGCAGCGACGATGTAACAGTGACATCATATATCACGTCAAAGTGCCACATTATGAATATGCAGATACATGCATCTCGATGATATGATTGGCTGCAACAATATCCTAATGCTAACAATTTATAAAAAAACTTTTGTAAGTTTTGGAGCATCTATACTGTTTACTCTTGAAGAATCTTTGAGAATATATGGCGCATTTCTACAGGCCCATCTACTTATCATTCAATGAACAGTGTAAAAATGTGAGCTTCATGGAAATTTGTTTGAGTTTGGTGCCGTGTATTGTTTGTTTGCAAGTTGTGTTTCAAACAGTCGTGCTTTCATTGATCATGTAGCTGAATATAATCATAGATAGTCGGAAAACACTTAGACAGCATTGATTTAAACAGTGTTACCAGTGTTGCATATTTGCTGCTGGTTTTTGGTTTGCGTTTAGCTGAACTAATGGATTTCCTTTCAGTTGTTTTTTTTTTAACTTTTCTCTTATGTGCTTGTTTCTGAATCTTGTCTGAATAGTAGCTCTGAACCACGACATCAGAGATTTTTAAGTTTACTTCTAAACTTAATGACATATCACATTTCCACAGTGCTACTGAGCCAAGCTTTTTGTGGTAATCTTGACAAGAGATTGTACAGAAATACAGAATCAGAGAAAAAGCTGTCATTTGAGCTGATGGTGATTATAAGTGTGTGAAGAAACAGTGTTGTATTTGAGGTGTTTCCTCAGTAAAAATGAACTGCTGACATTTACTGTGAGTTTTGAGAGCAAGCAGTTTTCTTGAGAGTCGAGAAGGTTAGAACAGACAGGTTGTCAGCAATCTGTAGATGTAGATTTAACTTGTCAGTTGATTGAAACATAATATAATTATGTTGTTGAATGTTTTAGTACGGCAGTATGCTGATATTTGCCTGTTTTCTACTGCGCAGTACAAGTGCCCAGTGGCTGAAGTTGAAAGCGAGTATGTACAATTATGTTCGTTCGTTGCTGAATCCTAATATGGCTTTTGAGACTTTAGACATGTTTAGATATGGAATCTTAAGTGCCTTTGTGCCATTTTGTGAAGAAGGTAAAGTTTTCTGTTATGACATATGGCAGCTACTTTCATTTAGTGTGACTGCTATGATGTAATGTTTTTTTCCCATTTCTGCAGGGCACTATTGCTGATAATCTCGCTATGAGGGCTAAGAGTATTTAAAACTATTAAGCACATTTTCAGATACATTTATGCTTATTCTGTCAGCCGTGTTGTCACATATTTTATTCAGATTGGTTAATCTTTTTGTAACCGTGTAAGAACTGTGGTGCAATATTGCTCGTCATCAAATCGGCACCTTTATTGGAAGAAGAAGAAAGCACACATGCACGCCCTGCAGTATATTATTTAGTGAATACTGTATGTTTATTGTCAAATGTGTTGTTGAAATAGGGAGGGTTTTCCAATACAGCCGAGTCAAACGGGATTCTGTAAAGTCTTCTCGTTGACTCCACTGCTGTCTAACAACCGTGACAAACGAGGTCTTGCTCTTGACGGCAAGTTAAAGCATGAAGATACCAACTTGGCATCGTCTACGATGTATGTCACTGTGACATTTACGTCACGGCTTCTGCTGTACATCTGTTTAGATTAAATATAGTGATAACCAACAGTGATGTTTAGAGCTGTCACAATCACAACAAAAGATAAAACTTGAATAGTATGTGGTTGGCGGGTTTTGTGATGATAGTTTGTATGACTAACAAGTTGATTGCAGTTGTAATGATATCTAAGTTACTGTGGCAGTATACTACCAGTTAACAATTGAATATTCATCAGTTGCTACACTGCATTTTTTGAACTATTTTAAAAATTTTATGTATTTTTAGTACTTAAAACTTAGTACTCTTTAAGCGTTTTGACTCCATCGGCTGGGTGTTAGCATGGGCATCAGGCCTGTAAAAATTATCTGTTCAAATGTCAAAGGTTTGTTTTTTGAGATGCGATGTAACTGGTGTTCTGCCGTGAAATCTTGGCAGATTAAAAAAAACAAAAACCCGCAATTTCATTTTTACATCTAATTGTGGTTACTGGAAGTATTTACGATGGCACCTATGGGACTTGACTAGAAGCCAGTGGGGATCGGAGAAATTGTTGTTCAGTAGGTTCTGAATGTGAACCTGTGTTCTATTTAATAGGCAGGACTTGTTGGAGAGCCTTTCCAGTTAGTAGAACTACAGCTGTGATGTATACATGATACATCATTATACATTATGCATTCCTCAGTGAAATGATTCTGGGAAATATAAAACAGTACTGTTAATCATTATCGGCCTATATCCCCAGTTCCCACCAACTTCATGTAGGTCGGTTGAATAGAGAAAGTAGCTGCAAATACACATGGGGTAGGTCATTTTTCAAGTCACAGTCGGCAGCTTAAGGAATGTAATAAATCCTAAAACCAGACAGCATACACTGATTTTCCGGTAAAGAACCATTTACTTATTTAGTTACTGACTGCCATGCCCATCAAAGCCATGTCCCTCATGCATTATTTATGTTGTGCAAAGTGTTCGATTTGCCACATTTTAAGGGTCTGGACCCCCAAAGATGAGGTCCGTCCCTGAAATTCAAACTCTGTTCAGATCTTTGTACAATGCACCTACTCCCCAAGTTTCATTATCTGTGTTTAATTTTTTGCAAGTTGTTGTGTTTACAAACAAACAAACACATCCACAAACAATGAGATTTGGATGAAAATATCCACCTCGCAGTGCCATGCTGTACTGGTGGATAACAATAGTATTACTTGCTGATTATCACTCTCTGTGTCTCCACCAAATTAAGTGGGTGTCGACTGAAGTGTGTTGTAGGTTAGGCTGCCCACATATCAACGTTTCAGTGCATGCAGAATTCTGAATGCTATTATTATCGCATTAATCAAAACTAATTGATTGATGATGATTAGTCATGTTAGGAATAATAGCTTATACATGTGTATTATTATGTAATATGAATATGATAATAGTTTTGATTGTGTACATCATTATTGTGGCGAGTTGATGTGTGTTCTCTCAGAATTACTGATCCTAGTCAGAAGGAAAACCTAGGCATTGTCGTCCAGTACAAGGTTAAAGTCCGATTACTGCTTGGATTTGGTTCAAGGTGAGTTTGGTACATGTTTATAGCAGTTGAATTGGGAAAACATTATAAGATCTTAGAAGAAGATGGACTTTATAAAGTAGTATTAGGGGATATTCGATTTAGGAATCCGGATTCGGATACATAGTAGGGCTGCGCCTATCGTGTAATTTTGTAAACGTGTACGTGAAACTTGTAAATGTTTACCAAATGTTTACACGAATATGGCGGACAATAATAAAACGCTGATGATTCTCACTTGGTTCTCAGTTACTATAACATCATAGCTAGTAATGGCTGTAGCCGCCAGTAACGTCAGCTAGAGAGTCCTTGATGAAGTTTATTTGCCGCAGATTATTGCTTAATTTTGCATTAAGTCGCCCTGATGTCACTGGCTGATGTAGTTGTTTTATTATTTTTAGCAATGAATTTTGTTACTGCCGCCATATTCGTGTACACTATCGTGTAATTTTGTAAACGTGTACATGATATCTTATTGTGTACACTCGCACATTCTTAATATATTCACCAAATCCAAATCCAGATTCATCTAATCGAATATCCTCTTAGATGTTGAATATGGATTTTAGTTACTTTTATTTAAACTCAGTGTAATATGTTATAATGCCTTTATGCATTTTTTTGATGAATCTGATTGAGACTGTGCTACATTTGCTTGTATAAGGTGTGTAATCTGTTGATTGTGCTAATGTGTTGTTCATGGCCCGGATCATGATCTGATGTCTACAAAGTAGCAAGGTACAAAATAAAATTATAGCCAATAAATGACAGAATTACAGGCTGGCATCCCGTGGTCAAGAAAGATACCATAATGTTCATCTTTTAACATAGCTCAGTGTGTGCCTAGAAAAAGTGTATTTAATCTCATACATTGCGTCGTTAACAGTTTTATGCGTAAGAAATTGGTGTTGCCTCATAAACGGGGAATACGTTGTCGCGTGTTCTGAACACGGCAGAAAATTTTTTGGTTATGTAGCGATCTTAGTGTCGAGTTGCCGTTCACTTTGACTCATCCAAAGCCACCTGAGAGTCCGGCATCTAGTCGGCCTCCGAGCACTGTTCCACCGAATGATGCTGGTGATAACCAGGTGCCCGTTGATACCAACCTCATCCAGCTCGATACTGAGTAAGTGCGTTCTTCTTATATTTATGAAACGACCATGTGTGGACAGCCACAGAATGTGCCCTGTAATTAGTAACATCTAGCAGCTAGCTATTAGTTATGTTTGATATTTTTACCATCCACGTTAATGGTCCAGATAGAGCTGTTACTCAAGAGTGTGTGTGCTTGTCTGTGCATCCAAACAGTAATTTTTGATGCCACGCTGGTTCACATTGATTAGGCAATGGGTTATTGGGCCCATTCTATGGGGCCATAGCGGTCCCCTCTGTCACACGTTGTTGTTGTTGTCGTCGTTGTTGTGGACATCGATGCGCAGGCGGCGTGCGACACCTGGTGAATGGCAATGTAAAATGGCTCGCAGTGGCGAATGGGCCCAACATTTTTCAAATGCTTCTTGTGTTTGGAAATCAAGGTCATAAGCCAAAGTTGATGGAAAAATGCTTGTAGGCTACAGAAGCATGTTGTGAAGTAATTATACATTTTCAATCAGCAGAAACAGCACCAAACTTGCACACACCACTTGCATAGGCTTAAAATGCTCAATTACTCGCATACAGTGTACATGCTGTGTTTCAAAAATAACCGGACCCCATTATATTTTCAAATAACTTCGAAAAATATTAGCCAATATTAATAATTTTTGCTACAATGAATCTACAAAAAGTCTTCAGGTAGGTAACTGATGAGTTTCAGTTGTTTCAATGACAGCTATCTGCTGAGGATGACGCTATTCAAGGAAATGGATCTGTATAAAAAAAAATTATATTTAAAAAAAATTCTATGAGAAAGGTTTCAATTAGAACTAACAGCTTGGTGAAAGAACTTGCTACAAAAGGATACTATCTTTAACATTTTTACGTTGAATGGCTGAACATTTCATGATTTGTTCAGTATTGCAGGGGTCTGGATTTTTAATGTGCAGTGTAAGATGGTTGCTATGGAATTATCCTAAGCTGGTACTCAGATTTGTCAAAATTTTCAATCTGTGTATACATAGGGGAGTGTTTGTACATTCTGTTTACCAAAAATTATTGACATTGAGACATTGACAGGTGTTCGATTTTTTAAACACAGTGTAGTAATGATTAACGTGAACTGTGGATAAGATTCAGAATGTCATAGGTAAGTTATAAAAAGAAAACAAACAAAGAATCGTAAGTATGAGTATGAAGTGTGAACACTGTTTGTCTCCTTGTATTTGCTACATGAAGGCGATACTTTAAAATGTTATAGCCTTTGGATGAGTGCCTTTTTGGTTGCTATTTTTTATGAGTGAGTGTGTTGAATGTTTGGTTGTTATTGCAGGGGCTTTAGTCACCACGATGATGATTTCATTTTTGAGGACTTTGCCCGGCTGCGTTTGACGGGGCACGCCGCAGACGATACCGAAGCCTGACGAGACAGTGCTGTTACAACGTTGCCATTTTTTGCCACTGTTACGTTGATAGCGCCTGGTGTACAGCCGGTCTGTGCTCGCATCTTTTAACAAGCTGATCCGGGGCATTCTGGCCGATGTTTTGTTTCGTGTCACCTCTCTCTCTCCCTGTCTGCATTTGTAATCGTGCTTGTGTATGTGAATCGTGTAAGCCGTATCGTGGACTCAGCTCGGCAGTCATTCAGTGTTGTCGCCATGATCGTCTGTTCCTGCTTTGGTGTTGTTGTCGAGTGCCACTGTTACCGTGTTATTGCCGCGGAACACTTTGCAAGTAGTTGGATGGAGTCTGTAATTTTAGTGGACGTAATACTGTGGCTTTTTACTAATGATACGTCGACACAGTTGCTGTGAGATTTTAAATGCATGCATGTGTCTAGTCAACTGCTGCTGCTGTATGCATGCATGTTGTTATCACACTAACAGTTCGCAGTCTAAAACGTGATAAACACCGTCTCTGATTTTGAGACAGATAGTTTCTCGTTACTTGGCCTCATCTTGCCACATTATTCTGTTGAAAATTTATTGGGCTTTGCCATGTAAGTGATTTTATTGTATCTACAAAGTAAAGTTATGTTTTTGTGCTATCATTCTCTCTCTCTCTCTCTCTATTGGTGAGATTTTCATGAAATTTTTAGTAGTGGTATGTTTTCAGACAAAGGACGTTCAGTTAGATGCTTTGATGTCAGTTTCTAAAACAACAAGGCAGTCATAGTCCATCCCTGGTTGACAGTCTACGATGAGGGTCGTTATCGTTGAGCAAAACTTGGTTGAAATCGACACACAAGTTTCTGCTCTTATGCTACCCAGATGCAACAATATCCATGTTGCCGTTGAGCTGTCAAAGGCTGAAAGCAAAATGTATCATAAATGATTTTGGACACTTTCTGTCATTGGGGCATCATACCGAGTTGTGTTTGACTCGGGAAGTATGACTTGCCATTAGTGTTCTGTGATGATCTGAGGTCTCGGTGGAACCACTGTCGTATTATAAGCATACACGTGATGTGCCATAAGGCTGCGCCATTATGTGAAAATATCTTTTTTTTAGAAGACCGGCATTACATATCATTGCAATGCCACCAGAGGAGGACCGAACTGCGGCCACAGGCAGCACACAGACAACAAAATCTGGTGAAGTTTGGCTGTGTGGTAATGTAAGTGGCAGACAAACAGATATACTCATCACTATTTAGCACCCTCCTGCAGACAAAGTAAAAATTGATTGTTAAACTTTGACTACTGTACCTAATAGCAACAGTTGCGTGATGTGAGGCTAACAGTCCGTCAGTGAAGAGTTATCCAATGAGGTCATTCTTTACAGTGGTTTTTGTAGTTTGCCAGATTTAGGCAATGTATTGTAACCTAATAATCATTGCATGTTTAATGTAAGATATGTATAATTTAACTTTCTTTCGGATGCAGAAATTGCTTGTCGGCCTTTGTGTTGGTGTGAACTCGCCGAGTTCTTTTTTTATTTTAGTTGGCGACGTTGACAGCATTTGTATTTGTGATAATGTAGACGTTCATGTGCTGACTAAGGTGATTTTATACTTGACTCCATATTTTTTAGTGATAAGATTATTGCTCGAACATTTGGGAGATGTAAAAATAGGCATTTTAGTGGCAGTCTGTGCTGTGTTGTTATGACTGTATGCAGATATCAGTAGGACCCACTTCATTCGCGTGAAAATGTACAGATATATAATGAAAACATGCAAATTTCATTAAAAATTCATTGGTAGATATTGACGGCTTGGTGTATTACTGCGCATAAAAAACATGGTGTTACTTTTGAAAAATAAAAGAAAAAAATGATGGAGTCTACTTGCAGAATAACTAATAAATTGCAGCTTAAAAATTAGTTGAACCAGATACTCATATATCAACAGAAGTATATTCAGGTGCAGAAAATTTTAATGACAGCTAATTACAAAAATTTTAAAATTTCATGGAGCACAGCATATCATTTGGTAACTAGAGGCCTATGATAGTATGACTTAGGTTGGTCCTATGTAGAGGCTGCTGGCTTTGTGTTTCATGTGCACAAAATTGAGATCGTGTTTGATTATGACTGAGAATGCGTGAACTGCTGTTCATCTACCTCCATTTCTTCCAGTGTGACATGACAAGTAATTGTTGGCTATTAAAGCAACCAGTTTTGCTGCCTCTTCACATTCCTTACTGCACAGACACTCGGTAAATAAACATGTCCACATCGATTTTCGTCAAATCTCGAGGCCTGTAATTGTCATGTTTTTTTTGCACAACACACGACACCATCAATGTAAATTGTCACGTTTATTACTGAATCATTAGTATCTGTATATTTAGCCGCTTGCAAACTGTAATGGTAAGTTATTTTTATATTATTAATTTCATTTATGCGTGAGATGTTCATTTTATTACTGTGGTTAATTTGACATAGTCGCAGCTGGTGACAAATTTGTGTATAGAACTTTGATGATCAGAACTAACAAAAATTTTGTTGTCGGTATAGTTGTGTTTGTGCATGTTTGCGGATACGCTATAAGCAGAGGACGATTGACTGTTATTTAAGCTTTACTTCTTTGTGGTCACTTATGATTTATTATCTCTGCTGAGTAGGTTGTGAGTGTGTCATGGTTTGTTAATGACTAGTTCGATGACGATATAGAGAATAAGTTGGTTGTATGTCTGCGCGTGTCTAGTGTGTGTGTGTGTTTGTGTCAGGGTGATATCTTTTATACAAAATTATGTTGAACTAGGTATTGGCATAGATGTTTGGCATGGAGTTTTGCCTTCCGAATGTCTAGATCAAGATCACAGGTAAGAGTTAAAGATCACAGGAGGAAAATGCCTTTTATTACTAAAAGTGAAAGTGGATTGTAAAACCGGTTATAGTGCACTGAGGGCTCAGATTACCAACCATAGCTGAAAAATACCCTGTAAACGAAAAAAAAACAAAGCAAATTTACAGTTGGTTGGATGGTCTTTCAGCATCATCATTCAAAAAGTTGTATGTGAGGTGATATCAACTCATTTGACATGAAACGTGTAAGATTTGTAGGCTCTTGGATTAAAAATAGTTAGATTTTAGGTCTAATCCATACATGGAGTTTTTATCCTGAAATTTATATCATTTTGAAATGTGTAGCAAGATGAAAGCTTTGTTCATAGTATTGTATTATTTATCGCTTGATTTAATTGTCATAATGAAACATAATTGCTGCCAAGTGTAAATGTACTTATCTTTACATCTGAATTCTGTATAGATAAATTGATTTACCTAGACCAAAGAATATTTTCAGCTTATTGGAGTTTACACTATAATACATGGTATATGTTGTCAGAAGAAATCTGTCGCACTCATTTACGTGTGAAAATGGTGGAATGTCCGCCTTTCCCCCTATTTCATTTTCTTCTAACAATGGTTATTCTTCTTTTCTTATAAACAAAATGTGGATAAAAAGCTGACCATCAACAGGGCCCCAGTATCTGATTGTATCTCAGAAATAGTGCAACATGAGAGCCGAGTTAACACAGTAGGAAGTTATAGCGTTTTCATCTCAGCACAGGTGTTGTCAGTCAAGTTTGACCTTTTCTAGTTGTAAAAAGCTCTGAATGCAGATTACTTGACTATTTTGCTGTTCATGATGGGAAGACAATTATAGCAGCTATACAAACTGTTGTCAGCCATCGTTCAGAATTAGCTAGAGACAGTGTTCAAATAATATGTAGTGCTGTACACTTCTTTCAGTGGGTGAGCATCTTGTGATAGTATTTCTACTTTTGCTGAACATGAAATGCTGGCATGATTTCTCAGTGGGCTTCCAAAACTGTATGACAAGATAGTCCAGTGTGTATTGTGTACTGTTTCTTTATTTCTGTGCTACAGTATTTTATCATGTGCATATTGATTTACAAAATAGTAAGCTGACCATACTGCTGCTTTGTGTGCACCGAACATGTTGCATCTTAAGCTTTTTCCTGCTATTTCTTTAAGTATGCCAGCTATTTGGATTGTACGATGGACTAGAAAAACTGTCCTTTATGTCGGACCGACCATATTACACTGTCTCAAAAAAAACGACACTGATGTAGCACACTATAACTTCAAAATGCACCAACCGATTTTAGTAATTTTTGACAGAGATGTTGCTGAGTGAGTATGCTATTGAACTGTGATTTGTTATTCCACCTGTCCTAACTAATGTCTCTGCACTACCTTGGGAAACGTGAACCCCGGAAATTGGGTCTTTTCAGTCATGCTCGGAAATGATATTGCTTTCGCTTGTTATATCGTCGACACTCATCAACCAATTTTGATATATTTTGTAGATAATAAGGTCTTATTATGAAATGCAGTGTGCAAATAATTATTATTTCTGCTCTGGCCATTTTTGTAAAACACCAGTTCGTCAACAAGATTAATGCGCATGATGCGTCATCTGGCATTACCAAAAGGACGGTCAACCAACCCAGTAACCTGTAGCTATTGCAACACCTTGTAGATGCTGCTGACATTCCAGCCATGGCTGGAAAACTCTCTGACTAAATGCTTATCATTGTTGCCCTTCAACTCAAACAAATTTTTAATCAGAATCTTATCTTCTTTAATAAACGGCATGTTTACAAACAACCAGTGACGTCAAAAATGTGTCATTTCCGCCTTCGTAATCTCGCAGCTAATTAAGGACTTAATAGCAAACGGACATGATAAATTGAATAAGCTTATGATAGCTCAAGCTCTGTAGCTATTTCTTGCCAAAAATTATTAAAATTGGTTAGTGAGTGTTGAAGATACAGCAAGCCAAATCAGTGTCTTTTTTGGTATACAGCATGACTGAAGAAACCAAATTTATGGGGTTCATGCTTTCCTTGGTAGTGCAGAGAGACTAGTTGGGAGAGGTGGAATAGCAAATCACCATTTAATAGCATACTCACTCAGCAACACTTCTGCCAAAAATTACTAAAATCGGTTGGTGCATTTTGAAGTTATAGTGTGCTACATCAGTGTCGTTTTTTTTAGACACAGTGCTCAGCAGCGAACTCCACGTGGTGGAGTTCGCTGCTGCCGCTGTCCTCAGCCGCATCACACAACGCATTGCCGCACCTGCTCACAGATAATGACATGACAATAAAAACATAATCCTAATGCTTGAACTTGACCTATGGCCTTGACTTTCAATTCCATGCGAGACATGATCATCCTCATACTCGCATTCTCATACAAAAACTCAGGTTTAAAGGTCAGTCACTTCAAAAGATAGAGTCGAAACAAACAGACAGATGGATGCTACTGATTGCTTTACCTTTCTGGCTAACACGGTTTGAATAAGCAACTACCGGTGCATCATATTAAGCTTAGATACACCATAATACGATTGTGATGGGGTATGGTTGCATGGACGAATGATTATAATGAATTTCCCAATATTATGTTTTTCAGTGATATTTTTTGTGACTGTCATGGGTTATAGTCTTGTATAAAAGTGCAAGATATGGCTTTTTTGTTAGTTTATGTAAGTCCTTTGTTTCAATTTTTCTGGCAATTGTGGCTTTATTGTACAAACAAGTTAACTTTGTTTACAGGATTGCAGCAGCTGCATCATATTTGTAAGCAAGGCACTCCTGTCCTACAGATTTCTTATTTCTACCTCATTGTTTCATTCTCTTGTTAGGTTTCCTCAAAGAGGTGTGGAATGATTTTCATAAGATTTGTTTTCTGTTGGTATGGGAACAGTCAGCTTCTTTAGATTGTACCCCAAGAGAGGGGGGGCATCAGCTGTCTGTATCAGAGCCCAAAACAATTTTTTTTGGAATGGGAATAGTCCTGATCCCCAAAAATAAATCTGCATTCCCTATAATCTATACTTAGAACTGGGAACTTGGGAAATCTTTCTGAGCTGTTAACAGCAACATAAATATCGGTGTTAAATAGTAGATGTTGGCCTGCCCTAACAATTACTAGTTTACTATGGTTTACATAATTACCCAACTCCATAACGGTCTGTGTTACACTTCTCCACTGAGTATTTCTACTGTTGTTGGGATTATTATCAGAGTTTATTAACCTGGAGATCGACATTGACATTCAAACTATTATGTACAGTGTTGCCTGTGGTACAAAATACAAAGCAGTTTATAAATACAAAATATGTGTAGTAAATAGATATGAGCAGTAACCAGTCATTGTGAGTGACGATAACTAATTGGTAAGTGGAACACTAGACAGTTACAGTAATTAACACAATCTGTTTCACAACTCAGTCAAGATAACTGATATATATATAATA